>Ga0209057_1002416_pt1 | contig 14410 bp, 12 predicted proteins | sample GraSoiAngelo_146_FD_185903 | JGI IMG/M metagenome (GOLD analysis project Ga0209057, IMG submission 185903) | Grasslands soil microbial communities from the Angelo Coastal Reserve, California, USA - 14_1009_05_30cm (SPAdes) (version 2) | ecosystem: Environmental > Terrestrial > Soil > Grasslands ... | reverse complement strand
CCCGCCCGCCAGGCTCGCCGCCATCGCGTGCTGCATCCGGAGGTGCTCGTCGGCGTAGCTCTCGAATGCGGTGCGTCGCACCTCGCGATCGGGATTGGTCATCAGAGCCGCGATGGTGCCTTGCGCCACCTCATGCAGCTCACCGTCGGCGCCGATCGCCGGCGCGAATTTCAGGTCGGTGTTGGCGAGCACGCTGTGCACGGACAGGGCAGTGGCCAGCGGATCTGAAACCTGGGTCAGAAGTTCTTCGACCTCGGCGCTGCGGATGCGTTTCTGCAGCTTCTCCATGCGGTCGAAGTAGTGGCCGAGGTGGCCCAGGCGGGGCGAGGCGGCCACCCACTCGCGCAGTTTGGGGAGGCCGATCGACAGCATCTCGGGCACGGCGAACGAGGAGGCGGCGCCCAACTGTGCGGCCACCGACCGCGCGCGGTCGGTGCGGGCGGCCGCGGTCTGATCGCCGACGTCGACCGAGTACGACATCGTTGTGTAGACCATCACCTTCGCCATGAGGCGGTGCGCGCGCTCGTTGGCGTCGAACCAATCGGCCAGCGTGTCCGGGGAGTCACCGAGGTGCCCTTTGAACTCCTCGAGGTCGGGCAGCCTGGACAGGATCTCTTCGACCGCGCGCTCCCATCCCGAGTCACCCGGAAAGACGCTCTCGCCGTCCCAGGTGAAGCGCTTGTCGACCTCGGATCGAGCGGCGAGCGATTTGGTCACGGCCGATTAGTAGCATGATCCCGATGCCCCGAGCCACCTCCAACGGGATCGAGATCGAATACGAGACATTCGGCGCCCTGGCCGCGCCGCCGCTGCTGCTGATCGCCGGGCTTGGTTCCCAGATGCTCAGCTGGGACGACGACTTCTGCGCCCTTCTCGCCAGCCGGGGCTTCCGTGTGATCCGCTACGACAACCGCGACTCGGGCCTGTCGACCTGGGTCGAGGACGCCTACACCCTGGACGATATGGCGGACGACGCCGCCGGCTTGCTGGATGCGCTGGGCATCGCCGCGGCGCACGTCGTCGGGGCGTCGATGGGCGGGTTCATCGCCCAGCTGCTGACGCTGAACCATCCCGGCCGGGTGCTGACCCTGACGTCGATCATGTCGGGCCCGAACGGCGACGACCAGGTCCAACCGACGGCGGAGGGAAGTGCGGTCCTCATGGCGCCGGCGCCCCCAACGCGGGAAGAGCGCATCGCGCTCGGATTGTGGGCGAAGCAGAAGCTGCTCGGTCCGGCCGATCCGTTCGACGAGCCGTATGAGCGCGCGCGCATCACGCGTGCAGTGGACCGGGCCTATCACCCGGCCGGGTTCGGGCGCCAGCTCGGAGCGATTCTCGTCGCAAAGGGCCGGCTGGAGCGACTTGGCGCGGTCGGCGTGCCGACGCTCGTCATCCACGGCGACGCCGACATCCTCGTCCCCGTCGAGAACGGCAGGCGCGTCGCGGCCGCCATTCCCGGGGCGCGGCTCATGGAGATCGAAGGCATGGGCCACGACGTGCCTCGGCGGGTCTGGTCACAGGTCGCGGACGCGATCGCCTCGCTGGCTCACGAGGCGCCGCTTGTTGAACGGGCTTAATCCCGCGATCGCGTTCCTGGCGGGCCTGGCCTCATTCGTCTCGCCGTGCGTGCTCCCGCTGGTCCCGGCGTACCTCGCCTACCTGAGCGCTCGAGTGGGACAACCCGTCGCGGTCGCCGGCGCGGGCTTCGTGGCGGGGTTGTCGCTCGTCTTCATCCTTTTCTTCTATGTGTTCTCGCTGGCGGTGCAGCCCATCCGTGCGTACGTACCGGTGGTCGCAGGGGTGCTGGTGATCGTCATGGCGCTCCACGTGGCGGGGGTGATTCGCGTTCCGTTTCTTGACACCGAGTACCGCGTGATGAAAACCGCGCCCCAGGGAGGCGGCGTCGCCGGCGGTTTCCTGCTCGGCATGGGTTTTGCGAGCGGCTGGACGCCCTGCATCGGGATCACCCTCGGCGCGGTCCTCAGCTCGGCCGTGACGATCGGCGCCACGCCGCAGGGACTGAGCCTGATGATCGCGTACTCCCTGGGGCTGGGCCTGCCCTTCATCGTTCTCGCCTTCGCCCTCCAGGGCGCGCGGCCCTTGGTCACGTTCGTCAACCATCACCGCCGGGCGATCGACCTTGCCTCGGCAGGCGTGCTCGCGGTGATGGGGGTGCTGCTGCTCACCAACAGGCTGACGTGGCTTTCGGCAGGGCTCGTGCAGCTGATCCCTTCCTGGCCGTCACCGTCAATCTGACGCTTTCTATTTCGCCTAGCTGTACGCCCGCCGTGTGAAGACCATCGGCGTCACGCCCTCGACATGACGGCCCTCGGTGACGAGTCCGATCAGGATCCAGTGGTCGCCCGCTTCGATCGTGTCGCGCAGGGTGCAGACCGCATAGGCGGCGGAGTCGTTGTCCAGTACCGGTCCTCCGATCCTGCCCTCGGCCTCGTGCCAGGCGATACCGTCGAACTTGTCGCTGAGCTTGGTGGCCATTCGCCGTGCGAGATGCTCTCGTCCCGCGGCCAGGATGTTCGCGGTGAACCCGCCGGTGTGCTGCACCGCGGGCAGGGTGTTCGACGTCTTGTCGATGCACACGAGCGCCAGCGGAGGATCGACCGACACGGCGCAAAAAGCGCTCACGGTGAGGCCTCGCGGTTGGTGGTCATCGCCGAAGGCGGTCAGGATGACCACCCCGCTCGGAAAGCTGGCCATGACCTCCCTGAACCGGGCGGCCTCGATCACGACGGGATCGTAGTGCGGGAGGTTGTTAAGAACACTTGTTTGCAGCTCAGGAAACGTCTAACTTGTCTTCTCGTGGGTCACGTCCTCGATCTCTTCTCGCCGCCGGTCCGGGATTGGTTCCGCGCCTCCTTCGCCGAGCCCACCGCCGTCCAGGAACTGGGGTGGCGGGAGGTCGGAGCCGGCCGCCACGTCTTGATGGCAGCGCCGACCGGGAGCGGCAAGACGCTGGCCGCCTTTCTGTGGTGCCTCGACCGCCTCTCGGGCGAGCCGACGCCGGCCGAAGCTGAGCGATGTCGCGTCCTTTATGTATCGCCGCTGAAAGCCCTGGCCCACGATGTCGACCGCAACCTGCGCTCGCCGCTGGTGGGGATCCGGCGCCAGATGGAATCGCAGGGGCTGGTGCCGCCTGACATCTCAGTCGCGATCCGGACGGGCGACACGCCCGCCGACGTCCGCCGCTCCATGGAAAGGCACCCGCCCGACATCCTGATCACGACGCCCGAGTCGCTTTTTTTGATTCTCACAAGCGCCGCGCGCAAGATCCTGGCTCCGGTCCGCTGGCTGATCGTCGATGAGATCCACTCGGTAGCGTCGACCAAGCGTGGCAGCCACCTCGCGCTCAGTCTCGAGCGGCTGTGCGAGCTCACCCGCGTCGAGCCGCAGCGGATCGGCCTTTCCGCCACCCAGCGCCCGCTGGAAGAGGTGGGGCGCTTTCTCGGCGGAGTGGACCGCCAGGTGTCGATCGTGGACGCTGGCCGGCTGAAGACCATGGAGGTCAGAGTCGAGGTCCCGGTCGAAGACATGACCCGGCTGACGGACGAGGACGAAGACGGCGCCAAGGGCCAGAACAGCATCTGGCCGGCCATCTACCCCCGCCTGCTGCAGCTCATCCGCGAGCATCGCTCGACCATCGTCTTCGTCAACTCGCGACGCCTGGCCGAGCGAATCGCCGCTCGCGTCAACGATCTCGCAGAGGAAGAGCTGGTGCGCGCCCACCACGGGTCGATTGCGCGTGAGCAGCGCATGTTGATCGAGGACGAGCTGAAGGCGGGACGGTTGCGCGGTCTGGTCGCCACCTCGACCCTCGAGCTCGGTATCGACATGGGCGCGGTCGACCTCGTGCTGCAGATCGAGGCGCCTCCGAGCGTCGCCGCCGGCATCCAGCGCGTCGGGCGCGCGGGGCACTCCGTGGGCGAGGTTTCGCGCGGCGTCGTGATGCCGAAGTTTCGCGGCGACCTGCTCGAGTCGGCCGCCGTCGTCGAGGGCATGCTCGAAGGCCGCATCGAGTCCACGGTCGTGCCGCGCAAACCGCTCGACGTCCTTGCGCAGCAGATCGTCGCCATGTGTGCGCTGGACGAGTGGGAGGTCGAGAAGCTCGGTCGCGTGGTGAGGCGCGCCTATCCGTACGGCGACCTGGGACCACTCGCCTTCGAATCGGTGCTCGACATGCTGAGCGGTCGCTATCCGTCCGACCAGTTCGTCGAGCTGCGGCCGCGGATCGTCTGGGATCGCGTGGCGGGCAAGGTGCGAGGCCGAGCGGGCGCGCAGCGGCTGGCGGTCACCAACCCGGGCACCATTCCAGACCGCGGCCTCTTCTCGGTGAACCTGGCCGAGGACGGCCGGCGTGTCGGCGAGCTAGACGAGGAGATGGTCTACGAGACACGCGTCGGCGAGACGTTCGTCCTGGGAGCGTCGACGTGGCGGATCGTCGACATCACCCCGTCGCAGGTCATCGTCACTCCCGCCCCGGGCGAGCCGGGGAAGATCGCCTTCTGGAAGGCCGACGCCCCGAGCCGCCCAGTCGAGCTGGGTGCCGCGCTGGGCAAGATGGTGCGCGAGCTGCGTTCGCTTGATCCGGCCGCCGCCGCGCAGCGGCTGCGCGAACGCGCCGGATTCGACGACCTGGCGATCAAGAACCTGCTCGCGTATCTCGACGACCAGGCGGCCGCGACCGGGATAGTGCCCGACGACCGCAACCTCGTGGTGGAGCGCTTCCGCGACGAGGTCGGTGACTGGCGCGTTTGCCTGCACACGCCATTCGGCGGACGCGTCCACGCTCCTCTGGCGTTTGCGCTCGAGGCACGCCTGCGGGAAAGGTTGGGAGTCGACGCGCGCGCGCTGTGGACCGACGACGGCATCGCCCTGCATCTGCCCGAGGTCGAATCGCCGCCCGCACTCGACGAGCTCATCCTCGATCCCGAGGAGGTCCAGGCGCTGGTGTCGGCGCAGCTGCCTGCGTCGGCGTTGTTCGCCGCGCGGTTCCGCGAGAACGCCGCGCGCTCGCTGCTGCTGCCCAAGCGGCGGCCTGGCCAGCGCACGCCCTTGTGGCAGCAGCGCATGCGCAGCGCCGGCCTACTCCAGGTCGCGGGCCAGTATCCCGACTTCCCGATCCTGGCCGAGACGTGGCGCGAGGTGATGAGCGATCACTTCGACATGCCGGCGCTAACCGGGCTCCTGCGGGCGATCCGGTCGCGGGAGATTCGCGTCGTGGCGGTCGACACCGAACGCGCCTCGCCATTCGCCTCGTCTCTTCTTTTCTCTTATGTCGCGGAGTTCATGTATGAAGGCGACCAGCCGCTGGCCGAGCGGCGCGCCCAGGCGCTGACGCTTGACCGCGACCTGCTGGCCGAGCTGTTGGGGAGCGAGGACCTGCGGGAGCTGCTCGACCCCGATGCGATCGCCGCGGTCGAGCTCGAGCTCCAGGGATTGCTTACCGAGCGATTTCCGCGCGACGTCGATGAGGCCCATGACCTGCTGGCCCGGCTGGGCGACCTCAACGCTCAAGAGGCTGTTGCGCGCGGGGTCACCGAGGAGTGGCTGCGCTCGCTGGAGAAGGACAGGCGCGTGGCCGCGATCAGGATCGCGGGCGAGACACGGTGGATCGCCGCCGAAGACGCGGGCCGTTATCGCGAGGCGATGGGCGCCAGCCTGCCGATCGGACTGCCCGACGCCTTCCTCGAGCCCGGCGCGAATCCGCTCGAGTCCCTGCTCCGCCGCTACGCGCGCACCCACGTCCCATTCGTCACGTCGGATCCGTCGAAGCGTTGGGGGCTGCCCGCCGCGGCGATCGAGTCTGCCCTGGCGCGGCTCGCTGCACGCGGTGAGGTGGTGGCGGGCGAGTTTCGGAAGGTGGCCGAGGGCCGCGAGTACTGCCACCCCGATGTCCTCCGCACCCTGCGGCGCCGCTCCCTCGCCGCCCTGCGCCGCGAGATCGAATCCGTGCCGCCCGACGCGCTGGCTCGTTTCCTGCCGGCCTGGCACGGCATTGGAGTCCGGGCCGGCGGCGTGGACCGGCTGCTGGAGGTCGTCTTCCAGCTCCAGGGCCTTGCTCTGCCCGCCTCGGTGATCGAGCGCGACGTGATCGCCTCTCGCGTCGGCAACTACGCGCCACGGCTGCTCGACGAGCTGGTTTCGATGGGCGAGGTGGTGTGGGTGGGTCGCGGTCCGCTGGGCGCGAGCGATGGCCGCGTCGCCCTTTATCTGCGCGGTGACGCGCCCCGGCTCGTGCCGCCGCCGGTGGATCCGCCCCAATCGGAACTGCATGACCGGCTCCGGTCGCATCTCAAAGCTCGCGGCGCGAGCTTCTATCGGGACATCTACAACGCGTGCGGCGGTGGCGACGAGGAGGTGATGCTCGACGCGCTTTGGGACCTCGTCTGGTCAGGCGAGGTGACGAACGACACGTTCGCCCCGCTGCGGCTCCTCGGTCCCGCGGCCAGAAGGCCGGCACGCAAGGCCCGACTGCCCCGCCTCATCCAGCCACGAGCGACCGGCCGGTGGTCACTGGTGGCCGATCTCATCGGCGCCGGCGCCAACGCGACCGAGCGCCTGCACGCGGAGGCGGGCGTCCTCCTCCAGCGTCACGGCGTGCTGACCCGAGAAGCGGTCGTTGGCGAAGGCTGGCCTGGCGGCTTCGCGAGCCTGTATCCGGTGCTGCGGGCGATGGAGGAGTCGGGGCGCATCCGGCGCGGTTACTTCGTCGAGGGGCTGGGCGGATCGCAGTTTGCGCTGCCGGGCGCCGTCGACCGGCTGCGGTCCCTGCGCGAATCAGGTGGTGCTGTCATCGCGATGGCGGCCACAGATCCCGCCAACGCATACGGCACCGTCCTGTCGTGGCCTCAATCGGACGGGCGAATGGCTCGTGCCGCTGGCGCGTACTGCGTCGTCGACGACGGGCGGCTGGCGCTCTACCTCGAGCGGGGTGGCCGGTCGCTCCTCACGAACGGCGAGGTCGAACCGGCCCATCTGCAGGCGCTGATCGCGATCGCCACCAACGCGGGACGCCTGGAGGTCCAGAAGGTGGACGGCGTCTCCGTCATGGATTCACCGCTCAAAGCAGCCTTGCGTGAGGCCGGGTTCTCGCAAACGCACCGCAGTTTGGTCGCCTACGGCGCGCGCGGCTGAACCGGCGGATAATCGGGTCGTTCCGACAGCCGGTACATGGGGCATAGGAGGCAGACCATGCTGAAGATCAAGAGCGCGGCTCCCGCGATTCCCGCCCAGGACATCAAGAGGGCCCGCCAGTTCTACGAGCAGAAGCTCGGGCTCAAGCCCGGGGAGGAGCAGTCCGACGGCGGCGTCCTCTATCGATTCGCCGAGGGCAGCTTCCTACTTTTCCCGAGCATGGGCAAGGCGTCAGGCGACCACACCCAGATGGCGTTCGAGGTCGAGGACGTCACGGCCGCGGTGGCCGACCTGAAGAGCAATGGCGTGAAGCCCGAGGAGTACGACTACCCTGAGTTCAAGACTCGCGATGGCGTGGTGGACATGCCAGACGGTGAAAAGGGGGCGTGGTTCAAAGATTCCGAGGGGAATTTGATCGCGCTCGCGTCCAGGGTTCCGTCCGCCGCACGGAGAAGCTGACCCGCCGACCCGCGATCACGTCCCCGCTCAAGCCGTGGGTACGATTACTGCTCCGTCGGGGAGTAGCGCAGCCCGGTAGCGCACTTGACTGGGGGTCAAGTGGTCGCGGGTTCAAATCCCGCCTCCCCGATTCGTTAACCTGACGCCGGATTTCGAACGCCGACAATGCGGTCGCGCGACGGCATGAAATCTCGCACCACTCGGGCTTTCAGGCCCGCGTTTTCGACCGCCGCGAGGTATTCCTCGGTCGGCGTGAGCGCGAGACGATGGGTCTCGACGAAATAATCGATGCCGGACTCGGTGCGCACGAGATGATGCATTTCGAGCTCGGTGATGCGGCCAGCTCGGCGGCTGAAGGACAGTCGGACGACCATCGTCTCGTGATCACTCGCGATGTCAGGGTCACCCCGAAATTCGTCCCTCCACATGTCGGGTCGAACCCACCCGTCGAGGATGAGCACTCCGCCTGGACCGACATGAGCCGCCAGGCGCTCGACAGTTGACGTCAGCTCGGAAGGATCCGTTATGTACCCGATGCTGCTGAAGAGGCAGGTGACCGCATCGAACTGGCGCCCAAGGTCCAGCCGGCGCATGTCGGCAAGGTGGAGAGACACACCCGGCAATCTCTTGCGTGCCACGTCAAGCATCGCTGGGCTGATGTCGGCGCCTTCGACCTCGTACCACTGGCGGAGTTGCGACAGATGTTCACCAGTGCCACAGGCGACGTCGAGCAGCGTCCGAGCGTGCGGACAAGCCCCAGTGATGATCCGGTTGAGCAACGCAGCTTCGGCGGGGTAGTCCTTGATTCCCGATCCTACGTAAAGCAGGTCATAGATCCGGGCGCTCTGGCCGTACATCGGCCGAGCATAGTCGCGGACGCTCAACAAGCCTCTTGACATTCGCGTCGCTCGCATACATACTCGGCATACATACTGAGTATGGTTAGTCGAGAGATTGTCGCTTAAGTTCGGCGTGCTGGGCCTCCTGAAGGGAGAGCCGCTCCACGGCTACGAGGTGAAGAACCGCTTTGAGGCGATGCTGGGTGGGACCTGGGAAGTCAATATCGGCCAGATCTACACGACCCTCCAGCGCCTCGAGCGCGACGGGCTGGTCCGGCCGATTGGCCGTCGCGGCGATCGCGGGAAGCTGCAGTACGAGCTTTCCCCGGAGGGCCACAAAGCGCTCGACCAGTGGCTCGCCCAGCCTGACTCTGGGCCGCAGCAGCTCCACGAGGACATCTACGTGAAACTCCTTCTCGCGACCCGCATCGCGAACGGCAACTTGCAGCAACTGCTGGGTCGCCAGAAGCGTGCCTATCTGCAGCGCCTGCGGGACCTCAACCGGCTGGAAGAACGGGCACGCCGCGATGGCCGCGTCGACCTGGCGCGGCTCGTGCGCGGCGCATTACTGCACACGGAGGCAGACCTCAAATGGATGGACGAACTTTCTTCAGAGCGTTTCGGGGCGGAGGAGGGGGCAAGAACGGAATGAGCGAGCTGGTCAGGCTCACCGAGGTCACCAAGGTTTACCAGGGGGGCATCACGGGGGCACTCAACGGTGTGTCGCTCCTCGTCGAGAAGGGCGAATTCACCGCGATCATGGGTCCCTCCGGCAGCGGCAAGTCCACCCTGCTCAATCTTGTCGCGGGGTTGGACCGGCCGACGTCCGGCTCCGTCGCGGTCGGCGGCATGGACCTGGGTAAGCTCGGTGAGGCGGGCCTGGCCAGGTTCCGGCGCGACAACATCGGATTCGTTTTTCAGTTCTTCTACTTGCTCCCGAACCTGACCTCGCTCGAGAACGTCCTCATTCCGGCGCAGCTGAAAGGCAGCGAAGCGACGGCGCGGGCGCGCGAGCTGCTGGGCCAGCTCGGCATCCAGGACATCGCGGACAGGTTTCCTGCCCGACTGAGCGGCGGCCAGCAGCAGCGGGTAGCGATCGCCCGCGCCTTGATCAACAGTCCGACGCTTCTGCTTGCCGACGAACCCACAGGAGCGCTCGACACGCACACCGGCGATCAGGTGATGGAGCTCCTCGGCCAGCTGAACCGCGACGGGCAGACGATCTTGCTCGTTACGCACGACGCCAAGCTCGCGACTCGTCACGCGGCGCGCGTGATCAGCGTCATGGACGGGAAGATCGTCGACGATGCACGGCTCGAAAGCCCAGAGCGGGCTGCCTCGGAGGTGATCCGCGTGCGCAGCGAGGAGGCGTCGCGATGAGAGCCATTTTCATCAAGGCGCTGGCCGACCTGCGCCGGCGCCGGCTGCAGGCGACGGTGATCTTTTTGACCGTTCTCTTTGCCATGGCCGCGGGGACCACAGCCGTGACCCTGATGTCGCAGACGCGTGACCCATATCAGGTCGCGTTCGAGAAGCAGCGGGGCGCGCACCTGCAGGTGGCATTCAGACCGAACACCGATCCACAGCTGATCCAGGGAACGGCCGCGACCATCGGTGCCTCGGCGTACGGCGGTCCATACCCCGCCAGCAACATCCAGTTCCGATTTGGCGATCGAAAGTTCTACGTGGACGCGGTTGGTCGTGACAACCCGGGCGGCGCAGTCGAGGTCCTCAACATCACGTCGGGTCGCTGGCCAGTCGCCAACGACGAGATCGTCCTGACCCGGTCTTTCTCGGAGCTGAACAAGATCTCGGTTGGCGACCGCCTGAAGGTCACAAGCGTCGCTCAAACGCCTACGCTCACGGTGGTCGGCGAGGTCGTTGATATCGACGAGGGCAGCGCCGATCTCAGCAGTCAGCGCGCCTGGATGCTGCCGGCCGCGCTGCCGGCTCTCTCAACACCTGACTCGTCCTTCTACTTGATGGACTATCGGTTTCCCAGGGACCCGACTGGCCGGCAGCTGCAGACCTCCCTCGGTCTCCTGAAGACGAGCCTTCCTCCGGGAAGTGTCTCGGGATCTCTGACCTACCTACTCATCCGAAGCATTTTCAACATCACCAACCAGATCCTCACCGGGGTGCTTGTCGCATTCAGCGTCTTTGCACTCGCGGCGACGGTTGCGATCGTCGCCACGCTCGTGACGGGAATCGTGATCTCCGCCTATCGCGAGATCGGGATCATGAGGGCGGTCGGCTTCACGCCGTATCAGGTGGTCCAAGTCTTCGCCCTCCAGATCGTCATGCCAGCGCTGGCCGCGTGCCTGGTTGGCGTGACGGCGGGCACGCTTGCGAGCCAGCCCCTCCTGGCCAACAGCTCGCACGCGCTCGGGCTTGCCTATAGGCCTACGTTCTCGATCGGGCTGGATCTTCTCCTCTTTGCCGGCGGAATTCTGGTGGTAGCGGTCGCCGCGACGGTGCCGGCCCTCCGCGCCGGGATGCTCAAGCCGATCGTCGCCATCACTAAGGCGTCTGCACCTCGTGGGTCAGGGGGCCGCATGCTGCGGCACGCTGCGGCACGGCTCCGGCTTCCTCGGCCGGTGGTCCTGGGCATCGGCGATGCGTTCGCGCGGCCGCTTCGAGCGGCGCTGACCCTGATTACGGTCCTGCTTGGCGTGGCGACGGTTGTGGTCGCCGTGGGGCTGCCACGAAGCTTCGAGCTGATCAACAACAGCGAGACCGGCGCGGGCAAGTATCAGGTGGTGGTCACCCGCAGCAGCGCATACCCGGATTCGGACGTGATGCGGGTCCTCAACGCCCAGCCGGAAACGGCCCGCGTGGTCGCGTCCGGGGGCCAAAATGTGATCGTCCCGGGTGTTGGCGACCCGGTGAACACGCGCCTGTTCCGCGGCGACTCATCTCGGTTGGGCTACATGGTCGTTGCCGGACGCTGGTACTCAGCGCCAGGTGAGGTCGTCGCCCCGGCGGCGTTGATGCACGACGCGCACCTCCAGATCGGTGACAGCTTCACGGGCACCGCCAACGGGCAGCCCCTTCAGTTACGCCTGGTCGGCGAGACCTACGACATCAACAACCTGGGCCATTCCCTCTTCATGGACATTGCGACGATGGCGTCGGTGACGCCGGCCGTTGAGCCCTTCCTGTACGACGTCACTCTTGCACCCGGTTCCGATGTGTCTGCTTACGTGCGGCGCGTCGCAGCCGTGGAGCCGGACCTGCTCGATGTTCGCGCGAGCGATACGTCAACCATTGCGCCGGTCAAGATCATCGACCTGGTGCTGCTGATCCTCGCTGGGGTGCTGGCGCTCATCGGCGTCGGCGGAGTGTTCAACACGGTGCTTCTGAACACGCGGGAGCGCATCCACGACACGGCGACGCTTAAGGCGCTGGGCATGAGCCCGCGCCAGGTGATCGTCATGGTGGGCGCATCTGCCGGCTTGCTCGCGCTAGTCGGCGGATTGGTTGCCATGCCTTTGGGCCTGTCTCTGCATCACGTCTTGAACGACGTGATCAGCAACTCGGCCGGAAACGAGACCCCGCCGGTCGCGTACGCAGTTTTCAACGCGTATGAGCTGGTGCTGATCCCGCTGCTCGGGGTGGGAGTGGCGATCGCGGCGGCGCTCATCCCGGGCCGCTGGGCTGCGCGCACCAACGTCGTGGAAGTCCTACATGCAGAATGACCTGAAGGCGACAGGGAACGTAGTCTTGACCGTTCCTTGACCAACCTCGTTGCCCAGTACGGCTACCTCGCCGTGCTCGTCATCGTCGGCCTCGAGTCGACCGGCGTTCCGCTTCCGGGCGAAACGACGCTCGTCGCGGCGGCCCTGTACGCGGGAGCGACGCACAACCTCAACATCGTCGGCGTCGTGATTGCCGCAGCTGTGGGCGCGATCCTCGGCGACAACCTCGGATACCTCATCGGACATTGGGGCGGCTATCGGTTACTGATTCGCTACGGACGCTACATCCGGCTCAGCGAGAAGAGGATCAAGATCGCTCGCTACCTGTTTCTCCGCTACGGCGGCGAGGTCGTGTTCTTCGGGCGATTCACGGCCATCCTTCGCGCCTACGCCGCGTTCCTGGCGGGCACGACTCGAATGCCGTGGCGCAGGTTCCTTTTCTTCAACGCGGCGGGTGGCATCGCCTGGGCCACGATTTATGGCGGGGGCGCCTACTTGCTGGGCAGGCAGATCGAACGGCTGAGCGGGCCGTTTGAGATTGTTTTCGTGGCCGCCGCGGTGATCGCGATTGTTGTCGGGGCGCTCATCATCCGGCGCCAGGAAGAGCGGCGGTAGCCGCCGAGAAAGCCTTCCCGGGTCCGCTCCACACCTAGGCCATCGGCCTGGATTGACTACCATCACCGCTTTGAGGGAGGGATGCCAATGAGCGCGTGGCCCAGCACACCGGCGGAAAAATTGACCCGTCTATTTCGTGGCTTTTGGGTCAGCCAGGCCATCTATGTCGCCGCCCAGCTGGGGCTCGCCGACCTGGTGGCGGACGGTCCGCGCAGCGTTGCGGACCTTGCCTCGGCGACGGGCGCCCACGCCCCCACGCTCCGCAGGGTGCTTCGGCTGCTCGCCGGCGAGGGCATCTTCGCTGAGGCCGAGGACGGCCGCTTCGAGCTGACCCCGATGGCCGCTCCGCTCCTCCGAGACAAGGGTGAGCTGCGCTTGCAGGTCCTCTTCGTCGGGCGTGAGGCGTCGTGGCGGGCGGCCGGCGACCTGCTGCACGCGGTCAAGACGGGCGAGACGCCTTTCGACCACGTGCATGGAGCCAGCTTCTTCGAGTCCTTGCGGCAGCATCCCGACGAGGCCCAACTCTTCGACCAGTTGATGGTCGTGAACACAACGCCTGTGGCGCGGGCCGTCGCCGGCGCTTACGACTTTTCGTCGATGCGCACGATCATCGACGTCGGCGGCGGACGTGGTGCGTTGGCGCTCGGCATCCTGGCGGCGCATCCCCAGCTGCGCGGAATCGTGTTCGACCAGCCCGCGGTTGCGGCCGGCGCGCGTGAGGCCATCGCGGCAGCCGGGCTCTCAGAACGGTGCGAGGCGGTGGCCGGAGATTTCTTCGAGGCGGTCCCCGACGGTGGCGACGCCTACCTGGTGAAGTTCATCCTCCACGACTGGGACGACGAGCGCTCCGTGGCCATCCTTCGCACCTGCCGCCGCGCCATTCCCCACGGCGGCCGTCTGCTCGTCGTCGAGTTAGTGATCGGACATGGCAACGAGCCGTCGTTTGCCAGGACGCAGGACATGAACATGCTGATCAATCTCGGCGGGCAGGAGCGCACAGAGGCCGAGTACCGCGCACTGTTCGAGGCGTCCGGATTTGCGTTGACCAGGACCATCCCGGTCTTCGGAGACATGAGGATCATCGAGGGCGTACCCGCCGCGGGGTGATCACGCGCGAGGGCGATGCGCTGTCCTCCGATGCACGTTGAGCAATGCCTCGGTGGCAAATGCCTGACCGCACTTGTCGCACACGAATGCGTCGACGAACTCGACGCGCGGGGCGTCGGCCGGGAGATCTTTGGTCGAGTACGTGGTGTCACCCTCAGGGTCGGGGTTGATGACCTCGCCGAGGTTGGACGACCCGCCCGGCCACGCCGCGTCGACGCCTTCTGTGCCGCCGGGATTCGCCTCATGTGGAAGAGGCCTTGCCTCAGGCAGTTCGGGTAGCCCGGTCGCGTCGCGCTTCTTCTTGCCTTTCATGTGTCCAGCTATACGCCAACCGACCGCGTACGGCTAGGCGACCGCGCGGCCGAACTGCCGGGCGCCGATCACGACCGCGATCACGGACAGGACCACCATGATCGCCACGCCCTTGGCCACGCTCGGATCGCCGAGGCTGTCGTTGAAGATGGCCCGCGCCGCGTCGACCGCGTATGACAACGGGTTGACGGCCGCGATGCTGCGCAGCCACTGCGGCGCCAAGCCAAGAGG
>Ga0209057_1002412_pt1 | contig 14426 bp, 9 predicted proteins | sample GraSoiAngelo_146_FD_185903 | JGI IMG/M metagenome (GOLD analysis project Ga0209057, IMG submission 185903) | Grasslands soil microbial communities from the Angelo Coastal Reserve, California, USA - 14_1009_05_30cm (SPAdes) (version 2) | ecosystem: Environmental > Terrestrial > Soil > Grasslands ... | reverse complement strand
TCACGGCAAATGCAGACGTGCTTCAAGCGGCCGTGTCGGGTGTCAAGACGTCGTCGGTCGATCCAAACGCACCCCCGCCGGACGTGCCCGTTACGGTAGCGTCCGCGGGTTTTTCGTCATTGGGTAATGCCGCCGCGGATTTTGGGGCCCGCAGCATGCTGTTGGCTGTGCGCAGCCTGGCGAAAAATCTTCGCTCCATCCCTGGGCGTAAAATGGTGGTGCTGTTTTCCGGTGGTTTCCCGCTGACGCAGGAAAACCAATCGGAGCTAACGGCCACCATTGATGCTTGCAACAAATCGAACGTGGCGGTCTACGCGCTGGATGCCCGCGGTTTGGTGGCGACCGCTCCGGGCGGGAGCGCCAGCAGGAGAGTTTCGGCCGGTAGGATACATGCCGTTTCAAATCGTGCTCCGGCACGAAAGATTTCGCCGCGCGTGCGCTTGATACTCGCAGCCTATCCGGCGATGGCCATGCCTGATCCGCAAAGGCCGGGCGGTGGTGGTGGAACCGGTGGCGGTGGCGGGACCGGAGGAGGCGGAGGCCGTGGCGGGACCGGAGGTACGGGTGGGGGCGGCACCGGCGGCGGTGGCCGAGGTGGCACCGGCGGCGGTGGCCGAGGTGGCACCGGCGGTGGAGGGACAGGGGGTACTGGTGGTGGCGGCAAGGGTGGCACGGGCGGCGGCACGGGCGGGGGAGGAAAGGGAGGTACCGGCGGCACGAGCGGCGGCACGCGCGGTGGAGGTTACAACCCAACCTCCAATTACAACAATTCGCCTTACAATCAGCCGCGCACGATCGTGCCGCAATTCCCACCTTCCGCTTCGACCAATCAGCAGATCCTTGCTGCGCTGGCGGAAGGCACGGGTGGATTCACTATCTTCAATACCAACGACTTGCTGGGCGGACTTGAACGCATCGGGCGAGAACAGAATGAGTTTTATATCCTGGGTTACGTGCCCGGTGACAGTCCGGAAGGAAGCTGCCACACGCTTAAGGTGAAGCTGAACCGCGGGGGGCTGATTGCGCGCTCGCGCAGCGGCTATTGCAACACGCGATCCACGAACCTCCTCGAAGGCAAGCCGCTGGAAAAACAACTCGAGTCGCACGCCGCGGGTTCTCAAACGGGCTCGATTCATGGCGTGTTGCAGGCGCCGTATTTCTATACCGCGCCAGAAACGGTCCGCGTCAATCTGGCGATGGAGATTCCAGCGGACACATTTCAGTTCAATAAGGACAAGGGAAAGTATCATGCGAACTTGAACGTGCTGGGAATTGCCTACCGGCCAGATGGGACCGTCGGTGCGCGATTCAGCGATACAGTCAACCTGGACTTGGAGAAAGACGAGTGGAAAGAATTCACCAAGTTGCCGTATCGCTATGAAAACCAGTTCGATGCTACGCCGGGCACTTACCGGTTGACGGTAGTCCTCAGTGCCGGCGGCGATGCTTTCGGCAAATTCGAGTCGCCGCTCGCCATCGATCCCTATGATGGAAAACATTTCAGCCTCAGTGGTGTGGCGCTGACGAATTCCGCGCAAAGGCTGAACGACATTCCCACCGGCTTGGATTCGGTTCTGCTGGAAGACCGCACGCCCCTGGTGGTCAAGGGCACGCAAATCGTTCCTTCTGGAAGCAATCGCTTCAAGCATACGGACAACGTCGTTCTTTACACGGAGATCTATGAGCCGCTGCTGACCTCGGCAACCCCGCCGATTGTTGCCATGGGCTATCGAATTTTCGAGCGCTCTGCTAACAAGCAGGTATTTTTCACTGACGTCATGCGCGCGGATGATTACGTTCAAAAGGGAAATCCCGTGGTTCCCATCGGACTGAAGGTGAAGGTGGATGACCTGAAGCCGGGCTCTTACCGCCTGGTAATGCAGGCCGTCGACAGCGCGAAAAACCATGCTCCCGACCGGTCCGTGGACTTTGACATCGTCGAGTAACGGACTTAACCAGATCCTGAAAATCGGACGGTCGAACTTGTACTGCGGGGCCTTGTTCCCACGCGTCCGGCCCACACCTCTAAGCCCTTTGCTGACTGTAGTTTCCACCGTGATAGGGATTCGACATAGCTTCTGGAGTTGCGCAACTTCTTCGCCGGACCAGGGTTATTCTATTGATGAGCCGCAGTTCATCCATTATGGCGCCCGGCAGGAGAGTGCTATGAGGCTGCAAGAGTCCCCCGCCTCGCAAGTGAATCAACGAATCCCAACGATTTCCGCGACCCCAAGGTCATTCCTCGCCGTCATTCTCTCTTTCGCTTGCGTTTTGTCGCTCGGTATCGAATTGCCTGCCAGCGCGGCGAATCCTGCGTCGGCGAAGGACAAGAAACCCAAGAACGATCCTGCGCTCAAAGGCTTGCCGATTACAGAACTCAGCCCCGACGAAGCGATTCTGCACGCGCTGAACCGCCTGGCCTACGGCCCGCGTCCAGGCGAGGTTGAGCGCATCCGCCAGATGGGGCTGGCCAAATGGGTCGAGCAGCAACTCAATCCAAATTCCATCGATGACCGCGCGTTGGATGCGCGCCTTGCGGACTATCCGACGCTGCGGATGTCCACGGCGAAACTGATTGATGAATATCCGCAACCCAAACCAGCGGAGAAGCAAGCCGAGAAGCGCGCGCAAGCACAAGCGCAGCAAGAACAGCGCCGAAGCGATGCAGCCGCGGAAAAGGTTGCTCGGGATGTGCAGGGAACGCAGGGACCAGTCGCCGGCGGAGGCGACGGAGAAGCGGTTCAACAAAATACCGCGAACGCAAAGCAGGAAATGAGCGATGCGCCCGCGCTCATGAAGCAGGAGCAACCCGAAGGGAATCCTGCGACGAAAGGTGTGGGCAAGCGCGACGTTTTGGGTGGCGCCGACCCCAACAATGTTCCACGCGCGATTGCCGACGACAGCAAGAGGCCACAGCGCGTGGTGGCCGAACTGGGCATGGCCAAGGTAACGCGTGCTATTTACAGCGAGCGGCAGCTTCAGCAGGTGATGGATGATTTCTGGTTTAACCACTTCAACGTGTTCGCGGGCAAAGGCGAGGACCGCTACTACATCACTTCGTATGAACGCGACGTCATCCAGCCGCATGCCTTCGGAAAATTCAAGGATTTGGTGACGGCCACAGCCAAGAGTCCGGCGATGCTTTTTTACCTTGACAATTTTCTGAGCGCCGATCCGCGGGCGGCGCAGCGGCAGGCGGCCGAGCGCGCAGCGCGCCAACAGTGGCGCCGCGGAAGATTCGGCTGGCCGGCGGCGCCGCGTCCAGTGGGCAATCCGCAAGCGAAGAAAAACGAGCGCGGGCTGAATGAAAATTACGGGCGCGAGCTGATGGAATTGCACACGCTCGGTGTGGATGGCGGTTATACCCAGAAAGATGTCACGGAAGTGGCGCGCTGCTTCACGGGCTGGACGATTGAGAAGCCCAGGCAATACGCGGATTTCAAGTTTGATGACCGGCTGCACGATCCCGACGCGAAGTACGTGCTAGGGAAAAAGATTCATGCGGGCGGGATGAAGGATGGCGAGCAGGTGATCGACCTGCTTGTGCATCATCCGAGCACCGCAAGGTTTATTTCCACGAAACTGGCGCGCCGGTTTGTTTCGGACAATCCGCCGCCGGCGCTGATCAATCGCATGGTGGAAACTTTCCAGTCGAGCGATGGCGACATCAAGTCAGTCCTCCACATCATGATCTGGTCGCCGGAATTCTGGTCGCGAGAATCGTATCGAGCAAAAATCAAGACGCCGTTTGAGCTGGTGGTTTCCGCAGTACGCGCGCTAGGCACGGACGTGGACACGCCTCTGCCGCTGGTGCAGTGGGTGGGGCGAATCGGCGAGCCCCTCTATCAGTGCCAGCCGCCGACGGGTTACTCGGATAAGGCCGACGCGTGGGTAAACACCGGGGCGTTGCTGAACCGCTTGAATTATTCGCTGGCGCTTGCCGGGAACAAAATGCGCGGTGCGCGTACGGACGTCGCGTCGCTGCTCGGCGTGGATTCATCCGCGGATCCGAAGGCGGCGCTGGACCGCGCGGTGCAAGTTTTTCTTGGCGGGCAGGCAGGCCCAACCACGGTTGAAACGCTTGAAAAACAACTCGATAACCCGCAAGTTTTGCAGGCGAAGCTCGACGATGCGCACAAGCAAGTGGATCTCGGCGTCGTTGCCGGACTGGTTCTGGGAGCGCCGGAATTTCAAAGGCACTAGGCTGGAAAGGTCGCCATGAGTTACCGATGCTGTGAAGGCGTACCCGGTCTGAAATTTTCGCGGCGGTATTTTTTGAAGCAGGGCGGCGTGGCCATGGTCGGCCTCAGCGCGATGCCCGCATTTTTGCAGCGTGCCGTGGCGGCGACGCCCATGCCAAACAAGAAGCAGCTTGTCGTGCTGTTTCAGCGCGGCGCGGCGGACGGCTTGAACATCGTCGTGCCTTTCGGCGAATCCAATTACTACCGCATGCGGCCCACGATCGCGATTCCGCAACCGAAACGCGGCGGTGCGGACGCGGCGGTCGACCTGGACGGATTTTTCGGTTTACATCCGAGCCTCGCGCCGCTTGAACCGCTCTTTCACAAGAACCAGCTCGCCATTGTCCACGCCGCGGGTTCACCCGATGCGACGCGCTCGCATTTTGACGCACAGGACTTCATGGAATCGGGCACGCCGGGGCTGAAATCGACGGAAGACGGCTGGCTGAACCGCGCTCTGGAAGCCGTTCCGGAAGAAGACGCTTCGCCTTTCCGCGCCGTGGCGATGGGCCCTAACCTCCCGCGCATGTTGCACGGCGCAGCGCCGGCGATTGCGCTGCCGGACCTAAAGCAATTCAAAGTGATGGCGCAAGCGCCTGGAACGGGCCAGATTGTTGAAGGCGGCTTTGAAGCCATGTACTCGCAGACCGTGGACCACGCATTGCACGGCACCGGCACGGAGACATTTGAAGCCATCGATCTTCTGCGCAAAGCGGACCCGGCGAAGTATCAGCCGGAAAACGGCGCGCAATATCCCACGAGCCGGCTCGGCCAAAGTTTGCAGCAGATCGGGCAACTGCTCAAAGCGGACATCGGCGTCGAAGTTCTATTTGTGGATTGCGGCGGCTGGGACAATCACGTCAACGAAGGCGGCGTGCAGGGCCAGCTTTCCAATTTGCTGAAGGACCTTGGCCAGGGTCTCGCAGCGTTTCATCAGGACATGGGCGACCGCATGGAGAATGTCGTCTTCGTGACCATGAGCGAGTTCGGCCGCACCGCCAAGGAAAACGGCAATCGCGGCACCGATCACGGCCACGCGAATTGCATGTTTGTGATGGGCGGCGACGTGAAAGGCGGCGCGGTTTACGGCAAATGGCCCGGTCTGAATGATCACCAGCTCAATGAAGGCCGCGACCTCGCATTAACTACGGACTTCCGCTCGGTTGTCGGCGAAATTCTCGTCCGGCACATCGGCGTGCGAGACTTAAATCCTGTATTCCCCGGCTTCGACAACAATTCCCGCAAGTTCCTGGGCCTGATTAAGGCCTAGAGCAGAAACGATAGCTTTGATGAGCGATGCGAAAGTTCTTGAGCATCCTCATCTCCTTCGGTACCTCATTCGTATCTTTGACACTTTTCCAGCGCACAGGTAGTCTTGCGCCAGCGACTGCTGGAGGCGAGGCTCCATGAGAACAACGCGACGAGAATTTGCAAAGAAGCTCACCGGAGCGGCGATGGCTGTCGCATTTGTTCCCGCCGGGGAAACGGCGCGTCTGCCGATTGCGTTTTCCACTTTGGGTTGTCCTGCCTGGGACTTGCAGAAAATCCTGACCTTCGCGGAGCAGCATGGCTTCGCTGCCGTCGAATTTCGCGGCCTGGAAGGTAATCTGGACTTGCCTTCGCACCCGGCATTTGCTGCGGAACGCATCGCGCAAACGAAACACGAAATCCTGTTTCACGGCCTGCGCGTCGCCTGCGTCAGCAGCTCCGCCAGCTTGCATGAATCCGATCCAGAGAAGCGCTCCAAAGTCTTGGCGGATGGCCGCCGATTCATCGACCTGGCCACTACGCTCGATGCGCCCTACGTGCGCGTGTTCGGTTGCAGCCCTGACTCCGGGCATCCCGTGGTTCCGAGCGAGCAAATGAAGGCGCGTGTCGCTGCCGGGCTGCGCGAATTAGGCGATTATGCGGGCCCGCGCAAAGTTACCGTGATCATCGAGTCGCATGATGACTTCACGTCTTCGGCCACTCTGGCTGACGTGCTGCATCGTGCCGATTCCAAGTCGGTCGCACTTTTGTGGGACGCTCACCATACGTTTGCGGCGTCAAACGAGGACCCGAAGTTCACCGTGGGACAGCTGGGGCCGTGGATCCGGCACACACACTTGAAGGATTCGGTCGGCAAAAGCGGCGATCGGAAGTACGTGTTGACCGGCCGAGGAAATGTTCCCATCAAGGAGCAGATTGAAGCGTTGCGCTCCATCGGTTACAAAGGCTTCTATTGTTTCGAGTGGGAAAAAGTGTGGCATCCCGACCTGGAAGATCCCGAGATTGCCATTGCGGACTATGCCCGCGTCGTCACCAATTATTTGCGCTAGAAATCCGGCGACAGCTCTGCTCGCAGGCGCTGCGGTGAATCCGGTAACTACACTAGCGAAAAACTGAAGATTTCGTCACTCGGCCGGCTTCAAATAGCGAATCCTGTGTTGCGACAACTCACATCCGGTTTTCTCCGAACTGTTGGCTGTGAACTGTCAGCTCTGCCGTTTCACTCCCCGGGCTTCAGCTCGCGAATCCAGATGTTGCGGTAGCGCACCGGGTGGTTATGATCCTGAAGCGCCAGCGGCAGTTTTTCCGGCTGCGGCTCATACGGCGGCCGTTTGCCGTGAGCCGTCGGGCCGCTCAGTTCCACGTTGTCCTGCACCAGCACGCCGTTGTGAAAAACGGTTTCGCGGGCGGGGCGGAGCAGTTTGCCGTCTTTCGCAAAACGGGGACCGTGAAAGACGATATCGTACGTCTGCCACTGGCCCGGCGGGCGCGAAGCGTTCACCAGCGGAGGGTATTGGCCATAAATCGCCGCTGCCTGGCCGTCCGGGTAGGTCTTGCTTTGGTAGGAGTCCAGGACTTGAGTCTCGTAGAGCCCTTGCAAGAAGACGCCGCTATTTCCACGGTCCTGGCTCTCGCCTTTCGGCGGCGCGGGTTCGGCAAATTCCACGTGCAACTGGCAATCGCCAAAGGCTTCAAGCGTATGGATTTCTCCCGTCTTTGGCACCACTTCGAAATAACCGTTCTCCACTTTCCATTTGGCTGCGCTGCCGTCTTTGTGCGCCCATTTGGAAAGATCCTTGCCATCAAATAGCACCACAGCGTCCGAAGGCGGGCGTCCCGACGAATCCTGCGTGCTCGCCGTGCCGGGATCAATCGCCGGCGGCGCCGGCCGATCGGGATCGTGAACCTTCCATTTGGTGTCGACTTGCGCGTTATAGATGACCGGCACAACTCCCAGCAGCAGAATGCAAATTGCAGCGAAGAGAATCTTCTTCATTGTTTGAACCTCATCACAGAGGAGCAAAATTCTACCGCAGATTGAGATGGAATGGAGCGGCTTGATAGCCCCCCGTTTTTTCTTCTCGCTGAAAAACTGAGAACCAAATACTGGGAACAGTCTTCAGTGCGCTGCGTCTTCCCGGATGCGCATGCCGTAGAAGGAACGGTAGACGAAAAAAAAGGAGACCAAGAAAAAAGCCGCCGCGAGGATGTGGGTCAGTGTTGTGCTGTGCTGTGCCGCGGTCAGTTGCACGGCGAGCTCGACGGCGAGCAAGCCGAAGAGCGTCGTGAACTTGATGATTGGATTGAGTGCGACGGAAGAGGTGTCCTTGAAAGGATCGCCGACGGTGTCGCCAACGACAGTAGCGTCGTGGAGCGGCGTGCCTTTCTGCTTGAGCTCGACCTCAACGATCTTCTTGGCGTTGTCCCAGGCGCCTCCGGCGTTAGCCATGAAAATGGCCTGATACAAGCCAAAAATGGCGATGGAGAAAAGATAGCCGATGAAGAAGAAGGGTTCGACGAAAGCGAAAGCCAGTGTGGCGAAAAATACCGCGATGAAAATGTTCAGCATGCCTTTCTGCGCGTACTTGGTGCAAATCTCGACGACTTTCTTGCTGTCCGCGATGCTGGCGGCAGCGGCTCCTTCGAGCTTGATATTGGCTTTGATGAATTCAACCGCGCGGTAAGCGCCGGTGGTTACCGCTTGCGTGCTAGCGCCAGTGAACCAGTAAATCATGGCGCCACCGGTGACCAGGCCCAGCACGAAAGGCGCGTGGAGCAGCGAAAGATTGTTGACGTTCTCGCTCAAGCCTTTGGTGAGCGCCATGATGATCGAAAAGATCATCGTGGTTGCGCCGACGACCGCCGTGCCGATGAGCACCGGCTTAGCAGTAGCCTTGAACGTGTTGCCGGCGCCATCGTTGGCTTCGAGCATTTCCTTGGCACGCTCAAAATTGACGTCGATGTTGTAGTCCTTCTTGAGTTCTCCTTTGATGCCAGGAATCTGTTCAATCAAGGAAAGCTCATAGACGGATTGCGCGTTGTCGGTGACCGGTCCGTACGAGTCGACAGCGATAGTTACCGGGCCCATGCCGAGGAAGCCGAAGGCCACTAGACCGAAGGCAAACACCGCTGGTGCGAGCATTTGGTTGTCGAGCCCCAGGGTGCTAATCAAGAATCCGAGCGACATGAGCAGTACCATCGCCAGACCGATGTAGTAGGACGAAAAGTTGCCCGCCACGAAGCCGGAAAGAATCCCCAGGGATGCGCCGCCCTCTTCCGCGGAAGTAACGACTTCTTTCACGTGGCGCGATTCGGTGGAGGTGAAGACCTTCACCAACTCAGGGATGATGGCGCCCGCGAGCGTGCCACACGAGATGATGGTGGCCAGCTTCCACCACTGCGAAGTGTCGCCGCCAAGGTTCGGGATGATCACCGACGAGACGACGTAGGTAAGAGCAATCGAAACGGCCGAGGTGATCCACACCAGCGAAGTGAGCGGCGCTTCGTAATTCATATGATCGGCTTTGCCGTACTTCGCGCTGGCAATGAAGCCGTTAATGAAGTAGGCGGCGGCGCTGGCGATGAGCATGACGATGCGCATTACGAAAATCCAAACCAGTAATTGCACTTGCACGGTGGGATTTTTCACCGCGAGGAGAATAAAAGTGATCAGCGCAACGCCAGTCACGCCGTAAGTTTCAAACCCGTCAGCGCTGGGGCCAACGGAGTCGCCGGCGTTGTCTCCCGTGCAGTCGGCAATGACACCGGGATTGCGCGCGTCGTCTTCCTTGATTTTGAACACGATCTTCATGAGGTCGGAGCCGATATCCGCGATCTTAGTAAAGATGCCGCCGGCGATGCGCAGCGCGGCAGCGCCAAGCGATTCGCCAATGGCGAATCCGATGAAGCACGGACCGGCGAAATCGCCCGGAACGAACAGCAGAATGAAGAGCATCATCATCAGCTCGACGCTGATCAGCATCATGCCGATGCTCATGCCGGCTTGCAGCGGCGTGCTGTAAATCGGATAGGGTTTGCCGCGCAGGGAAGCGAACGCCGTGCGCGAATTGGCAAACGTATTGACACGAATGCCGAACCACGCCACGCCGTAACTGCCCGCAATCCCGACCAAACTGAAAATCAAAATAATCGGCAGAGTGACCGCAACCGGCTGCACCGGGGCAAGCCAGCCAAAGTACATAACGATCACGACCGCGATAAACACCCACAAAATCAACAGGAATTTTCCCTGCGTAATGAGATAGGTTTTGCAGGTCTCGTAAATCAACTCGGAGATATCCCGCATGGACTTGTGAACGGGCAGGTTTTTCAAGCGCGAATAAATGGCTAATCCGAAACTCAAACCAAAAATGCAGATGACGATTCCGAAAAGCAGAAGCTTGTGACCGTCGATTCCGAGAAAAGAGACCTGGGAAAGGTCGGGAAGCTTAAGGCTGGCTTCGCCACCGGCTTCGCCGGCCAGGGCCGAGGGGGCCCCGACCAATATGAGCGCGGCGGCAGCCACTCCAAACATGGCGAATTTACAGCTCAATGACCAGGCATTTGCAAGCCAGGTAAGCATTCACGATCCTCCGTAGATCATTTATTCAAAGGGCGTTCACAAGGCATCAGATTCCAGAGACAGCCGCTTCCGGCACACTTTTTCGGCCGAGCGCCCCAAGGCGCGAGCGAAGCGCGAATTGTTCTCATTCCACCAGGAAGAAGCCACCGCGCCGGTCCGAGATTACCCCTAGAGTGGCCGGCGAAGCGCCCCTAAGACGAGGCGCAAGGGCTGCACAAAACGCCGATTTATAACATTTTACCGATGGCCGGTCAAACCCGCTGCTCTGAGAGAAAAGGCAACAACCCCGTATCGCGTCAGATACTGCGGCGAGACGCGGATGCAAAGCGATGGTAACATGCCAGATTCGTTTGAAGGCCATATAACCCTATACAGACGGGGGTCCATGCGTAGCGAACAGTTGTCAGGGGCGGCGCGAATCGCTGCCGCAAGCAGCAGCTTGCGCCACGAGGGAAATCCAGCCAACGTCCCTGTCTCCAGGCGCGCGGCCGCGCGGGCGATGGTGGGTCGCGCATGAGGCATCATTTTTTCATCACGGGCACGGATGCCGGAGTAGGCAAAACGGTCCTCTCGGCACTGCTTTGCGCGGCGCTTGATGCCGTTTACTGGAAGCCGATCCAGACGGGCACTCTCGAGGGCTCAGACCGCGTGACGGTCATGAGGCTTGCGGGGATTGGCACGGACCGGACGCTCGATGAAGTGTACAAATTTGTGCCGCCGGTTTCTCCCGATCTCGCGGCGCGCTGGGCAGGAGTAGAAATCGATCTCGGGCGAATCAGCATGCCCAACAGCTTGATCAACGACTGGCTGATCGTCGAGGGCGCCGGAGGCGTGCTGGTACCGATTAACCAGAAGCAGTTTGTCCTCGACCTTATGGTGAAATTCAAATTGCCCGTGATTGTTGCGGCGCGCAGCGCTCTGGGCACGGTGAATCACACGCTGCTGACGCTGGCCGCGCTGCATGCTGCGGAACTGCCGGTGCATGGCGTAGTGCTGATTGGCGATCAGAACCGGGAGAACCGCGAAACCATCGAACGGTTCGGCCACGTGCGGGTCATCGGAGAAATTCCCAAGCTGCCTAATCTCCACCGCACGGCGCTTATGCAGGTCTTCATGAATCATTTCGATCGCGCGGCTTTCGCGCAATAGCTTCCCGCGAGTATCTGACATCTGCACCCATGCCATTTCCAAACAAGTTGCTGCACAGGGATTGGAGGAATTCCTCTTGGCCACGAGTCTGAACGGATGGAAGCAGAAAATCGTGGCGTTCGCGGGCGGACTGGGAGCGCCGGGGCTCTTTCTAATTTCGTTTCTGGATTCTTCCGTGCTGACGTTTCCGATCATCAACGACCTGCTGCTGATCGAGTTGTCCATTCAGCATCCGGCGCGAATGCCGTTGTATGCGTTCATGGCAGTTCTGGGATCGGTGCTGGGCTGCGTAGTGCTGTATTTCATCGCGCGAAAAGGCGGGGAAGCGCTGTTCCACCGCAAGGCAGGAGAACACGCGCACGCTATTCGGCACTGGGTGGAACAGAACGGTTTCGTGGGAATGCTGATTGCGGCGCTGCTGCCGCCGCCGACGCCGTTCAAAATTTTCGTGTTTGCGGCAGGCGTGTTTGAGGTGCCGCTGCTCAGTTACACGTCGGCGATTACGATTGCGCGGCTGTTCCGATACTTCGGAATTGGATACCTTGCGATACGGTATGGCGCGGACGCGATGCCGTACTTGATGCACCACAAGCTGCAGGTGACGGGTTTCGTGATTTCGCTGGTGACGGTAAGCTATGTGCTTTCGCGAGTGCTGCTTAAGCGGCGAAAGCCTCCTGAGAATGTTGGCTAGTTAGGGAATAATTCCCCCTCCCCCCGGCCTTTTTTCATCAAGCGTTCATTCTAAAGGTTAAAGTCGTTTGTTTTGATACACTTTTGGAAGTGTTGATTCTAAAGGGGCTTAGATTGCACCGAAACTGTGCAATATTGGCCTTTTCCGCTCTCTCCCGTAAGTGCCACTCTCGATTTCCTCTTGCGAAAATAGCAGGCGCGGAACTTTTGTTCCTCTTGACGAAGGTAGGACAGCACATCATAACTGTTGTTAAGTGTGTTATATAGAATAGTCGAGAATGGGGGTTGAAACAGCGAACTCCCAGTCGAGTCGCGCGCCCCGATGGCTGGCTACGCTCCGCTAACTCGCCAGACGTGCTTTCTCGTTCCACTGCGGGACGTTCACGCCCTTCACAATGAGCCACAGGCAAAGCGACAATTCCCCAATTAAGGCAAGCACCAGAATGGGGAGGATCGTCGCTGCATATGTGGGGGCGAGGATGAGCGTGAAGCTATTCGTCAGATAACTCAGACCAGCAATCGCCATTAAAACGCCAAGCGCCTTGGGAAATAACCCGACCTGAAAAGCAAAGACCCATACACCAGACATGCAAAGCCAAAAAATACGAGGTCAATGCCAAAGCCATAGTCATGCAACTTTAGAGAAATGTTCACTAGAGCGTGTAGCTGATGTGGTTCAAGTGCCTTCAGGTAATCTGCGTTCCCCGAGAGGAACAATGCCGCAAAAAGACATAGCTTGCTGGTGGCCTCAATAGGGAATTCGACTATATTGAAAAACACCGCAAGCAAAGCAAGGTTTTTGTTCACCGGCCTGAGCAATACATATAAGATCAGCGTTAGCGCGACAGCACACACAAGCAATATCAGCTCACCGGCAATTTGGACGCGACTCAGAGGCCATAATATTATTGGCTGTGGCTGTAACATCTCCTGACACCACGAGTTTGTCCCTGACGAAAAACTCACTGCAGAAACCGATGGCTATGATAATCAGATACAGCACCCCACCGATTCGTGCGTAAACTTGCGGCGATGTCTCAACGGCGCGATTTGTCATTCCAGCTCCCTTGCAATGTTAACTGGCATCATCTACGACATCGTCGACGCGGGTCCGGAGTTTCGTCTTTAAGCTCTCTTTACTTTGTCGAAGCTCTCGTGGCGGATTCTCAAACTGTTTTTCTGCTTGGTTCGCGCCAACAGTGATTTTTCGTCGTTAGGACTCAGGTCCCAGCGGAATCGCCGCTATCTTCGTTATGGGCTCCGCCATTCGAACAAACCTGCTTTCGCCACGGACTGCTAGGTTCGTTTGAGGATTTATCGTCCGGGCCAGCCGCCCTATTTTAGCCGGACTTCTCGCGATGCGGGGTTCCAGGCCAATTCTTGCGACAATATTTTGCCAGTCGGGTCGGCGACAATTAACGCCTCCACGCGCCAACCAGAGTCGGCGTCGCGGGAGTAGGGGAAGGCGCGGAGGGTGACGCGGAAGCCGTCGGCGGTTTTTTCGACGGTGGCTTTGGGGAAGCGGGCGGGCTGCAGGAAGCGGCGGGCGACGGGCGTGTCGCGGGCGGCGTCGAGTGCGGGAGAGGATTCGGGTTTGTAGGAAGTGCTGGCGGAGTCAGGGTCGAAAGAAGCGTCCGGGCCGACTTCGACTTCCACGTCGTGGAGGGCGCGTTCGGTTTCGACGATGCCGTGCCAACGGAAGGGGGAGCCCGATTCGGGAAACGCGGCGACCCTACGAGGCAATTCACCGCGGTAGGTGCGCGATTCCATGGCGGCCAAGGCGTTGCCGTGGAGAACGAAACGCAAAACGACGTAAAGAATCATGGCGGCGAGCGCAAGGGAAGAGCCCACTTTGCCGCGTGGGCCTTTTGATTTTGCGCCGATTTCTTCGGTGACCAGCCTGCTGAGCGCGGGGAGAAGAATTCCCGCGAGAAGAATCGCCAGAATCCAGAGATCGGTGTGGGCGACCCAGTCCAGAGCAAAGCGACGAGCTGAAAAGGGCCAGAGGAGCTCGACTCCAGCGCTTTGGCAGATATCCATGAGCACATGGAGGACGCTGGCGGCGAGAGCCGCGAGAAAGAGGGGCAGTGGAGAAATCTGTCGTTCCGGCTGTCCGTGTCTGCGCAGGAGAAAAGGGAGAGTGACAAACAAGCTGAAAAGGAAGGCTGCCATCAGAGAATGAAAATAGGTCCGATCGAAAGTGAGGAAAACAGAAGGACCGAAATACGCGCTCAGCGAATCGATGTCGGCGAAAGTCCCGGCGATGAGCATCGCAATCGTGACGATGCGAGGGAGCCGGGGAAAAGCGGCGCGCTTCAGCGTATAGGAAGCTAGGGCGTGAGTGAGCGGGTCCACGGGAGAGTTATCTCACAGCGCGGCAGAGCCGCAACCAAAGGTAGAAGGCGCTTCTGTTCTCGATAAGATGTGGTGGTTCTGCAAGAACGCCATATCGTCGGAGGACAGAAACGCCATGGAAGAGTTTATCGCGAAACACA
>Ga0209057_1002411_pt1 | contig 14426 bp, 9 predicted proteins | sample GraSoiAngelo_146_FD_185903 | JGI IMG/M metagenome (GOLD analysis project Ga0209057, IMG submission 185903) | Grasslands soil microbial communities from the Angelo Coastal Reserve, California, USA - 14_1009_05_30cm (SPAdes) (version 2) | ecosystem: Environmental > Terrestrial > Soil > Grasslands ... | reverse complement strand
AGTCGCGGGTGGATCGTGCTCGTGACCCTCGCGTTCGTCGTCGGCGCCAAGCTGCGGCCGCCCGTGTTCTGGCCCCTGGCGCTGCGTGCCTGTCTGTACGCCGCGATCGGTCTGCTGCTCCTGGTGAATCTGCGAGCGGCGGCGGGGACGGGGGTGGGAGGGGCGGTTTGGAGGGAAGTGCAGTGGGAAGCGACCCGGGGCGCGAGCCGCGTCGCGCGTTACGTGGTCGAGGTCGTGCCGGGCCTCTACCCGGCGTTCGAGCCCGCGGTGCGGCTGCTCGCGGTATGGCCGCTGTGGCTGGTGCTCGAGACCCTGGCAGGGCTGGCGCTGGCCTGGCGGGCTCACGGGCTCATCGCCCGCACCCCGCTCTCCCAAGTGGCCGTCTTGAACCATTGAGGAGATGAACGGATGGAAGTGATCCTGAGAGAAAGCGTTCAGCACCTGGGGGCGGCGGGCGAGGTGGTGAAGGTCAAGGACGGGTACGCCCGCAATTACCTGCTCCCGAAGGGCCTGGCATACCCGGCCACCGAGGCGAACAAGAAGAAGATCGCGTACGAGGCCGATCGGATCGCCGAGAAGGGTGCCGCCGAAACGGAAGCCGGCCGCATCGCCGAGGTACGCCTGAGCTTCGCGGTGAAGGTGGGGGAAGAGGACAAGCTGTACGGCTCGGTCACCGCGAGTGACATCCAGCGGAAGCTCGAGGAGCTCGGCATCCACGTGGACAAGCGCAAGGTGGACCTCCCCGAGCCGATCCGCGAGTTGGGCGAGTTCCGGGTCGGGATCAAGCTGCACCCCGACGTGCGACCAGAAATCCAAGTGAGCGTGGTCAAGGAGTAGCGACGCGCGCGTGACCTCGGGCATTGGGGGGCGGGTCGGCGCCAAGCTCAACATCAGGGCGAGCGTGGCCATACCTAGGAGTGGGACGGTGGCCGACGGCGCCGATGTCGGCGCCGGCGGGCGTTTGTCGGGTCCAAGACGGAACAAACGGATGACGGACCCGCTATGACTAGCAAGCGCAGCGGGCGCCCCGCCGGGCGGGGAGGTGGCGAAGCAGAGGTGGCGCTCCGGCTCGTCACCTCGGCCCTCGCCGACCGCAAGGCGATCGACGCGATCGTGCTGGACCTGCGTGGACTGACTGCGGCAGCCGACTACTTCGTGATCGTGTCGGGAACGTCGGACGCCCACGTGCGGGGCATGGCGGAGCACCTGATGACCGCGCTGGCACCCCGCGGCATCGTGCCGCATCATGTCGAGGGGCTCACGCAGGGACGATGGGTACTGTTGGATTACGTGGATTTCGTAGTGCACGTTTTTCATCCAGAGCTGCGCGAGTTCTACCAGCTCGAGCGCCTGTGGGGCGACGCACCCGTGCTCGCCGCGGGCGCCCCCGAGAGTGGGGCGAAAGGATGACGTTCATGCGACGCATCGGTGGGATTGCGGCGGCGCTCGCGCTCTTCGGCGTGGCGCCGCTCGTGGCGCAGTACTTCGGCCAGAACAAGGTCCAGTACAGCTCCTTCGACTTCAGGATCATCCAAACCGAGCACTTCGACGTCTACTACTACCCGGCCGAGCGGACCGGAGCGTTGGACGCCGCGCGGATGGCCGAGCGCTGGTATGCACGGCTGTCCCGCATCCTTCACCACCAGTTCCAGGGCCGGAAGCCGATCATCCTATACGCGTCGCAATCCGACTTCCAACAGACGAACATCATCGACGCGACCGGCGAAGGCCTGGGAGGCGTGACGGAGTTCTTCAAGCACCGCATGGTGCTCCCTTTCACCGGATCGTACGCGGAGCTCGAGCACGTCATCGGCCACGAGATGGTGCACCAGTTCCAGTACGACGTGTACTCCCGCGGCCGCGTCGGCGGGGGCATGCAGACGCTCATCAATGTCAACCCGCCCGGCTGGTTCATGGAAGGGATGGCCGAGTACCTCTCGGTCGGACCGATTGACCCGCTTACGGCGATGTGGCTGCGTGATGCCTCGCTGGAGGGACACCTGCCCACGCTACAGGACCTGACCTACGAGCGGGTCTTCCCGTACTATTTCGGACATGCGATCTGGGCCTACGTCGGGGAGAAGTGGGGTGACGAGGCAATCGGGCAGATCCTCCAGGCGTCGCTCACGGGGGGCGTCGAAGGCGCCTTTAAGCGCACACTGGGCGTGACGCTCGACGATCTCATGAGCGAATGGCGCGACGCGGTGCAGACGACATATCTCCCCCAGCTCGCGGATCACTACCGCGCCCGGCGGATCGCACAGCCGGTGCTCACGGAGAAGCGCTCGGAGGGCACGCTGCACATCGCGCCCGCGCTCACGCCCGACGGTCACCAGATCGCGTACTTCAGCGAGAAGAACTCCTTTTTTGTCGATCTCTACCTAGCCGACGCGGAGACCGGCAAGGTCATCCGCCGGCTCGTGAAGTCCACCCTCTCGAGCAACTTCGAGAGCCTGCGCTTCATCTATTCCGCCGGCTACTTCTCGCCCGACGGCCGCTATTTCGCAATCGCGGCGAAGCACAAGGATCGCGACGACCTCGTCATTCTGGACATCAAGAAGGACGAGGAGGTCCGGCGTATCCGCATCCCGCTGAGCGGCCTCACGACGCCCTCCTGGTCGCCGGACGGGAAGCAGCTGGTGTTCACCGGATACGACGAAGGTTTGTCGGACCTGTTCGTGGTCAACGCGGACGGCTCGAATCTCCACCGCCTCACGCACGACAAGTACGCGGATCTCCAGCCGTCGTGGTCGCCCGACGGGAAGACGATCGCGTTCGCGACCGACCGCGGCCCGGCGACGAACTTCGACGATCTCAAGTTCGGCAACATGCGGATCGCGCTGTATCACCTCGACAAGGGCACGATCGAGCTCCTCGATCACATGGACGACGGCAGGAACATCAATCCCGTCTGGGCGCCGGACGGACGGTCGCTGGCCTTCGTGTCGGACCGGAGCGGCATCAGCAACCTGTTTCTCTATGACTTCACCGACAAAAACATCTATCAGCTCACGAACGTCTACACCGGCGTGTCCGGCATCACGCCGCTGTCGCCCTGCCTATCGTGGGCGCACGAGGCGGACCGGCTGGCCTTCGCCTACTACGAGGACGGCGAGTACAACGTCTACGGGCTGGATAATCCGCGCTCGCTCAAGCGTCAGCCATACCGCGCCCCCGCGACGCCGCTCGTGGCTTCGCTCGTGGCCGCGGAGCGCCGCGCTATCACCGGAACGGAACCCACGTCGTCTGCGGCGGCGTCCAACCAGACGCCCGCGGAGTCGCGGGCCGGCGCGTCGATCTACCGGTCCCCGACGGGCTTCCGCTCGTCCGGCACCACGCCGCAGACGTCTGATTCTTCGGCGCCCGCGGCGATCTCGGTGAAAACGCTCATCGACTCCTCGCCCGCGCTGCCGGACACGAGCGAGTTCACGTTCAAGCCGTATCACACCCGCTTCACGCCGGATTACGTGGCGCGGCCGACCATCGGCTACGAGCGAGACAACTTCGGTCGCGGCTTCTTCGGCGGCACCGCCATCTCGCTGTCCGACATCCTGGGGAACCACACCCTGGTGTTCTCGGGCGCCGTGAATGGCCGGCTGAGCGAAGCGCAGGTGCTCGCGGCCTATATCAATCAATCGCACCGGATGAACTGGGCGATCGGCGGGTCGCAGGAGCCCCTCTACTTCTACCTGCCGACCCTCGTCGGGCCCGACACGACGAACCCCAGCGGGACGACGCAAATCATCACCCCGCGGATCGAGCGCTTCGTGATTCGCGACGTCTTCGCGCAATCTTACTATCCGTTCAACCGCTTCACGCGCGTGGAGCTCGGGGCCCATTTCGCCAACATCGATCAGGCGATCCTGTCGCAGCAGTACGTGGTCGACCAGTTTGGCAACGGATTTCCGCTCGGCGACCCGGTGACCGAGGACCTCGCATCCGTGAGTTATTACGGCCCGCAGATCGCGCTGGTCCACGACAACTCACTGTTCGGGTGGGTGGGCCCGTTCGCGGGATCCCGCTGGCGGATGCAGGTCTCACCCACCTACGGCGCGTGGCATTTCACGGAGGGGCTGGCCGATTGGCGGCGCTACTTCTTTGCCCGGCCGTTCACGCTCGCGCTCCGCGGTGTGTTCTACGGTCGCTACGGGCGCGATGCCAACTTGTTCCCCCAGTTCCTCGGGAGCACCGAGCTGATCCGCGGGTACACCTCGGGCTCGGTCATCAACCACGAGTGCATCACCGAGCCGACCTCGAACACGGGAGCATCCGGCTGCCCGTCGCTCGACCAGCTCATCGGCTCGAAGATCGCCGTCGTGAACGCGGAGCTGCGCTTCCCGTTGACCCGCAGCCTGGTGCTTGGCTTCCTGCCGGTGGGGCTGCCGCCCATCGAGGGCGCCATCTTCTACGATGCGGGGCTCGCCTGGAACGGCACGTCCTGCGATGGGACCCCCGGGTCGTGTGTCGTGCTGAACCGCAACGGCCGGGACCCCGAGATCTATCGCGAGCCGCTGCGCAGCTGGGGCGCATCGATCCGGATGAACCTCCTTGGCTTCGTGGTGCTGCGGTTCGACTACACCAAGCCGCTCAGCCGGCCGACCTACAACACGTCGTACTGGACGGTGAGCCTCGGCCCAACGTTCTAACTCCGCATCGCTTAAACACTTGTCCTGGCCTCGCCGGTTGCCTATCTTGTCCGGCGAGGCCATTTGCGTATCCCGAGATCGTACTTGCTGCTCACCAGCCTGGCGCTCTGGGGCTGTAGGTCCCGGGCGCCCGCGGAATCGTCGTCCCCCTCCCAACCACCGGTCAAGCAATCGGTTAGCAAGGCGGCGGCGAGCGCCGCCCGCACCACGGGCGTCGCCATTCGTATCCCGGCAAAGGGGGGCGTGCCCCGCGCCTATCGCTTGCCGGGCCTGGCGGAGATCCCGACCGCCATGCGGGGCAAGCTCCCTCCCGTCGGGCGGGTGATCGGGCTCGACGCCGAAGCCGAGTTCCTCTACGTCACGACGCCCACCAAGGACACGACGGCTCAGAAAGCCCAGAAGGGAAAAAGGGCCAAGAGCGTCCCAACGGACTCGACCGCCAAGTACGACGTGCTCGCCCTGGACTTGGGGAGCGCACGTGTAGATACCGTGGCGAGCGGAATCGAGCAGGCCACCCTTGGCCCGGACGGTACGCTCTACACCGTCGACGCCAAGCGGCGGGTCGTGTCCGTGGCGCGACGCTTCCGCGTCGCATGGCCGCAACCACTGCCCGGTGTACCGCTGCAGTTGTTCGGAGCCGCCGATCAGCGGCTGGTCGTTGCCGAGCCGCCGAACCTCGTCACCGCCGCCGCCGATCAGCCGGCGACGAGTCGAGCGCTTCCGGCGGGGAGCGACGTGGCCGCAACGCGCTGGGGCGACCTCGTCGCCGTCGCCGCCGATTCGGGCGTGGTCCTAATGGATCCCCTCGGTCGACGTGACGCCGCATTCATCCGGTTGCCCGACCATCCGCGAGCCCTCGTGTTTTCACCGTCCGGCCATCGCATCTACGTGGCGCGCCGCACCGAGCCCGGACTCGCGGCCATCGATCGCTACGAGCGCGAAGAGATCGACGGCGTGGCCCTGCCGTTGCCCGCGACCGCCATCCGGCTCGATCCGCTGGGGCGCTGGCTCCTGGCCAAGCCGAGCGCCGGCGATTCGGTGTGGGTGGTGGATCTGCCGGTGAAGCGACTGGTGGGGTCGGTGCCCTGCGTCTGGCGCGTGGACCTGCCGGCGATCGCACCGGAAGGCGTGCTCCTCGTCCGCCAGGGAGACGACGTGGTGGCCTACCGCCCGGACTCGCTCGTCGAGACGGGAAGGGTGAAAGGCGGCGGGGCCGATCTGTGGACGCTCACGGCGTGGCGCCCGCGGGGCGCATATCGCGGCGCGTTCGCCGACGCGGATGGCTCGGGAGCGCCGTCCGGGGGGCCGGTCGCGTCCGACACGGCCGGGCCTGAGGGCCCGATGTACGTGCAGGTGTCGACGTCGCAGAACGAGGCGTGGTCGTCGGAGATGGCACAGCAGCTCACCCGCGCGGGTCTCGCGGCCCGAGTGCTCGACCCCAAGAATCCCGACGATGGCTACCGCGTGGTCCTTGGCCCCTATCCCACGCGCGCCCAGGCCGAAGCGATCGGTCGGAAGCTCGGCCGGCCATTCTGGATCTACCAGCCTACGCCCACCCCGTGACCGGTCGACCCCTGCCCCGGTCGCGTCTCGACGCGCTGGTGCCGTCCTTGGTCACCGGGCAGGCGCTCATCGCCCTCGTCCCGGCGACCGGCGATCTCAAGTGGGCTGCTGGCGCGGCCTGGGACGTGGCGCGGGCGGCCGCCCTGAACGGTCGTCGCGTGGCGCTCGTCGACCTGTGGCTCGAGCACCCGATGCTGCACGAGACGGTGGGACTCGCGCCCACGGAAGGGATCGTCGACGCGTTCGAGTACGACGTGTCGCTCACGAAGGCCGCGCATGAGATCGATCACGTGTTCTTCATTGCCGCGGGCGCCGTCACTGCGCATGCGGGTGATCTGTTCGCGAATCCGCGATGGAAGAAACTGCACGGCGGCTTCAAGGTGGAAGACGCGCTCCTGATCCTTTTCCTCTCGGCTGGCGCGCTCGCCCGTCTCTCCGCAGTCCCGGACGGACTGATCGTGCTTTCGCCCGATGGCTACGAGCCCGAGTCCTCGATCGGCCAGGGCATCGCGGCGGCCATGGAGCGCGGCGTCCCGCTGCTCGGTGTGGTGCGAGAGCGGTGGACCCCCGGCCCGGACACGCGCTCGGTCGCGCCGCCGCCCGGCCGTATTTCCGCCTCCGCCGCACGGCGGCCGGCGCGGCGGCGGACGCGCCCGGTCGTGATCGCAGCGACCCTCGTCGCCGGCGCAGCCGGCGGGTGGGGGCTGCTGGTACGCGGAGCCGAGCATGCGCCGACACCGGCGCGGCCGGCGCCTGCGCACACCCCACGGGCCCGCCCCGTGGCCGCCGCTCCCGCGCCCCACGCCGACTCCCTTTCGTGGACGGTGCAGCTCGCCGCCTACGCCGAGCTCGATAAAGCGCTCGCGCTGGCGGACCGCCTGAACGCGCAGGGCGTGACGCCCTTCGTCACGCCCGTCGCGATCGGGGGTGGGGGCCGCGGTGATGCGACGGTGTGGTACCGCGTGTTCGCGGGCGCATATCCGACGCGCGACTCCGCGTTGAGCGCGCGCGTAGGCCTGTGGGCGCGCCAGCTCGCCGATCGCGGCCAGGGCGATGTGCTGCGGGCTCCCTATTCCCTCGCCCTCAGCCGGCAGGGCGGCGGGGGCGTCCGGACGGACAGACTGCGAGCTCGCGGGATCGCCGCGGTCGCCTGGGATTCGGCACGGCTCCTCGTGGGCGCCTTCGAAACTCCTGAGCAGGCCACGGTTCTCGAGAACCAACTCAAGCGCGCCGGCGTCTCGGCCACTCTCGTCACCCGGATGACAACCACACCATGAGATTGACCCGGCTGGAGCTGGCGGGATTCAAGTCCTTTGCAGGGACGGTGGAGCTGCCGTTTGAGGCGGGGGTCACCGCCATCGTGGGGCCGAACGGATGCGGGAAGTCGAACATCTCCGATGCCGTGCGCTGGGTGCTGGGCGAGCAGTCGCCGCGCTTGCTGCGGGGCGGCAAGATGGAGGACGTCATCTTCCAGGGCTCGACCGGCCGCCGTCCGGTGAACGTGGCCGAGGTGTCGCTGGTGTTCGACAACTCGGACGGAACGCTGCCGGTCGCCTACCAGGAAGTGGTCGTGACGCGACGGCTCTCCCGCTCCGGGCAGAGCGAATACCTGCTCAACCAGTCACCGGTGCGGCTGCGCGACGTGCAGGATCTGCTGCGCGGCACCGGACTGGGGGCCGACGCGGCAGTCGTCATGGAAGCCAAGATGATCGACGCCCTGCTCTCCGAAAAAGCGGAGGAGCGCCGCGCGCTGTTCGAGGAGGCCGCGGGGATCGGGTTGTATCGCGACCGAAAGAAGAGCACCGAGCGGCGGCTCGAGGAAACCGCGGCGGACCTTGCCCGGCTCGACGACCTGGTCAGTGAAGTGCAAACCCAAGTCCGGAGCCTGGCCCGTCAGCGCGGGAAGGCGGAGCGCTACGGCAAGATGATCGAGGAGCGCTTCGGCGTGGCGATGACGCTGGTGCGGCGCGAGCTCGAGGATCTCGATCTCGCACTGGGCGGGCTCGGCCAGCGGGCCGAGCATCTGGCGGCCGCGCTTCCGGCGGAGCGCGGGCGACTCACCGAAGCGGAGCGGGAGCGCGAGGCACGGGCCCAGGCGCGCCATACGGGCGAGGCGCGTCGCACCGAAGTCGAGCGCCGCCTGGCCGACGCCAAGCTCGAAGTGGGGCGCCTCGAGGGCGATCTGGCGCTCGCGGCCGAGCGGCTGCGCAACGCCGGGCAACGGCGCGCCACCGCGGCGCAACGCCGGGAGCAGGAAGAAGCGCGCGCGGTGCAGGCGGAACGGGAGCGGGCGGCGGCGGCCGCAGAGCACGCCGCGGCCGAGCGGGACCTCGCGTCCGTCGGCCAGGAGCTCGCCGGCCGCACGGCGCTCGAGCAGGCGGGCCGTGACGGCTTGCTGGCGCAGCGCACCGCCGTTCGCGAGCTGGAGGAAGACCTGCAGCGCCGGGCGGAGGCGTTCCGGGCGCTCGAGGGTGAGCGCGCGGCGCTCGAGCGGGAGCGGGCAGAGCTGCGCCAGCAAGTGGCGCACGCCTCGCAGGAGCGGCTCACCCGCGACGCGGCGGAGCGGGCCGCCACGATGGAAGTGCGCACGCTGGCGCACCGCGCCGCGACACAGGCACGCGAGGCGGCGCAGGCGGTCGAGGCGCTCGAGGCGGCGCGACGGCGCGTGGCCGAGCTCAAGGAGCGGGAGACGCACGGTCGCACGGCGCGCCGTCAGGCGGAGGAGGCGCTCGCCCAGGTGACCGCGCGACGCGACGCCATCGCCGAGCTCGAGCGGGAGCGCGCCGGCCTCGCTCCGGCCGCGCGCGCCCTGCTCAAGGCCAAGAAGGAATTCGGCGACGCAGTGATCGGCCCGCTGTCGGACTTCGTGCGGACCAGCCGCAGCGACGCGACCCTCGCCGAGCAGCTGCTGGGCGAGTGGTTGCACGCCGTCCTGGTGCGAGACGCCGCCGCCGTCGACGCCATCAGGCAGTGGCACACGCGCGCACAGCCGGGCCCCCTGGTCCTTCTGCCGGCCGTGCCGGGCCCCCGCCTCGCGGCGGACGGCCATCCGCTGCAGGACTCCCTGCGGGTGGATGGACCGGCGGCCGCCTGGGTGCGGGCCCTGCTCGCGGGGCACGAGGTGCTCGAAGGCGGGAACGCGTTGCGCCGCGCGAACGGCGCGGTCTTCCTCGCGAGCGCGAACGGAGCCGGAGGAAACGGGCCGCTGGAGCGGCGTGCCGAGCTCGAGTCGCTCGGTCAGGACGCGCGTGAGGCGGAGGCGCGTCGCGACGCCACCGCCGCCACGCTCGAGCGCACGCTCAGCGAGCTCAGCGCCGCTGAAGCCGCGTTCGTCGAGGCCGGGGCGCAGGCCGAGCGGGCGCGCCAAGGGGAGCTCGAGGGCGGGGTGTTGAAGGGAGACGCCGAGCGCGCGGCGGCCCACGCGCAGCGAGAGGCGGCGGACGTCACGGCGCAGGTCGAGCGGCTGTCGACGCGGCTCGAGGAAGTGGAAGCCCGCCTGGCAGCGCTGCACGGAGACCTCGAGCGACACGAGGTCGAGCGCGTCCGCCTGGACGAGCGGTTAGGCGGAGAGCGGGCGCGGCTCGTCGATCTCGAGGCGCAGCAGGAAGCGGCGCGCGAGCAGCGCGTGCAGTGGCAGGTGGATGCGGCGCAGGTCGAGGCGCGGCTCGCCGCCGCCCAGGAGCGATCGGGCCGCGCGGCGGCGGCGGCCCAGGAGGCGCGCGACCAAGCGGCCGCGCTCGCTCGGGAGATGGACGAACTCGAGCGCGAGGCCGCCACCCTCACGGCGCAGCGGGCCCAGTGGGAGGACACGCTCAAGGAGCGGCGCCACGCGCTCGGCGCCCTGGAGCGGGCGGCCCGCGAGGCCGGGTCGCAGGTGGAGCAGGCCGAGGCGAGCCTGGCACAAGGGGAAGCGGCGCTGGACGAGGTCCGGCGTGCGGTCGACGCGCGCGGCGCCGACGAGCACAAGCTCGAGCTCGAGCGGACGGAGGTCCTCGGCCGGCGCGCGGGAGTGGTCGCACGGGTCGAGGCCGAGTGGCGCAAACCCCTCGACCGACTCCTCGCCGAGGCACCCGAGGTCGCAGGCGATCTCGAGTGGCTGCGCCAGGAGGACGAGCGGCTGCGCAGCGCCATCGACGCGGTCGGGCCCGTGAACGCACTCGCGGTGGACGAGCACGCCGAAGAAACGAAGCGCCTCGAGTTCCTCATGACCCAGCGAGACGACCTCGTGGCCGCACGCCAGTCGCTCCAGCAGGCGGCGCGGGAGATCGATCAGACGGCCAAGACGTTGTTCCTCGAGTCGTTCGGCAAGGTGCGCGAGAATTTTCGCACGGTGTTCCAGACGCTGTTTGGCGGTGGCGAATGCGACGTGCGCCTCGCCAACGAGGACGAGCCGCTCGAGAGCGAGATCGAGATCCACGCCGCCCCACGAGGCAAACGCACGCAGCGAATCCATCTGCTCTCGTCGGGCGAGCGGACGCTGGTCGCGGTGTCGCTCTTGTTTGCTATCTTTCTGACCAAGCCGAGCCCCTTCTGCCTGCTCGACGAGGTGGACGCCCCGCTCGATGACGCCAACGTGGGCCGGTACGTGCGCCTGCTCGCCGAGTTCAAGGACCTGACGCAGTTCATCGTCATCACCCACAATCCGCGCACCATGCAGGCGGCCGACGCGGTCTACGGCGTCACGATGCAGGAACCAGGCGTTTCGACCATCGTGGGCGTCCGCCTCGGCCAGATGGAGCCGGCCTGAGTGGACCTCGTCACCGTCGGTACGGGGACGGTCGCGCCCTCGGCGACCCGCACGTCCGCGTGCCATTGGGTGGCGCGGGGCAGTCTCAAGATCCTCCTCGACTGCGGGGCGGGCACCCTGCACCGCCTCGCCCAGTTCGGCCTCCCGTGGCACCAAGTGAGCCACGTCGTGCTGTCGCACTTCCATCCGGATCATTGGGGCGAGCTCCCGATGCTCGTGTACGCGCTCAAGTACACCACGATGCCGCCGCGCCAGGAGCCCCTCGTGATCCTGGGTCCGCGCGGCGTCGTGCGGCTCATCAAGCAGCTCGCCGAGGGCTACGGCCCCTGGCTGCTCGACCCCGGATTCCCGATCGGCATCCTCGACGTACAGGACGGCGAGCCGTTTCCCCTCGATCGCGACGTCAGCCTCGAAACGTTCCCGGTCCCGCACACGCCTGAGAGCGTCGCGCTGTCGCTGACCGCGCCCGAGGGCCGGCTCGTCTACACGGGCGATACCGGCCCCTCCAGCGAGCTCGCCCGGTGGGCGGGCGGCGCGGATGTCCTGCTCGCGGAGTGCTCGCTCCCCAAGGAGATGGCGCTGGACATCCATCTGACGCCGGAGCAGGCAGGTGAACTCGCGAGAGATGCCGGGGCACGCCACCTCGTCTTGACGCACTTCTATCCGCCGGTAGAAACTTCGGACCCGGCCCGAGCGGCGGGGGCCCGGTTCACCGGCCGGATCACGGCGGCCAAGGACGGCGACCGGTTCACCATCGGAGGGGGAGGCAAGTAGTGCTGATCGTCATGCGACATGGCGCGAGCGAGGACGAAGTCCGTCGCGTCATCGCCGTGATTGAGGAGATGGGCTACAAAGCGCGACCCATGCCCGGTGCGCAGCGCACCGCCGTGGGCCTGGTTGGCAACGACGGGCGGGTGGACGCGTCGCGGCTCGAAGGCCTTCCCGGCGTGCAGGACGTCATCCACGTCACCAAGCCGTACAAACAGGTGAGCCGCGAATGGAAGGCCGAGAATACGGTCGTCCGGCTCCCCGGCGGCGTGACGGTCGGCGGCACCGAGGTCGTGACGATCGCTGGGCCCTGCTCCGTCGAAAGCGAGCGGCAGATCATCGAGGCGGCCCGCCTGGTGAAGGACGCGGGCGCCGTGATCCTGCGCGGCGGGGCCTGGAAGCCGCGCACATCGCCCTACGCGTTCCAGGGGCTGGGCCGGCCGGGACTCAAGCTGCTCGCCAAGGCGCGCGAGGAAACGGGCCTCTTGATCTGCACCGAAGCCATGGACCCGGAAGGCCTGGGCTACGTTGCCGAGGTCGCGGACATCATCCAGATCGGTGCCCGCAACATGCAGAACTCGACCCTGCTCAAGGCGGCTGGCCGGGCCAAGAAGGCGGTCCTCCTGAAGCGCGGTATGGCCGCCACGATCGAGGAGCTCCTGCTCTCCGCCGAGTACGTACTGGCCGAAGGAAACCACGACGTGATCCTCTGCGAGCGCGGGATTCGCGGGTTCGACACGGCCACGCGAAACGTCTTCGACCTCACCGCGATTCCCGTGGTCCACAAGCTGTCGCACCTCCCCATCATCGCGGATCCGTCGCACGGTACGGGGCTGCGCGACAAAGTCATTCCGATGGCGCGCGCGGCGGTGGCCGCTGGCGCGGACGGGCTTATGGTGGAAGTGCACCCGAACCCGGAGCAGGCGCTCTCAGATGGCGCGCAGACGCTGTTCCCCGAGCAGTTCGCGCAGCTGATGCGCGAGATCCGGGTGATTGCGGATGTGATCGGTCGGAGGGTCGCAGAACCGGCGTCGGTGGGGGCGTGACGCAATCCGCAATCCTCGCGCTCGCGCTTCTGGCCCGCTCGCAGGCACCCGATCCCTGGCCGATTCTCGACCACGCCAGCCAGACTTACCAGACCATCACGAGCCTCTCAGCGGATTTCGTGCAGGTGATCACGAACCCGCTGATCGGCACGCCCGACACGACCCACGGCCGGCTTTACCAGATGCGCCCCAGCCGGTTTGCCATGCGATTCACCGATCCGAAGGGCGACCGCATCGTCGCGGATGGCCGCTTCCTGTGGCTCTATACGCCGAGCACCACGCCCGGCCAGGTCATCCGGTCGCGCATTCCGGAGTACGGCACCACGGGGCCCAATCTCATCGGGCAATTCGTGGAGCAGCCGCGCGAGCGCTACACCGCGCATTACGTGCGCGCGGACTCGCTCGAGCACACGTCCGTGGACGTGATCCGGCTCGTGCCGAAGGGGCACGACCAGCCTTACAGCGAAGCGGTGATCTGGGTGGGGCGGGAGGACGGGCTGGTGTACCGTCTAGACATCACCGAGGCGTCCGGTCAGGAGCGGACGGTGATCCTACGGAACCTCGAGGTGAACCGGGGGGTCCCTCGACGCGAGCTCACGTTTTCACCCCCGGCCGGAGTACGGGTGGTAGATCAGTAGCCAACGCCGCAGCCACGCGCGCTGCGGTGGCTGCGTCCATCCCGCGCTTCTGCGCGAGCTCGAGCGCCGCCCGTCCCAGCACTCGATACAGCATCGCATCGTCTGCGGTCAGCGCGTCGAGGTGGCGGCGGACGGTCGTCTCGTCGCCCCGGGTCACGGGCCCGGTGAGGGCAGCGATCGGCTGCTGCTGTTCGAGATTTTCGAGCGTTCCCTCGACCAGTGGGCGCAGGGCCTGCCACGCGTCCGCGTCGGACAGGCCGGCGTGCCGCAGGAGTCGCTGGGCCACCGCCTCGACCACCACGAAGTAGTTCGACGCGAAGACGGCGCCCGCGTGATAGATCGCCTTGGCGTTAGCAGGGAGGCGAAACGGGCGCATCCCGAGGTCCTGCGCCAGGCCCTCGGCCGTCTGCACGGCGCGGGGCATGCCCTCGACCGCGACCCAGGCGCCCTGCAGCCGTTCCGCGGCGCGCTCCGGCTCAGAAATGGTTTGGAGTGGGTGGAACGATCCCAGGGCAGCACGGGACCCCACGAGCGGCGCGAGCGCCTCTTGCCCCTGGGACCCGGACAGGTGCAGCACCACCTGCTCCGCGCGTACGGCGCCGGAGCGCGCCAGCATGGCGGCAAGCGGCGTAATCGCGTCGTCGCGTACCGCGAGAATGACGACGCCCGCCTGGGCGATCCAGGCGGGCGGCTCAGTCTCCGGGCCCACGGTGAGGGCGAGCGGCTTGGGCACAGGCTTCTTGCTGCGCCCGTGCAATCGGACGTCGAAGCCTTTGGCGGCGAGCGCGAGCGCCAGTCCCACGCCGACGCGGCCCGGCCCGATGATCCCGAGCACCGGGACCGCGACGGACCGGGTGCGGCCACGCACGCTAGTTCCGGTTCGTGCCGGCCGGTTGCGCCATCGCGAGGGCGAGGAGGTCCTGGGGCGTCTTGGCGCGGCGCGCCAGAGCGAGCGCGGCCCGCACCTGCCGGTCCTCATCCCGCTGTCGCCGCACCTCGGCCGGGCGGCCGAACACGT
>Ga0209057_1002406_pt1 | contig 14442 bp, 13 predicted proteins | sample GraSoiAngelo_146_FD_185903 | JGI IMG/M metagenome (GOLD analysis project Ga0209057, IMG submission 185903) | Grasslands soil microbial communities from the Angelo Coastal Reserve, California, USA - 14_1009_05_30cm (SPAdes) (version 2) | ecosystem: Environmental > Terrestrial > Soil > Grasslands ... | reverse complement strand
GTAACGACCAAAATACTGGCGTGCTCACCTCGCAATCTTGGGCGGGAGCTCGATGTCAGAAAAACGCTCCTCTCCTTGCGGAAGGGGAATTGTTTTTTCTTGACATCCCCCCTTTATAGAACCCCGATTTTGTGGGCTGTTAGCCGCCCAAAATTTTTGGGGGTCGCTCCCGCCCGCCCCGAGCGGCTCGGGGCCGTGTTTTGCCCGCGTGCAGCAATCGAAGAATGCAGTCTGTAATGCAATCTGTAATGCAGCTTGAATAACGAAAGGAGAAAAAAGCTTGGCACTTCTGAAAGCACCATCGAAGCAACCAAAGAGTACGACCCTCCAGGTCCGCCTGGAGGAAGAAGTGAGACACAACCTCGACAAGTACGCTGAGTTCCTCGATGCAAATCCATCTTATGTCGTCAGCGAATCTCTTAAGCTCCTGTTCAAGAAGGATGAGGAGTTCAAGCGCTGGCTAGGCCAACACAACAACAACCCCGAAACCCAACGTCACACACGCAAAGAGGCAATCTCGAAAGGAGAGTCCATCCAACTGGAACTGAAGTAAAACCTATGCACCGCCGCCTCCAATTCGGTATGCGTGAGAACCCAGCGTCTGACCGACGACATGGCTCACGTTCAGCATTACAGGAAGATTTGTCTGCAGCTACTACCAGGCACGCCTCTCATCATCAGGAAATGCTTGTTACCTCTGCCGGCCCTGTCGAAAGCGCCACCACTGAAGACTTCGCCACAGAGGAGAGAAGGGAAGAAGGCGCAAACTCTACAAAGATTGAGGGCTCAATCAAAGTGCCTGGTAACACAGAGTCAGGTGCCGGCGCAGGTCATCATGCAGATGGGCAAGAGCAGCGCACCAGGAGTGACGCAGAGTTCGAACCGCTGTTGGACGTCGCTGAGGCGGCTAGGCTTCTAAGAATTCATCCAAAAACATTACGAGTCAAAGCGGGACACGGAATCATCCCTGGCATTCAGATTGGCAGAGTCTGGAGATTTCGGGCCTCCACGCTGAACCGCTGGCTAGAGAAGATCACACGCCAACGCATGGTTTGGCGTGTGAACGAAATGCATCGACCGTTCTGCACGATTCAGATATTCTGCACTGGGCTGTCAGTGCCGTTTAAACAAAGGAGGAACTTTGTTTAGACGAGCACGCTATCAACAGGGAAGTCTCGTTCTCGAAGAGCGGAAGAGAGGTCCCGCTGTATGGGTATACCGCTGGTGGGAAAAGGACATCAACGGAAAGCCAGTACGGCGCAAGCTGCAGATCGGGAGTTCGGTACAGTATTCAACCGAATCCGCAGCACAAGCGGCAGCGGACGCTCTTCGGCTAACCATCAACAATCCTTCCTACCGCAGAAGTCTTCGTCAGACAACGGTGAACATTTTGTGGGAACACTATTGTCGCGAAGAGTTACCACTAAAGGAGATGTCCACGCAAGACGCATACAGCGTCTATGCAAAGAACTGGATTCTCCCACGGTGGGGCAACGTGCTGCTGGAAGAATTAAAGACCGTCGAGGTGGAACGCTGGCTACGAGCAGCGGAAGTGGCGGATGGAACCAAGGCCAAGCTCAAATGCGTGATGTCGGCCTTGTTCTCCCACGCCGTGCGCTGGGAGTTTTGTGGCCACAACCCAATCTCGTCTGGGATTCCAGTCGGAGCTGGAGGAAAGAGAGGTCCAAGCACTGGCGTTCGCGTCAGCGCCAAGCGTCAACAAGCACCCCTGTTCTTGTCGCCAGAGCAAGTGAAACTTGGTCTCGCGAAGCTGGCATTTCGAGACCAGTTGCTTGTGTTTCTGGATGGAGCGTTAGGGACACGTCGAGGCGAACTCGGCGCCCTGCGCTGGTCGGACTGCAACTTCGACAGCATGAGCTTCAGCGTTCAACACTCGTACTATTGGCGCAGAGGTGGGCATCTGAAGGCAACGAAGACGGAGGCCTCCACCAAGCTGTTGCCGATGCATTCGGCGCTGAAGGATGCCTTGCTGGAATGGAGAACGCAGAGCGGCCACAACGGACCTGGGGATTTCGTTTTCCCCTCTCAACGCCACAAAGGAAGGAAGCCGCTGGACCTTGCCGCGGTTCTCAAGAAAAAGATCCAGCCGGCGTTCGCGAAGGTTGGAATCAACGGCGTGGGATGGCACACGTTTCGGCACACAGTCGGAACGATGCTGGCAGAGATGGGAGAACATCAGCTCACAATCCGCGACTACTTGCGCCACAGCAACCTGCATGTGACGAACAAGTATCTTCAAGCGACACCGGAGAGCAAACGCCTGGCACAAGGGAAATTGGTAGATGCAATCTTGCCGGGCGGCGTGCTGTCCGCGAACAAAACGACTCTCATTCAGTAGTGCATGCTGAAGAGCGCATTCCGTTATTCATTCGAGGGAATGCGCGCCGGGCGAAGAGCTTCGAACGCTTATTGGACCCAAACGGACCCAAGTTTTTTTCTGGGTTTGCTGTAAGTACTTGAAAAGATGGCGGGGACGACGGGACTCGAACCCGCGGCCTCTGCCGTGACAGGGCAGCGTTCTAACCAACTGAACTACGTCCCCAGCCGTGGAATCAACAACTTAGCCTAAAATCTTGCAAACAAGGGGCTTGCAAAATTCGTATACAGCGCACCGTTCGCCTTGAGCGCCTGCAATAGCAGTCTTTCCTGGAAGAACTGCCCATAAACTGCCAGTAAAAAATCAGCGCGCTCATGCGAGTTTCATCCTAGCACACATGGTGAAAGAAGCGAAGCAGAGACCACACGGCGTACGGGCACTTGGAGTGATCTGCGCTTAGCTAACTGGCTCGATCACCCTTTTAAGCAGATGCTCGAAAAGCGCATTCTCACCGCGCATAAAACTCACGTCACTTGCTTTGTACAGCTCGTTGCGTGACACTTTGCTCCAATCGACCCAATAGCCGTTCTTGTGAGCGAACTCGCGGACAAACTCTCGCTGGGTCCTCCCGTTGCCTTCTCGAAATGGGTGTACAGCGTTCAATGTTCCGAGAATCTCTGCGGCGCGGTGCGCGAACGCTTCTTGACTTACGCCACGAGGATGCTGTTCCTCGGATAGACGCGCAAACAGACCTTCCAGCGTGGACCGGATATATGGCACATGTGCAAAGAATGATTTGCCCTTCGCAATATCTACGGTTCGAAAGTGTCCCGCCCACTCATAGACGTCTTGGAAGAGATAACGATGAATTCGCTGTAAGTGGACTACATCGAAGAGACCGGAGAGAGGATTTTCTATAAGCTCCAAGGAGCGTTGCCCCACTCGGTCGGCTTCAAAGCGATCCAGCGTTTTCTGATTGCGAATCCCAGGAATGTTTTTGAGGATTGTCGTACCCGGATAAACGTACGGGTCGGAACTCATCGAGGAAACTAAAAGCCTGTCGGGAGAGCTCGAATTCGTTCCCCGGCCTGTTCGACGGAGATTTCACCCTCAATATAGCTTTGCCAAATTTCTAGCGCCTTTGGACTTGGTTCTAATCCTTCGAGACGGACGTTGGCCACGGCGTTCTGAACGAACCGCTCGCGCCATGCGCGGTCCTCTTGTTTCTGGTCGGCAACGGATTGGGAACGGGCTACCCTCATCGGCCTACTTTCGTAATCGAGAAGGCGTCTAGTCGTAGGACCTAATTATAGCAGACCCGTCCTGTCTGTGTCGTATACGAGGTCGACTAACCCTTCGGCTGTTAACAGAGAACCTCAAATCCAATAACTCGTTTCTCTGGCGTCAGTTAACAGCTTTCGGGCCATCCCCAGACACCTTTTTCTTGTCCCCCTGATGTCCCCCAGCACAATTCGGTCGGTTTCCTCAAATCAAATGATCCGTGGGAATTCGGCACGCGCCGGGAGCGAGTCGACCTATCATTCAAGGGCTCGTGCCGACTTCCCGGCACCGTAGCAACCGCGCCTGGAACTTTAGGCGTTTCATTCTGCCTTCCTGATCTGATCCGCTTCTGAACCGTGCCCTCGCGCACCGTCTTGTTGAATAGGCTGTGGCACCTGCTCTTCACGTGGCCAGGAGGCTGCCTATCTAACGCCGACTGGTACCAATTTCTTAGAGGCCTTCCAGAGCTGCCGGTTGATGAAATCAGGGGCGAAGCGACGCATGAATGCGAGCTGATTGGACTGCCCTGGCCGGATCTCGAGCTTACCCGTTTTGAATGACGCAAAGGATTGCTTCACCAATTCGTCCGTAGTCATTAAGGTGATGCCGTCGCCCTCGGCAATCTCTGCCGACAGTTCGGTCTTCACGGCCGGCGGCATCAGCTCGATCACTTCAACGCCGGTCTCCTCCAACTGGAACCGGAGCGATTGGGTGTAGGAGTGAATCGCCGCCTTGGTGGCACAGTAGATCGGCGCGGACGGCAGCGGCACGAAGGCGAGGCCAGAGGATACGTTGATGACGGTTCCCTTGTTGGCTGCGAGAATGTCGATGAATGCGGACGTCATGCGAATCACGCCCCCCACATTGATGTTCATCTCGGCCATCAATCCGTCGAGGTCAGTCGCCGGGACCTTGAGGTTCTTGTGGAGCATGATGCCTGCGTTATTCATCAGCACGTCGAGCCTTGGATATTCAGCCTTCACGCGCGTTGCAAGAGAAGCGATTTGCACGGGGTCTGCGACATCGCCCTGAATCGTGTGGAGCTTCGGATACTTTGCCTTCACTTCATCGAGCACTGTCTGCCGCCGGCCAGTCACAATGACCTGGTTGCCGAGTTCGAGAAACTTGAGGGCAAACGCGAGGCCAATACCTGCAGAGCCTCCGGTAATAAGGATCGTGCGACCTGTGATTTTCATAAGACTCCTTTGTTCGTTTGATTTCTGTAAAGAATCATTTCGACTATGGACGCAGCGCTGCCTCAGCCTCATCGCTCGGGACTGCTGCCGGTTTTACTCCAAACCAGATTGAATAGAGTGCAGGCAGGAAGATAAGGGTCAGCACCGTACCTACGGCAGTCCCCCCAATCAGGGTGTATGCCATCGACCCCCAGAAGACTGAGAAGGTCAGAGGGATGAAAGCCAATACGGCTGCAAGAGCCGTAAGGATCACCGGACGTGATCGCTGTACAGTCGCCTCGACGACCGCGCGATAACTGTCAAGACCTTCCTCCTGATTGGTTTTGATTTGACCGATGAGGATCAGCGTATTGCGCATCAGGATGCCAGCTAACGCGATCAGTCCGAGGATTGCATTGAACCCAAATGGCTGATGAAAGAGAAGCAATGTTGGAACGACACCGGCGAGACCTAGCGGCGCCGTAAGAACCACCATGAACATCCCAGAGAATGATCGCACCTGGAAAATGATCACCGTGAGCATCAGCACGATCATCGCGGGAAATACCACTGAAAGTGCCCTGTTCGCTTTTCCAGATTCTTCTATATTGCCGCCCGTTTCGATCCTGTAGCCCTCGGGCAGGCTGGCGACAATCGGCTGAATCGCCTTTTCAATCTCTGCAGAGACCTGCGGAGGTTGAAGCGATTCGTCGATGTCACTCTCTACCGTAATTGTCGGCACGCGGTCACGGCGTTTGAGGATCGGCTCTTCAGAACGAATCTCGATGCGGCCGACCTGGCTAAGTGGAACAGCCTTCCCCCAGTGATTCATCAGAGTCATCTCGTTCAGCTTGCTGGGATCAAGGCGGTCGGTTCCGGCACTTCGCGCGATTACCTCCGCCGTTCGGATATCTTCACGGACCTGCGTCAATGGCGCACCCGTCAGAAGAAATTGGATCTGTTCGGCAGCCTCTTGCGACGAAAGGCCGATCAGTTTTAGCCGCGCTTGGTCGAGCACAAAATGCACAGTTGGCGCACGTTCTCCCCAGTCCTGGTTTACCTGCCGAGTATTGGGATTTGCCAGCATTGCCGCCTGTACCTGTGCCGCAATCGCGTGGTCCTTTTCCAGGTCGGGGCCGGTGACGCGAAACGCTACCGGCCACGGTGAATATGGTCCAAACACGAGCTGCGAAGCGCGCACACGTGCTTCAGGCGCAAGGCCCTGCTCAACCCGTTCACGCAGCCTGACCTTTAAACGGTCTCGATCCTTTTCATTGGCCGTCAGAACAATGATCTTGGCAAAATTGGGGTTCGGGAGTTCTGGATTGTATGAAAAGAAGAAGCGCGGAGCACCGGCCCCGATGTAAGCCGTAACAATCTTTGCTTCGGGCTGCGGCCGCAGCCACTCCTCGACTTTTTTCGCACTCGCGTTGGTGGCTTCTATGCTGGTGCCTTGTGGTAGCGTCACCTCTACCAAGAGTTCAGGCCGATCGGATTGAGGAAAGAACTGCTTTTTGACAAGTCCCATGCCTGCAACTGAGACAAGAAAGGCGCCCAGAACAATGCAAGCAACCAAAACCTTTCGGCGTACCGCCCAAACGATCAGACGCCGAAGCTTCTCGTACCCGGGGGTCGCATAAATGGCTGCATGGCCACCGGACAGAGCCTTGATCTTGGGCAACATCTGCACGCCAAGATAAGGAGTAAAGGTTACGGCTACGACCCACGAGGTGAGCAGCGCAAAACCCACTACCCAGAAGATGTTTCCCGCATACTCGCCAGCGCTCGATCGAGCGAACCCCACGGGCATGAGACCAATAACAGTGACAAGCGTGCCAGCAAGCATGGGAGCAGCAGTATGACTCCATGCGTACCCGGCGGCCCGGATGCGGTCCCACCCTTCTTCCATTTTGACCACCATGATCTCGATGGAGATGATCGCATCGTCAACAAGAAGGCCAAGGCCGAGAATCAGAGCGCCGAGCGTGATGCGATCAAACACTCTTCCGGTCAGAAGCATGATGACGAAGACGGCCGCTAACGTCAGCGGGACGGCCGCTGCCACGACGATTCCTACGCGCCAACCGAGGCTGATAATGCTAACGATCATCACGACGGCAAGTGCGACAAAGAACTTCAGCATGAACTCATCCACTGCTTCGCGGATGTTTACTGCCTGATCCGTCACTTTGCTGAAGCTGATGCCTGCAGGCAGGTCGGCGGAAATTTTCTTCTGTTCGGCAACAAGGGCTTTGCCGAGGTCCAGACCGTTCCAGCCCTCCTTCATCACGATGCTGAGAAGCAAGGCCGGCTGGCCATTGTGACGAACAAGAAAGGTTGCGGGATCTTCGTAGCCGCGCTTCACGTCGGCAATGTCAGACAGTTTAAGGGTGCGCCCGCCTGACACGACGGTGGTATCCCGAATCTTCTGAAGGTCATCAAGCGCACCATCCAGGCGAATGTAAACCTGCTGAGCTTTCGTATCGATAGATCCAGATGGAGTTACGGCATTCTCTCGAACCAGCGCATCGAAGACATCTCGTGCGCTTACTCCTAGCGTGGCCAGCCGTTCGTAAGAGAACTCGACGAAAATACGTTCTGGCCGTTCTCCAACGATGTCCACCTTCTTCACGCCAGGCACATGAAGCATCCGCTGTCGAAGCGTTTCGGCTTCACGGGCAACCTGGCGTGGAGGAAGATCTGGAGCCTCGACCGAGTAGAGTGCGAACGTCACATCCGAGTACTCGTCATTGATGAAGGGACCGAATACCCCCTGAGGCAATTTGTGTGCTTCATCGCCTAGCTTTTTGCGAGCCTGGTAAAACTCTTCCGAGACGTCCTCTGGGCGAGTAGTGTCCTTGAGACTCACCATCATCAGCGCGAGCCCGGGCCGCGTAAAGGTCTCTACGCGATCGTAGTCGCGCAATTCTTGCATCCGCTTCTCCAGTGGTTCGGCAACAAGGTCCTGCATCTCCTGTGCCGTCGCTCCGGGCCACACCGCTGCAACGGTAAACACCTTGATCGTGAAAGTTGGGTCTTCTGCGCGTCCTAGTTTTAGGAAGGCAAAAATGCCAGCGGCCACAATCGCGATCAGCAAGAACAGAGTGATCGCTTTTTCGCGGACCGCGAGGGCTGATAGGTTGAGAAACTGCTTCGCCGCGGAATCGGGAACCTGGGGTCCAGAGCTGCCGCGTTCCGGCATCGATTTCTCGTTTTTTTGTGATCTATGGTGCTGGCTCATCGAGTTTCTGCCTTGTTCTCAGCGCGCACGCGTTGACCATCGCGAAGCAAATGAACGCCAAGCGCTACGACCTGTTGTCCTGGGTGCAGGTTCCCGCTGACGGTTGCTAGTTCTTCACCGAGTTGGCGTACTTGCACAGGTTGAAATGAGACGGTGGACGTAGAAGGGTTCAGCACCCAGATACCAGGTCCCTTCCCTTGATCGAGAACGGCTGCGACCGGTACTTGCAGCATGTCGATCCCAACACTATCGGAGAGATGGACTGTAACGGTTGCTCCTAACGGAGCATTCGCGGCAGCGCCTTCGAGAACGTACCGTGCTTCAAAGGTCCGGGTCTGCGGGTCAGCAGCGCCGGAAATCTGTCGCAATCGAACTGGAACCCTCATCGTGCTGCCGTAGAGCCTTGCGTATGCTGTCGATCCAAGCGCCGGCCTCAACGTCTCGGGCAGGTTCACTGCGGCCTCTCGCGGACCGGAATGGGCGAGCTTCACAACTGTTTGCCCGGCCGCTACCACTTGTCCTGGCTCGGCTAGGGTCTCGATCACGATGCCGTCCGCGTCGGCAAAAAGTTGTGAGTAGCCGCCCTCGTCTCTCGCAACCTGCTCCTGAGCGGTGGCAGCAGCGAGCTCCGCTTGTGCTGCGTCTGATGCGGCCTTGATCTGATCGTAGATGGAAGCGGAAACCGCACCGCTCTTGACCAAAGGGCGATAGCGGGCCTCATCGGCGGCGGCTTGAACAGCCTTTGCTTTCGCCGCGGCGACGGTTTCTGCTCGCGCGGTAATGGCATGTGCATAGTCGGTTCGATCGATCGTCATGAGCGGTTGTCCAGCGCGGACAAACTGCCCCGTATCTACCAAGCGGCTCGTGATCTTTCCAGGAACTCGGAAACCAAGATTGCTCTGAACACGCGCTGAGACCACGCCAGTGAACGCGGGATCTGCCCCGGACGACGAACCTATTTCCACTACGCGAACCAGCTCCGGCTGTGTTCTTGGGTCTAATTCCCGCTTCTGACCGCAACCAGTCAAGCTGACTACGAGACCGGCGATGACCAGCACGAGAGCGGAATAGCTGAAATTAATCCGATTCATATAGTTCTTCCTTTTATTGAGGGTTTTGATCATGGGAGCCAGCCGCCCCCGAGAGCCCGATAGGAGCCGACCGCTGCACGCGCCGCACTCTCTCGCGCTACAGCCAACTCGTCCTTGGCGACAAGCAACTGACGATCCGCGTCGAGCACATCCGTGAGTCCGATGACGCCTGCAGCGTAGGATTCTTCCGAGCGGTCGCGCACGCGCTGCAATTCGTCGATTTCACGGAGGATTTCATTGCGGCGATTTTCCGATTGGACGAGAAGACTGAAGGCGTCTTCGACATCTTCGGCCGCGTGCAGGACGGAGCTACGATACTGGAGCAAGGCTTCGGCATTGGCGCCTCGCGCTTGCGCCACTTCTGAGGCGACACGCCCGAAATCGAAGAGTCTCCAGCGCAGACCTACAACACTGACAGGTTGAAATCCTTGCTGCTCGAAAAGATGAGCGGGTGCCAGCGCTTGAGATCCGACGATTCCTGAAAGTGAGAGCTTTGGATAATACTCGGCAAGAGCCTGACCAATGCGAGCGTTCGAGGCAGCAACCGTTCGCTCGGCAGCGATGATGTCAGGTCTCCTGCGTAATAGATCATTGGGCGTGCCGAAACCGGAGATTTCCGGTACATCGGGAATGTTTGCGACAGGGCTCAACTCCGCTGCGTACGTTCCCGGCTGGGCGCCCATCAGAACGTCTAGCCGGTTCAGCTGTGCTTCGAGAGAGACTGTGAGCAGCGGAATCGTCGCCTTCGCTTGCGACAGCAGCGCTTGGGCCTGAGCGAGTTCGCGGTCGGAAGCGACGCCTGCATCCCTGCGCTGCTGCACCAGTTCGACGAGATGGCTGTCAGTGGCGATCTGGTCTTTGGCGAAGTTTAAGCGCGCCTGTGCGCCTCGTACCTGCATATAGGCATCAGCGGCTTCCGCGGCAACCGTGATGCGGGTGCCTGTATGGGAAGCTTCGGCCGCCTGAGCCTCGGCGGTAGCAGCCTGAGCTCCTTTCTTCAAACCGCCGAACAGATCCGTTTCCCAGCTGGCCATGAATCCGAGATCGTAGTAGTTCTGTGAGCGGTTATAGCCGGGCGCGTGTGAGGCGAGACGGCCCGTCATACTTTCAGTCGACTGGTACAGTGTGGTCGTCGAAGCGTAAAGGTTTCCTGATGGTAAGCGCTGCGCTCCTGCTCCCCGGGCAGCGGCATGCGCCTGTTGCACTCGCGTCATGGCAGCGGCGAGGTCGAGATTCTGGTCCAGCGTGCGCTTCACGATCCGTGTCAGCTCGGGATCATGGAAGCCCGTCCACCACTGGTCCAGGGGCGGTGCCGGCAGAGAGGTGGTACGAGTTTCGATCGAGGGGGCATTGTGAAACGCCTGCAGGTCCACTGCTGGGCGATGATATTTCGGCCCCACGGCGCATCCGCTGAGGCTCGCGCCGAGAGCGAGCGCAAGGCTCATTCGTAGGATGAACTTCCGAGCGTCGGGCGAGTCTTTGTCAGACAACATTAAGCAGTTCATTCCTGTGCTCCACTACCGCGCAGTCTCCGGGCAACCTGTTTCAAAATCTCATTCGTAAACACACCACAGCCTCGGAATTTGGCCCCCTGCTTCATCAGTTCCAGAAGCAGCTCTTCCCCTTGTCGGCTGATCGTCGTTAGGTTTTGCAGATCGATGACGAGTTCACGACCGTCAAGTCCCGATCCCGCCCTTTCGCAGGCGGCTTTCAGCTCATCGGACCACGGCGGGACGAGCCTACCCTCTACCACGAGCCGGCGGTGCTTCCTTCCTTCAACAATCGAGATCTTCAACATGCTGTTTTCCTTTGCGGTCGTGAAGCCACTTGCACTTGCGTTCTGCCTGCACGACTCAGTTGTTGGCCTGTGACTCGGTTCTTGTGTCGGGCGCAGGCCTCTTCCGCATTTGGACCTCAGTCCCTCCACTCTCAAATGAGACCTCGTCCATCATTCGCTTCACCAAATGGATGCCGCGTCCGTGGTCCGCATTCAGACCTTCCGAGTCCAGCGCATCGCGAACCGTGTTCGGATCAAATCCTTTTCCTTGGTCCTTGACAGTCAGCAAAACTCCCTTTCCTCGTTCGCAGCGACAGTGAATTTCAACCAATTTCTGAGCGTCCTTTTCATTGCCGTGAATAACGGCATTGCTTAGAACTTCCCGAAGTGCCAGTTCGACTCCGAACTCATTGCCCTCAACGCAGCGGGATCCTTCGATCATTCGCATCAGTTGATCCACGAGAGGCGAGATCGCTTCGATTTCGCTCGGCATCCAAGCGTTGATGGTCATCGAGGAGGGACGCGTGTGTATGCCGACGCATGTTGGTGGTGGTGCCGGTCTCGCATTCACAGGGCGTGTAGTATTCATGAAGAGCCTCCCGATCAGCTGCGCGCCAGCCAATGGCTGTAGCGTACGGAATCGAGTCGTCCGAAACCCTTGTGCTGACGGAGCACGCGATACCACTTGCTCCACTCGCGGGCGAAAGTGAGAATCTGATCCATAGCACCCTCCTTCTCATCTGCTTTGTGTTCGCGCGACAAGAGGAAGGGCAACGCGGATGCCAAAGCGTGGTGCGCCAGCGCATCAGAGCAACTCGTTGATTTATTTGGAAATAGCCGCCAGCGTGAGAGGACTCAGATGGAAGTGTCAACGTGCCAGTGCCAGCGAGTTGGTACCCTGCCAGTTTCCTGGCACTGCCAGAAAACGCATTTGGAGCGAGCGCCTCTCGGAAGAAAACAGGTAAGGACGACTACGAGGAATGACGTGAGATGCCGAGCTTGCTCATTCTCAGCTGGAGGGTGGACCTTTTCATTCCGAGCTTCGCCGCTGCGCCCTTCGGACCTGCCACGACCCAATTGGATTGTTTCAAGGCTTTGAGGATTTGTTGACGTTCTGTCTCTTCGAGCGTGTCGCGAAGCCCGCCATTTGTCGATCCCTGAGCAGAACCCTTTTCTGCTGGAGATGAGGGTTTGGAAATCTTCAGGTCTGCCACATCTACCTTGAGCACAGGTCCGGTGGAAGTAATCACGGCGCGCTCAATGACGTTTTGGAGTTCTCGTATATTGCCAGGCCAATGATATCGGGAAAGGGCTTCCATGGTGGCGGAGGAGATCGTGTCAATCGTTTTGTTCATTCGCTTGGAAAACTGCTGCGCGAAGTGGCGGACCAGGAGCGGAATATCGCCGTGGCGCTCGCGAAGTGGCGGGACCTGGATTGGGAAAACATTCAGCCGGAAGAACAGGTCGGAGCGGAATTTCTGTTCGGCGACCATCGCTTCCAAATCGCGGTTTGTGGCAGCAATCAATCGAGCATCGGTGCGCAGCGTCCGCGAACTGCCCAAGCGTTCGAATTCCCGCTCTTGTAGCACGCGCAGCAGCTTGGTCTGCAATTCGAGGGGAATCTCTCCGATCTCGTCCAGAAAAATCGTCCCACCATTGGCCACTTCGAAGCGGCCGATGCGTTGCGCGATGGCTCCCGTGAAAGCACCTCTTTCGTGTCCGAAGAGCTCGCTTTCCAGCAAGCCAGTCGGTATGGCAGCACAGTTGAGTTTCACGAAGGCCTTTGATTTCCGCGGGCTCAAATCATGAATCGCGCGCGCGATGAGTTCCTTCCCGGCGCCGGTCTCCCCGTAGATCAGCACGGTGGAATCTGTGGGTGCCACGGTTTCCACTCGCTTCAGCACTTTGCGCAGGGCCGAACTCTTCCCGACAATCTCTGCGAAGTTCATCTCCGAGCGGATTTCTTCTTCCAGATAGAGCTTTTCCTGCGCGAGTTTGTCCTTGAGCTCGGAGATCTCACGGTAGGCAAGAGCGTTTTCGATCGCAATTGCGATCTGGCCCGCGGCCTGGCTGAGGAAATCGACGTCTTCGGCCGTGAAGGTTCCCTCTGTTAAACGCACAATCATCAGGTCCCCCAGCGCACGGCCGCGATTCACCAGCGGGATAAAACATGCGCTCTTCACGCTTTCCGCCGCTGCGAGTCTGTACCCCTCGCCGCCGCCGGGCCAACCGATCTCGTCAACCGTGGCGACCATCGGCTTCATCGTCTCAAATGCTCGTCTGGCGGGATCGTCCTCGGGCAGAGTGATGATCACCTCCTCCTTGGCGAAGCCCTTACTGACGGGCGCATCGAACGCATAGAGCTTGAACGTTCCCGCCCCTTCCCCCGGTAACCAGACCCCGGCTCCATCGCAGCGCATAACCTCACGAAAGTTGGCAGAAATCGCGCGCAGCACTTCGCGCAGGTCGAGATTCGAGGTGATACGGCTTGTCAGGTTCAGGAGCAATTGCAGGCGTTCGTTTTGTCGCTGTAAGCACGCCTGTGGATCTTGCGCCAGCCCAGGAACCAAATTGTCATCACCACTTCCGCTCATGTAGTTTTCGAAGAAGGCGACCCGTTATTCGACAGTGTATCTCAGAACAGATGATGGAATCATTGCGCGTCAGGTCGCAGAGTCCTCAGCCAGCGCGCCCGATCACTCAGGGGAATTGACTGCCGGGAGCACTCGACATTTTCAACTTCGACAGCACTGACGCCCGACTTCGGCGACTCTGCCGGGCCTGAGCGTACCGCAGAGGTTGGGAACCCGTGCGGATGAGGTTTTTGTATGACATCAGCAATTGCAATCTCATGTTCACCCGCGTCGCGCCGCCTCGATGGTGGCAACGTCGATCTTCTTCATCGACATCATCGCCTCGAACGCACGTCTTGCCTCAGCGCCACCGGCCGCAAGCGCATCGGTCAGCGCACGTGGGGTGATCTGCCAAGAGAGGCCCCAGCGGTCCTTGCACCAACCGCACGCACTTTCCTGGCCGCCGTTGCCAACGATTGCATTCCAGTAGCGGTCCGTCTCTGCCTGATCGTCCGTTGCGATTTGGAAGGAGAACGCCTCGGTGTGCCTGAACGCCGGACCGCCGTTGAGGCCGAGGCACGGAATGCCGAGGACGGTGAACTCCACCGTTAAGACATCGCCCGCCTTGCCGCTCGGGTAGTCAGCAGGCGCCTTGTGGACGGCGGTCACTTCACTATTCGGAAAGGTGGCAGCATAGAAGCGCGCCGCGTCAAGTGCGTCCTTGTCGAACCAGAGGCAGATCGTGTTTTTCGATTTCATAGACGTGTACCTGGTCTCCCTGTGACGGAGGCAAGTTCAACCGTGCCCCGACCGAATCATTGCGAGAATATCACCTTAAGGCGCGCGTGCCCGTGGAATTGGCATCATGAACATCATGCTCGTGGCCGTAACCGAACGAACGCGGGAAATTGGAGTTCGCCGCGCTATTGGCGCGCGGCCCAACTCAATCTGGTCGATGCCCTCCGC
>Ga0209057_1002405_pt1 | contig 14442 bp, 14 predicted proteins | sample GraSoiAngelo_146_FD_185903 | JGI IMG/M metagenome (GOLD analysis project Ga0209057, IMG submission 185903) | Grasslands soil microbial communities from the Angelo Coastal Reserve, California, USA - 14_1009_05_30cm (SPAdes) (version 2) | ecosystem: Environmental > Terrestrial > Soil > Grasslands ... | reverse complement strand
GGCGCCGGCCTACTATCTCGCGGCGAAGAAGGCCCCCAGCGTCAACGCCTTTATGACCGGGATCGCCATCATTCAGGATGAGTTAGCCCATGCCCATATCGCCTTCCACATCCTCGAAGAGCTGGGGGAAAGCCAGGAAGCGCTGATCTTCAAGCGGGATCCGAAGGCCTTCCGCTATCCGTATGCGTTCGACGTGCCACTGGAGAGCTGGACCGAGCTGGTCGTCGCCAACGCGATGTACGATCAGGCCGGATTCTGCCTCCTGGGTGACATCCACGAGCAATGCTCGTATGGCCCCTGGAAACGTGGGTTGGTGAAAGTCATGGCGGAGGAGAACTTCCATCTCCGCAACGGCCGCAACTGGTCGAAGCGGATCAGCCAGGCCGGGGGCGCCGCCAAAGACGAGCTGCAGCGCGCGGTCGACTGGATGTTTCCGCTGACTGTCGAGTGGTTTGGGCTTCCCGACAACCTCAAGCAGCACAGCGCGCAGCTGGACTACCGGCTGAAAGGGCTGACAAACGACCAGTTGCGACAGCAATGGCTCTCGACCGTGGTGCCATTCATGGAGTCGATCGGCATCCAGGTGCCGGCGCACAAAGAGAACAGTCACTACGCGCTCGACTATCCGTTCCCCTGCACCTTCGATGCCGGCGAAAAGCGTTGGGATTTCAAGGATCCATGCACGTGGGACGACGTGCTCGGCCGCTGGCGGGCGCGCGGACCACGCAACGCGGAGATGGTGGCGTTGTTCCAGGAGAGCTTTTCAAAGTTCCAGGTCCGGACGTGACCCCCGAGGCGGGCGTGGCCGCGTCGCTCGAGGCGCGAGTCTGGGCGGCGCTCGCGGAAGTCAACGATCCCGAGATGCCCGTCAACCTGGTGGATCTCGGCTTGATCTACGGAGTCGAGGTAGGAGAGGGGACCGTGCGACTGCGGTTGACATTCACCGCCATGGGCTGCCCGGCCAGCGACATGATCGTGAGCGACATCCGCGAGCGGTTGCTGGCCGAACCGGGCGTTGGCGAGGTCGTCATCGAGGTCGTCTGGGACCCGCCCTGGTCTTCGGCTCGCCTGACGCGGGGTGGCCGCGACGCCTTGCGGGCCTGGGGGCTTTCCGTCTGATGGGCTACAGCCGCGTCCATGCGAACGTCCGTGAGTACGACGTCTTCGCCCGCAAAGCCCGGGTGGAGCCGCTGCGGCAAGTGGGCAGCGTGGTGGCTCCGGATGACGACCTCGCCATGGCCTACGCCCGGGCCACCTACGACGAGGAGCGGTGGGTTGAAATGATGATTGTTCCTAAAGATGCGGTCATCCGGCTCTGGGGGCCGGGAGAGTCCGAGAGCTGAGTCTGTACTCGCTCGTCAAGAGTCTCGCGGACAACAAGCAGCTGCTCGGCATGCGCTACGCCGAATGGTGCATCGCCGCGCCGAGCCTGGAGGCGGACATCGCGGCGGCCGCGATGGGACTCGACGACATTGGGCACAGCCGTGTCCTTTACGGCTCGCTGCGAGAGCTCGGTACCCCTGATGGACCGGATGAGGGCAGCTACGCGAACGTTCCTTACCTCGACCGGCCCTGGACGGACTGGACGCAGTTCGTCGGCGCCAACGCCGTCCTCGACAGTGCTTTCTCGCTCATGATCGAAGCGCTCGTCAATGGCAACGTCGAGGTGCTGCGCAGCCGGCTGAGGAAGATGCTGCAGGAAGAGCGCTATCACTACCTGCACGGCCGAAGCTGGATGCGAGAGGCGAACGCGGCTCCCGCCGTCGAACGAGCCTGGGGCGAGGCGCTCGAGTGGTTCGGGCCGGAAAGCGGCGACGTCGACGGGTTCAAACGTGAGGGAAAACTGGCCTACGGGGTTCGCGACCTACGCCGGATGTTGCAAGAGCGCGTCGGGGACAAGCTTCCCGAGCCGGCTATCGATTGGACCAAGTGGGATGGCACTCGCCGGCGGAGCGTTCCGGGAGGCATCGACCAGGCGACGCTCGAGATGCTGCAGGGACTTGCGGAAAAGCGCTACATGCCGACGAGTGGATAAAGGCACCCCACAAACCGACCCTCCCGCGCAACGGGGGAGGGAGGTGTCGCGTCCCGGATGTCCTTTCTGTAAGTCAGCCGACGTCGAGGTCATCTCGCTCTTCGGCAGCCAGGTGATGACGATGCAATGCAAATGCCGGGCCTGTGGTAGCTACTTCGAAGCCAGCAAATACTGATGCGATCGGATGTTTGCGAACCGCAGTTTGGACTTGCGGGTTGAGGAAGCGGCGCTTACGCTAGCCCTGCGACCTGTCAGAAAGCCAGCTGATGAAGGAAACGACATCGGTCGGCTCCCGAAGACCGGGTCCGCAAGGATTCGGTTAGTACGGAGCGAAGGTCCCCCTGGAAACGGGCGGACTGGGCGGCGGTAAGGGCTCGTTGGGTCACACCGGCGGGTTATCAACCGTAACGACGGGTCGCTTCAATTTCACAGGTTCTGCCGGCTTAGCCTTCCCGAGCCCGGCAGACCTGCGGCATTTGCTTGTTTTCCAAACCTTAATCAGCTATGGTCGTTTGTACACGCCTGAACGACATCAGGCATCCATGGCCAGGGAGGGATACCCATGCGACGCGTTCAGCTTGCTTCATTACTCGTGCCGGTTGTCCTCGCCATCGCCTCCGGGCCCCTACCGGGGGCGGCCGCGACCGCCGGGGCCGGCAACGGCCTGCGAACCCAGACCGACTGGGCCTACGCCGGAAGCTTTGCGAAGAATGGCGTCACGAATGTCTTCGCGACGACCCAGCAAACGAGCTGCTACCGGCCGGAGGTGCCGTTCTTCACCGTGGGCGAGGCTCGCGGATATACCGGCATGACGGCGTGTCCCGGCGCGACCACCACAGAGGACATCGGGACGACGGCCTATCCCAACCAGGCAGGCAGCGTCGCCGGCTATCCCGCACTCGGTCCCATGTTGGTCAATGACCATTCCGAGTCGGACCTGCGGGTCGACCCAAAGAATCCCAGCCACATCATTGCCTCGAGCAAGTGGTTTGCGAGCGCGGAGGGTTACAACCATGTACTTGGCTTCTATGAGTCATGGGACGGCGGGACGAGCTGGCCGGTGCAGGGGCACATCCCCGGCTACGAGGGCTTCACCGACAACACGGACCCGGTCGGTGCTTTCGATGGCTACGGCAACTACTACTCGCTGATCCTGCCGTATCAATTCGCCTACGCGGGTGGCGCCACCGGCACTGGGAGCAAGCTGTACCAGAAGAGCAAATTGCCCAACGCGGCGATGCCGGCGGAAGCTGTGACGGTCGCCGTTCGGCCGGCAGGGGCGAAACTTGCGACCGACTGGATCACCACTCATAACGGCGGCCCGGACTTTGTCCTGATTGACGACAACCAGGGCCAGGAACCGGACAAACAATGGATCGCTATCGATGCGAATCGGAACAGCCCGAACTTCAACACGATCTATGCGATGTTCGTGACGTTCAGCTTCGCGGGGAAGATGAGCCACGCCTATGTGTCGACGGCGAAGGCGCGGCCAGATGGCACGCACTCCGACTGGAGCACACCGCAGCGCTTGCCGAGCGAGAACGCCAGTGCGTCGGACACCTACCTGCTGCCGCACGTTGATCCGAACGGCGTGGTCTGGACCAGCATCACCAACTTCCCGAGCCGCCAGTCGCGCACCGTCTACAGCCTCGGCGTCGACTACTCACTCGATGGCGGAATGACCTGGCAGGGGCCGCTGGCCGTCCCCGGCGCGCAGAACGTCACGATTCCACCGGAGGCCTACGACAACACGACCTTCACCGATGGCATCGTGAACACGTTCACGGTCGGGACCGCCAGGGTCAACGGACGGTATCCGGTCTACATGTCGTGGGAGGACTACGGCAGCGGTCACGACAACATTCTCTTGTCAGGCTCGTTCGACGGCGGCGCGACGTGGAGCGCCCCGACCCGGGTCAACGACAACGCGAATCCGAATGTCGATGAGTTCCAGCCAAACCTCGCGGCCGCGGCCAACGGTACGGTTAGCGTCAATTTCTACGACCGCCGGCTGGCCTGCCCATCGAAGGCGAGCTCGGAGGCTGTCCCGGCGGGCATCGCCCGCGACACCGTCAACCCCCATTACGCCGGCACGCTCCCGCCCTACGGCGCCAGCAACTACTGCATCAACACGAGCGTCCAGTTCTATTCGGCCGCCCTGGCTCCGCTCGGCCATAACATCCGCCTGAGCCAGCACACCTGGGACCCACAACTCAACGCGCCCTGGCGGTATGGCAGCGGGCTGTTCACCGGCAAGGATACGTTCATCGGCGATTACTTCGGCAACGACTTCGCCGGCACCACGAGCCTGACTACCTCGGTCAGCACGTACGACGACCATGGCAACAATCCGAACCACTTTCAGCAGCAGGTAATCGCAACCGTCGCAAGTCCGTAGAACCTCAGGAGGAAGCAACGTGGGAACACCGAATCTGGGATGGCGTCCAAAGAAGGTCTTGTTGGTAATCGGCGCCGGCATCACGCTTGTCGCCGGGGCGGTCCCGGCACTTGCCGCCGGTGATACGTTGGTCAGTATTGGCAGCCCGGCCGGACCGTTCTCGCAAAACAAGCAGAACGAGCCGGCGCTCGCCGTCGATGCGAATCACCCGAACATCCTCGCTGCCGGCGCGAACGAGGAGATCGACGAGGAAGCGTGCAACGCCGGCGACCCGACCACCTGCCCCTTCACGCCCGGCGTCGGCGTATCGGGAATCTATTTCTCATTTAACAGCGGCGCCACCTGGACGCAGCCAACCTACCAGGGCCTGACCGCCAGAGATTGCGTGACTCCCGGAACGCCGTGCACGGCGCACACAGGCCCGATCGGCACGTTGCCCAAGTACTACCAGGCCGGCCTTGCCTCCGACGGCGATCCAGCGCTGGCCTTTGGCCCACGCCCCGGCGCCAGCGGCACGTTCTCATGGGGGAACGGCTCGCGCCTGTACTACGCAAACCTGACCTCGAACTTGAACGCGAAGCGCGACGAAACCTTCAAGGGCTTCGAGGGGATCGCGGTCTCCCGGACGGACAATGTGGTCGCGGCGGCGGCCGGCAACGCCAACGCCTGGATGGCGCCCGTGATCGCCAGCAAGCAGTCGTCGACTACTTTCAGCGACAAGGAGCAGATCTGGGCGGATAACGCGTCGAGCAGCCCCTTCTTCGGCAACGTCTATGTCTGCAACGCCGCCTTTCGGGGGCAGGAAAAGAGCGGAAATGCGGCGCCGGCGCCCCTGATCGTGCTCACCTCATCCGATGGCGGCGCGACCTGGACGAGCCAGCAGGTCAGCGGAGCAGCGAACAACCGCAACAGCAATCCACCGGACGGCTGCACGATCCGGACGGACAGCCATGGCGTGGTCTACGTCTTCGGCATCGGGACCGGCCCGAACAAGCAAACCGGTGAGCTGCTCTCCCGCTCGTTCGACGGCGGCAAGAGCTTCGAGGGCTTCCGGTTTCTCTTCCCGGTGGTGCGCCCGGGCGTCTTCGATGCGGCGTTGGGCCGGCCGGTGATGGACGGCATCGCCGGTGCCCGAGTAGACCTGGCCGCGGCCCCGAGTGTCGACATCGCCAACGGCGCCCCGACCGGCGCCGACGCGAGCAACGAACTCCTTATCAACTGGGCCGACGGCGCCGACGGACTGAACCACGAGAAATCGCTCGTGCGCTATTCAACGAACCAGGGGCTTACATGGTCGGGCCCGATCACCGCGTCTGCGGCGCCGGACCGGCCTTTCTACACTGCCATCAGCATCTCGCCAAACGGAACCGACGCCTACCTGGTTTACGACGCCTACCTCGCGGTCTACCAGTCGACCACGAGCACCCAGCGGCCGATGCAGGCCGTCGTGAAGCATGCGGACATCGCATCGAGCGGGGCCCCCGGAGTCTTCGGTGAACTGAACCGCGGCGCCGCTGGCGACGCGCGCGCCTCGAGCCAGAACGGGCTCACCGCGGAGTTCTTCGGCGACTATGTCTACACGGTGGCGACCCGCAGCTACGGCTCGGCGGTGTGGAACGACGTCCGCAATGGGGCCGATTGCCGCGCGATCGATGCCTATCGCGCCGCGGTGGAAGGTGGGCCAAGTGCTCCACGGCCGGCGGTGCAGGAGGAGTGCGCCCCGAACTTCGGGAACACCGACATCTACGGAGGAACCTACGCCGACCCAACTCCATAAGCGCGACAAGCAAACGAAGCAGTTAGAAAGGAGGCCGCGTCCGCCGACGCGGTCTCTTTGCGCTTCATAGCGGTGGTTCGTACAATGCGGGGCATGCGAGACGGAGATGGCCAGGGCACTGGCGCTCGGACTGCTGGTCGGGTTCCCAATTGCCGCGTCGCCAGGCCCGATCTCATTCCTGGTTCTTCGGCGCACTCTCGCGCGCGGCTGGCGTAGCGGCCTCGTCTCCGGGCTCGGGGTTGCGACCGGCGATGCCATCTATGCGGCGCTGGCTGCCTTCGGCGTCGCCGTCGTTACCAATGTTCTGATCAGTCAGCGCCGATGGATCGGGCTGCTGGGCGGTATCGCTCTTGTCGTGATCGGACTCCGGACGATAAGTCAGAACCCGCCACCCCGATCCTCCCCCAAAAGGGCGGACTATGCGTCGATGGTGGCGCTCACCCTGACCAATCCGCCCACGATCCTGTCGTTCAGTGCTGTTTTTGCCGGCCTGGGACTCCGCGTTGAGGCCGGCTGGCTGCCGGCGATCGGGCTCGTGGTCGGTGTCATGCTGGGGTCAGCCCTGTGGTGGGTGGTGATGACCGGACTGGTGTCGGCCCTGCGCGACCGAGTGACGCCGGCGGTCACCCACGCCATCCGCCTAGCATCCGGGCTAGCCCTGATCGGGTTCGGCGTCCTGGCGCTAGTGTCGGCGGGGGGCGGCTTGGTTTCGGTTAGCTCGTGAGCTCGGTGGGGATGATGGTTTGCTTCAGCAGCTCGGTGCCGCGCAGTAGCTGGGCTTCCGCCGGGATACCAACCGGCCAGTCGGTCAGGAAGTGCTGGAGGTCGTCGACGCCCTTCATAGGGTGGCTGGCAAGGCTGATCAAGACGTCCTCCTTCTTGAGGCCGGCGTGCTGGGCCGGCCCATTCGGATCGAGATGGGCGACGCGCACGCCGCTCTCCTGCTCGAGATGGTAGTAGCGGCTGACTCGCCGGTGGATCGGCCAGGACTCGCCGGTGATGCCCAGGTAGGATCGAATCACGCGACCGTCGCGGATCAGGAGCGACACGACGCGCTGCGCGGTATTGCTGGGTACGGCGAAGCAGATGCCCTGCGCCATGGCAATGATGGCGGTGTTGATGCCGACCACCTGACCACGCGTGTCAACCAGCGGACCGCCGGAGTTGCCGGGATTGAGGGCCGCGTCGGTCTGAATGATGTTCTCGATGGTGCGGCCACTCTGGGCCCGCATGGTGCGACCTAGCGCGCTGACCACGCCGGTGGTTACCGTCGATTGGAAGCCGAACGGATGCCCGATGGCGACCACGAGCTGGCCCACGCGCAGTTGGCCGGAGTCTCCTAGCCGGGCATGCGGCAAGCCGGTGCCCGATGCGCGCAGGACGGCGAGGTCGGTGTGCGGATCCTTGCCGACCAGCTCCGCCTTGAGCGCCGTGCCGTCGCGCAACGTCAGCTCATAGGTTTTCACGGCGCTGGCGACGTGGCTGTTCGTCAGGGCGTAGCCATCGGGCGTGATCAGCATCCCGGTACCGATTCCGCTGACGCCGACGACGGCCGGGCCGACGGTGTCGACGACTGAGATGACGGCGCGGGAATAGGCGTCGAGTAGATCAACCTCGGACAGCATTTCCACGGTCCTACCCACCGGCAGGGAGCTTAAACCAGCCATTATCATTTGACCCGGATGGAGGCGCTCGACTTCGTGCAGCGGATCGTCAACTTCGATCGGTTGATGGAAGGTGAGAACCGGGATAGCGGCGATCCCGACGACATCGAGCACTGGTGCGCCGTCTACGCCGAGATGATCCGCTTCAAGGAGGGGCTACTCGGCCAAGCACGGCAGGAGATCAAGAAGGTTCCGGACATGCGCAAAGAGTTGCTTGGCAACGATATCCCTTTCCTCCAGGCTGAGCTCCAGCGCCTGCGCCGCGGGCTGGCGTTCTGGGAGGCCCGTCGCACCGAGCGCAAGAAACGCCGCTAATTGGCCCATAACCCCATCCGCCACTCGGCCACGCCGGTGGGTCCAAGTGGGCTAAACGATCGCCAAACCTTACGAATGCAACGGTAGCTGCAAGTCGCCGGCGACATCATCGGGTGGAGCGCCATGCGGCTTTCAATCCGCTACAAGATCATTCTCCCGTTTGCTGTGCTTCTCGTCTTCGTCGGTGTCATCGGCACCGGCGTGGCGACGGCTCAGCTGACGAATACCGCGGCAGCCGAGTTCGATGCGAAGCTGCTCGCTAGCAGCCTGCAGGCCAACCAGCTGCTGTCGCAGGTGGACGCCGATCGGATGGCCGACCTCCGCCGTGCGACCGACACGGTCGGCGTGGCCGAATCGCTTGCTTCGGGCGACACCGGCACACTGGCCCGGCTGCTGACTCCGATCGCGGCTAACGTGCCCGCGGCCACTATCCAGTTGCGGGTGCTCGACGTCCACGGTAGGGAACTTCTCCGCATCCAGGGCTCGCGCAGTGGGCCCAGCCCGATCGACGTCAGCGACGCCGACGCCTTCAGCGCTGAGCCTGCCGTGATCAGCGTCCTGGCCGGCGCGAACGCGGGTGAGCGTCGCGCCTTTCTCAGTAATCAGCCTGCGCACCCGGTGGTCTATTGGGCGGGAGCGGTTCGAAACACTGGTGAGCGCATCGTTGGCGCAGTGCTGGTCGGCGAGTCCCTCACCGAAGTCGCCGCCGGGATTCCCGGCTCGACCTTCTACGATCTGTCTGGCGTGCAGTTGGCCAGCACGCTGCATGCCGCACCAGTTGCCAGCGAGAGCCTGCGCCGCCAGCTCACCGCCGATAATGCCGTGCGTGTCAAGCAGACGCTGGCCGGTCACTGGTACCACACGCTCTTCAGTACCTGGACGATTCACGGAAGCCAGTTCGGATATCTGGCCATGGCGGCGGACGCAGACCCGTTGGAGAGCCTGGTGGCGCAACAGCGTCTCATCCTGACCCTCATCTTCACGGCCGCGGCCCTGCTCACCTTGTTGGTGGGGACGGTAACCGCTTCGCGGTTGACCCGGCCGGTCGAGCTGCTGGTGCGATCGATGCGGGCCGTGTCGGCGGGTGACCTGCACCATCGCGCCACGGTCGTCTCCCAGGATGAAATCGGATACCTGGCACGCACCTTCAACGAGATGACCGTCAGCCTGGAGGAGAAGACCGCAGCACTGGAGGAGACCACGTTCGCCAGCATGGAGGCGCTTGCCCGCGCCATCGATGCGCGCGACCCAACCACCTTCGGCCACTCGGCCCGGGTATCCGCGGTGAGCCTCGAAATCGCCGAAGCGATGCGGCTCTCAGCGAAAGACCGCGAGGCGCTACGCCGGGCGGCCCTGCTTCACGACATCGGCAAGATCGGTGTGGAGGACAAAGTGTTGCGCAAGCCGGGCCCGCTCACCGACGCCGAAGCCGACGACATGCGCGAGCATCCACGAATCGGGTACGACATGCTCAAGGGTCTGCGCTTCTTGCAACCGAGCTTACCGGGGGTGCTCTATCACCACGAGCGTTGGGATGGGGCTGGATATCCGACCGGACTGGCGGGGACGGCGATCCCGCTCCCGGTCCGAATCCTGGCCGTGGCTGACGTCTTCGACGCCCTCACATCCGACCGACCGTACCGTGAGGGTTTGAGCTTTGAGGCGGCAACGGCCGCCATCCGCATCGAAGCCGGCCTGCAGTTCGATCCGGACGTCGTGACGGCGTTCCTCACCCGACGCCCGGCGATTGAAGGGATCCTTCGCAGGCGCGGGCGGCGCGGTGCAGCGATTGCCCAGACGGAGGCGGCATGAACCGTCACCGGCCCTTGCGTAGCCTGGCCATCCTGGCCTTGCTCCCACTCCTGGGGGTGGTGTTCTGGCTGACGGCGGTCGTGGCATCCAGCATCCCGAGCCTGCTGGTGGTCGACGTCAATGTCCACGGACTGACCCTCGCCACCTATGCTGGCGATTCCGCTCAGCGAGTGGCACCGCTTTCGCTTCGCGTGTTGGACGACGCCAACCAGGACGCGTTAAAGCCTGCCATGCCCACCCCAACGCCCGGGCGCAGCGTGGCAACGCCGAAGCCCGCCGCCTCATTGTCACCAACCCCGACGCCACGTCCGGTCCCGTCGCCGCTGCCCACTCCGAGCAGCCCGCTACCCCTGCCGACGCCGAGCGCGACGCCGGGTTGGGCCACGATCGCCGGCCAGGTGATCGACAGCCAGACGCGTCTTCCCATCGCCGGAGCGGCCGTCTCCGTCAACCCCGGCGGGCAAGCTGCGCTCACCGACATCAATGGCAACTTCAGCCTCAGCGTCAGTCCCGGAACCTCTACCGTCACGGCGAAGGCGACCGGCTATGGCAGCGCCAGCCAGACTGTGACGGTCAATGGCGGCCAGAAAACGAACGTCGTGTTCAGGCTTGCCAGCGTTACCGCCTTTGGCTCCCTCAGCGGATCGGTGACCGACAGCCTCAGCAAGGCGCCGATCGTGGGCGCCACGGTCAGCCTGTCCGACGGGATGGTCCGCGTGACCGATGTCAACGGAAACTTTTCATTTGCGATCGTGCTCAGCGGGAGCTACACGCTGACGGTATCGGCGGTCGGGTATGTCACCCAAAGCCAGGTCGTCACGGTGAAGACCGGCCACGCCACCAGCGTGCAGATTTCGCTGGCCCGGACCTAACGGCCGACGACGTGGAGGCGCCAGCCCCCGAGATCGTCGGAGCTGGGGTGGTGATTCACCTCATCACCGGCGGCTTCTCGAAGCAGGTCCTCGATCGCGCGCTGGCTCTTGATGAAGGCGGTGACCACCTCGGGGTCGAAGTGGGTGGCCGAGCCCTTGAGAATCTCGGTCTTCGCGTATTCGAAGGTGCGGGCAGCGCGGTATGGTCGATCGGAAGTCATGGCATCCAGGGCATCGGCCACCGCCAGGATCCGGGCACCGAGCGGGATCTCATCGGCGCGCAGCTGGTCGGGATAACCGTTGCCGTCCCAACGCTCGTGATGATGTCGGACCAGCGGCAACACGGGGTCGAGAAAGTCGATGCCCTTGAGCATGTCGACGCCGATCACCGGGTGCTTTTGCATCCGGATCTCCTCATCGGGCTCGAGCCGCGCCTGCTTGCGGAGGATCACGTCCTCGATGCCGATCTTGCCGATGTCGTGCAACACACTGGCTCGGCGGATCGCACTGACCTCGCTCTCGTCGCAGCCCAAAGCCTTGGCCATGATCACCGTATACGCTTCCACCCGTTGGGTGTGGCCATGGGTGTACGGGTCACGGGCCTCGACCGCCGCCGCCAACGCCTCGATCGTCATCAGGTAGGTGTCCTGCAGCTGGGTCATCGTGACCTTCAGTGAGGCGCTCTTGTCTTTGAGCGAATGGGTCATCTGATTGAAGGACTCGGTCAGCTCGCCGATCTCGTCATGTGTGGTGACCGGGGTCTGGTGCGCGAGGTCGCCCGCGCTGACCAGGCGGGTCGCCTCGACCAGGCGGTGGACCGGCCGAGCGATTCGGCGCGCCAGCCAGACACCGATCGCCAGCGTGAACAGGACGCCGGCGAGGAAGAGGACGACCAGAATGATCCGCAGCTGGTTCGTATCAGCCAGCAGGCCGGCCGTGGAGGCGGTGGTCCCGACGTAGCCGAGGTTTGCCGAGCGCAGCACCCAGGTCGAGACGAGTTCCATTCCCGGACCGCCGGCCGTCCGGGACAGTTCGACCACGGTCGTCGGGCTCACCCGATTCCGAGTCGTACCGTCCAGGGCGAGCGTCGACCATTGCCCAGGCCCGAGCGCGAGCGAGGTGCCGAGGACCTGGCCGTTGATGTCGTAGAAGGTGATGTCGTCGTGCAGGGACGCTCTGATCGCCGCGGCCCTATCGTCGAGATAATCGCCGACCAGGATGGCGCCAACCAGCACGCCGCCGGCATTGCGCACGGGCTGTCCTGTGAAAATGGCAGCTCGTGGCGCGGGCACCACCAGGTCCAGGCCAGTGGCACCGCCGGTCAGCACGTAGGAGAGGCTGGGCCAGGCGCTCAGATCGCGATTCCTGGTCACCGTATCGGCCACGGCGCCATGGCCGACGACCCCAACGATTTCGCGTCCAGAGGTATCGACGGTTTCGACGACCACGTTGGGATGGATCGTCAGCGCCCGCTCCAGCCAGGCTTGCAGCGCGGGCGTGTTGGCCCAGTTCTGGCTGAGCCCAGTCCCGCTGGTCAGCAGCCGAAGAATCGACCGCCGATCGGCATCCCCTGCCTGCACCATCGACTGGGCGACGAAGCCATCGTGGATCAGCTGGTTGTCGAAGGCTTCCTGACTACGGCTGCTCAGGGCGCTGGTGGCCGTCAGCGTCCCCACGGCGCCGATCGCCAGGGTGAGGGCCGCGAACGGGAGAACGATCTTCAGGGCCAGCCGGTGGCGGAACCGCGACATATGGCGCGGGTGTAACGCGCGAGTGGCCGGCGAGCTTGTGCCGGCCTAAACGCTTAAGCCGCTACCGAAGAAGGCTTCCGGGCTCGGATCCAGCTGAATCGTGTGTTCGGGAAAGTCCTCGGCCACGCGCCGGCCATCGGCCGGGAAGATGTAATCGAGTTTGACGAAGTAACCCAGTTCCTGGGCATGGCTCAAGAAGGTGGTTGCCAGCAGCAAGCTGCTGAAGCCAGGTGTGTGCCGGGCCCCGCCCGCATCCGTGCGGCTCAACAGGGGCATCCGTTCCGGATCGCGATCCCCTTCCGTTTCGACCACCACGACAAAGATGCGTTCTGGCAGGGTCACCGACTCAGGATAGGGTTCCCGTGGCCTCGATCCTCCTTAGACTATGAGGCGATGACGCCGGCCGACGCACGCGACGCGTTTACGCGCCTGCTGCAAACGCCGGAGCCGGAGCTGGACCTCGCCGAGGCCGCGCTCTTGATTGCCGCCGAAGAGTATCCAGACCTGCGTCCCTCGGTCTACCTGGAGCAGATCGCCAGGATGGGGACCGAGCTGAAACGGCGGATCCGTGCCGAAGTCGAGCCGCGGCGCGTTGTCGAAACGGCCAATACCTACCTGTTCGAGGAACTGCATTTCAAGGGAAATCGCGAGGAGTACTACGACCCGCGTAATAGCTTTCTCAACGACGTGATCGAGCGCCGCGTCGGGATCCCGATCACGCTGGCAGTGCTCTACATAGCGATAGGGGAGAGGGCCGGCCTACCGGTGCGCGGAGTCGGCATGCCAGGACACTTCCTCGTGAAATACGCGCCGGCGTCCAGTGGCGAGATCTTCATCGACGCCTTCAACGGCCGAACGCTGAGCCGCCAGGAATGCGCGAAGATGCTCGAGGACATGTACGGCGGAACGGTGAAGATGCGGCCGGCGTTGCTCGAGCCATCGACGAAACGCCAGATTCTCGCCCGCATCCTGAACAACCTCAAGAGCCTGTACCTGTCCCGCGGTGATTTGGCGCGAGCGCTGGCGGCCAGCGATCGCATCATGCTGACGGACCCCCATCTGACATCGGAGTGGCGGGATCGCGGCCTGATCCAGTTTCAGATGCGCCATGACACCGAAGCGTTGAAAGATTTCAGTCGCTACCTCGGGGTGCGACCGGAGCCCGAGGATGCGGCGCGCGTCAAGCAGCTGCGTGGCCAGCTGATCAGCCGGCTGAACTGATGGCGCGCCTCGGTCTCGTGCTTCGTGAGGGCCTCGTCTTCGGCCTGATCGCCGGGGCGTTTGCCCTCGTCATCCGGTTGGTCGCGCTGCTGGCGACCGGCACCGCGATGCCGAATCCGTTCTCGAGTTTCGTCACAACCGCACTCACCTTGCTGATCATCGGCGGGGCTGGTCGCAAGCTGGCCGCCGCTACGGGAACGACCACGCCCTCATTGCAGATGGGCGCGCTGGCCGGGGGGATCAGCGAGTTGATGCGCAACCTAGTGGCGGCCATCATCATCTCGTACCTGCCGGCAGGTCAATCGGCCTTTGCCCATCTCACCCCAGCCGCGAGGCGAGCCGCCACCGACACGAGTACGCTGGCCGTCGCCCTCGGTCAGCAGCTCGGCCTGGCGATCGTCGTGGGGGCGATGATCGGGTGGCTTGGAGCCTGGGCGCTGCTTCGCTTCCAGCCTCCGCGCGAGCCCCCGGTAAAATAGACGGGATCGCGCTAGACGGGGAGCCAGCGGTGCCCTGTACCCGCAATCCGCTTTAGCGGGGTCGAATTCCCCTTTGAGGGGTGCGCTGTCCGGAGTGGCGTTTCGTGCGACTGCG
>Ga0209057_1002394_pt1 | contig 14483 bp, 7 predicted proteins | sample GraSoiAngelo_146_FD_185903 | JGI IMG/M metagenome (GOLD analysis project Ga0209057, IMG submission 185903) | Grasslands soil microbial communities from the Angelo Coastal Reserve, California, USA - 14_1009_05_30cm (SPAdes) (version 2) | ecosystem: Environmental > Terrestrial > Soil > Grasslands ... | reverse complement strand
TCCGCTGCCCCGGAGCGCTCGCCGGTACGCCGACGAGCGCCAACGACGCGTGCTTGGCGGCCGCCGCCGCAGGCCGCGCCGCCGCGCTCGCCCGGGCCGGCACCGCCGAGCGCCCCGTCGAGGACATGGGGCCGCGCTGCACGGTGGCCGGACGGACCTCCATATCTCCCCAGGCCTTCCTCGGCGACGACGGGCTGGCCCTCGAGCGCGACGCCCCCTTCTGCCCGGACCTGGGGACCGCGAGTCCCGCCGATGCCTCGCGCTGCCAGAGCCTCGCCCTCGCCTGCCAGGTCGACGCCGCCGTCCGGGCGTCGGTGCCTCGCGCGGCGGAGCTCCTCGGCCGGATCGGAATCGCGTTGGATGAAGACGGCCGCTGCCTGGGGTCCCCGGCGTGCGGCAACGGCGAGATCGACGGCGACGAGGAGTGCGACGATGGGGCCGACAACTCCGACGTCCTCCCCGACCACTGCCGGACCGACTGCACCGAGCCGCGCTGCGGGGACGGCGTGGTCGACTCGGACGAGGAGTGCGACGACGGGAACCAGACGGACGGCGACGGCTGCGCCGCCGATTGCACCGTCGAGCCCGGGGTGTGCGGCAACGGCGTCGTCGACGACGACGAGGAGTGCGACGACGGCGCCGCCAACTCCGATATCCTCCCGGACCACTGCCGCACCGACTGCACCGCGCCGAGCTGTGGCGACGGCGTCGTCGATCCGGCTCACGGCGAGACCTGCGAGCCCCCCGCCACCCTCCTGTGCACGGCCGATTGCCGCTCGCGGCTGCCGTTTCCTCCGGGCCCACTTCGAGCGCGTGCTGGCGCGCCCGACGATCTCGCGCGCTGCCAGCAGGGAATCGCGGGCGAGGCGGCGCGGTTCTTCCGCGACAGCCGCCGGCTCGTCGAGCGCTGCGTCATGGGCGCCACCCGCTGCGTCGTCGGCGGAGGGGACGCCTGCCTCGCGCGTGCCAGTGCCCGATGCGTCGCCGCGGCCACCCGGCGCGATACGCTCCGCGCGCGTGCCGTCCCGCGCCTCGGGAGCGCGTGCCGGGCGCTCTCCGTCGACCACCTCCTCGGCGCGCTCGCCTTCGCGGACACGGCCAGCGCCTGCCCGCTTCCCGGGAGCGGTCCTCCCACCCCCGCCGACCTCCTGGGTTGCGTGCTCGACCAGATCCAGTGCGTGGCCCAGAAATCGGTGGCGCTGACGGTCCCCCGCGCCTACGAGTTCCTCTCCACCCTCGACCTCGATCCCGACGCGCTCTACCCCTGCGTCCCCGACCTCGGGGACGAGTGATCAGGGCAGCGCCGCGACGGCACGCAGCGGTCCGCCGCTGCCGCCGCCGATCTTCATCGGCAGGCCGATGAAGACGGCGCCCGTCGGCGGCAGGGCGGCGAGGCCCGCCAGGTTCTCGAAGATCGGCACGTTCGCGTTGGTGAGCGCCCGGTGCGCCCGGAAGTCGCGCGACGGTCCCCGGTCGATCGAGGCGGTGTCGATGCCGATCGCGTGGATGCGCCGGGCCGTCGTCAGCCAGGCGGCGGTGTCGGGCGCGACGCCGGGGAAGTGGAGGTGTGCGGTGTCGCCCGGAACCGCGGTCCCGAGGTAGCGCGCCGGATCGTCCCAGTAACGATCCCAGCCGCTGCGCACGAGGACGATCGCGCCGTCGGGGATGCGGCCGGCGCGGCGCTCGAAGGCGTGGAGGTCGTCGAGCGTGAGGAGCGCATCGGGATCGCGGGCCGCCTTCGCCGTGATGTCGACGACCACTGCGGCGCCGACGAGCCGGTCGAGCGGCACCTCGTCCGCCGTCCAGCGGTCCCGGGCGAAGTGGATCGGCGCGTCGAGATGCGTGCCCCCGTGCTCGGCCGCGCAGAAGTTGTTGGCGGCGTACCAGTAGCCGCCCTCGGTCATGCCGTGCGCCACGGGCTCGAGCGTGAAGTGCCGGGCGGTCGGCCAGTAGATGGTCCGGCTGTCGAAGGGATGGGTCAGGTCGACGAGCCGCGCCGCCGAGAGATCGAGGGCGGCGGCGGGGGCTGCGAGGCCGAGCGTGAGCAGGACTCGGCCGATCAAAACCCTCATCTGGACCCTCATCTGGACCCTCATCTGGACCCTCATCTGGACGCTCATCTGGTGGCTCATCTGGTCTCCTCACCCCTCCGGGTGGAGGCGCTCGGCAAGCTCGCGGAGCGCCGGAGTGACGCCCACGCGGTGGGCGTCGGCGTGCTCGAGCCGGCGTACGCCGGGGGGCAGCGCCTCGACCTGCGCGCGAGCGCGCGCACGGATCTCGGAGAGCGCGGGCAGCGGGGCGCACGGCTCGCCCCCACGGATCACGGCAGTGAGCAGCGGCTCCCCCGCCGGCGTCTCGGTCGCGAGCGCGACGACGTCCTCGCTGAAGCGTCCGTCGCGGCCCCGCCGGCGGTAGACCTGCTTCGGCTCGGGGTACGTCCCCTTCTCCGCGCCGAGCTTCCGGACTGCCCGGTGCTCGCCGCCGGCCTCGACGGCGACCAGCTTGTAGACTCCGCCGAGCGCCGGGACGTCGCGCGAGGTCGCGAGGTCGGTGCCGACGCCGTAGAGGTCGATGGGTGCGCCGGCCGCGGCGAGGGCGGCGATCCGCTCCTCGTTGAGGTCGCCGCTGGCGACGATCAGGGTGTGCGCCAGACCGGCGGTGTCGAGGATCTCGCGCACCGCGCGGCTGAGCGCGAGGAGGTCACCGCCGTCCAGGCGGACGCCGCGGACCGCGGGGCCGAGCGCGGCCGCGCGGCGCGCGCCCTCGAGCGTGTCGTAGGTGTCGATCAGGAGCATCGCATGCTCGGGGAACGTCCCGACGAAGGCGCGAAAGGCGTCGGTCTCGTGCGCGAAGGCCATGATGAAGCTGTGGGCCGCCGTGCCGTAGACCGGGACGTCGAACATCTGCCCCGCGAGGGTGTTCGACGTACCGATGCAGCCGCCGATGAGCGCGGCGCGCGCGCCGAAGAGCGCGGCGTGGAAGCCGTGCGCGCGGCGCGCCCCGAACTCGATCACGCCCTTGCCCGCCGCCGCCTCGACCACGCGAGCCGCCTTGGTGGCGATGAGCGTCTGATGGTTGATGGTGGCGAGGAGGAACGTCTCGACGAGCTGCCCCTCGATGATCGGCGCGCGCACCTGCACCAGGGGCTCACCGGCGAAGACGACGGTGCCTTCGGGTATCGCGTGCACGTCGCCGCTGAAGCGGAACGCCGCCAGGTAGTCCCAGAAGCCGCCGCTCACGTGGGAGAAGACCGGCAGCGCGCGCAGGTAGTCGATGCTCCGGCCGTCGAAGCGGACGGCGACGAGATACTCGATCGCCTGCTCGAGGCCGGCCAGGAGGAGGAAGCCCCGATTCGGCGGCAGGCTGCGGACGAACAGCTCGAAGGTTCCGACGGCCTCGGCCATGCCGGCCTCGAAGTAGGCCGCGCCCATGGTGAGCTCGTAGAGGTCGGTCGCCAACCCGCAGCGGCCGGGCTCGTCCAATGCTCCGAGCGTGCGCATCCCCGTCGCGGTCATGCATCAACCAACTGCCCCGCGCGATGCAAGACCGGAAGGGGGCCGCCGCGGCGACCCCGCAGGCCCGCGCGCGCGAGCAGCTGCGGGGGCCGCGCAACGCCCGGTCAGGGATAGACCAGCGCCGTCTTCTTCGCCCGCAGCTCCATCGTCGACTGCGAGCACTGGTTCCCCACGCGCACCGTGATGCGGACGTTCGTCCCCTCGACGGCCCGATCCGGGAGCTTGCGGCTGATGGCGCGGAAGACCACCCGGCCGTTCCGCCGCTTGACGAAGCGGCCGTCCCGGAGGCCCCCCGCGAACGCCCCGTCCTTGTCGCAGAAGCTGAAGCGGCGCGGGGTCGGGCGCATCCAGTGGCCGGCCGGGACGGTCGCGCAGACGACCTGTCCGGTGCCGTCGGCGATCTGCACCGAGGTGTCGTCGCGCGTCGGGTCGAAGCCGGCCGGCGTGAACTGGGAGTAGATCGCCTTCACCCGCATCCGGTTGCGCCCCTTCGCCGCCGGCCGCTTCAGCATGACGCGCTTGGGCGTCAGGGCGAGGAGCTGCTCGCAGCAGTCCGGGTCCTCCCAGTCGACCAGCCCGTCGCCGTCGTTGTCGATGCAGTCGCCGCAGATCTCGACCGGCTTGACCGGCGGGCGGCAGTCGGCGATCACCATGTGCGCGCACACGCCCGCCGAGCAGCTGTCGCCCGTGCACGGATCGTGGTCGTCGCAGTCGCCCGCCGTGGTGCAGGGCCGCTGGCAGCCCGGAATCGTCTCGTGGCTGCAGCCGCCCTCGCCGTGGCAAGTGTCGGTGGTGCAGGCGTTGCCGTCGTCGCAGAGGCCGTCGCCGTCGACATGCCCGTCGCAGTCGTTGTCGACGCCGTCGCAGGTCTCGCGAACCGCGCGATCGACGCCGAAGGTCCCGCTGTAGGTGACCGGCGGCGCGTTCGTGGCCGACGCGGTGATCGACTCCGTGAAACCGTCGTCGCCGCAGCCGGGTTGCGCGTCGGCCGAGAGCTCGATCGTCACCGTCGACCCGGCCGGCATCAGCGGGACGCTCACCTTCAGGGGATTCACGGACTCGACGATCGCATCGTCGGACGACACCGCCAGCGAGGGATCCCCCATGTAGCCCGGGAGCGCGGCCCCCTCGATGGCGACCGCCTTGGCGGGGGCCGGACCGTCGTTGTGCACGGTGATCGAGTAGACCACCGGGGTCGTGACGTTGACCGCGGCGCTCTCGGGCGTGAGCGTCGCGTCGATCGAGAGGGTGCCGCTCGGCAGAAAGGCGGCGCCCCCGAGGAAGCCACAGTCGAAGTGGTCCTTGTTGAAGCTGTTGACGTTCGACGACGTCGCCGGCGCGAAGAGCGAGCTGGCGAGATCGCCGGCGTCGGCGATCACGCCGTTCGCGACGAGCACGTTGATCGGCATCGCGAAGTCGAGGAAGTAGTCTGGGGTTCCGCCGAACGCGGACCCGTCGCCGGTCGGAACCGCCCGCACGAGGGGAGTCGCGTTGACGGTCGACCCGTTGGCCGCGTTGACCCCCTGGGCGAAGACGCGGACCTCGGCGCCGTCGTTGAAGTTCGGTGAGAAGCTCAGGTCCTTGGCCGATGTGTTGGCCCAGAGCTCGAGGCTGTCGGACTTGCCGTTCACCGCGATCTCGTACTGGTACTGCTTCGGGTTCCCCGACGGCACCTGCATGAGCGCGGACCAGATGTTCTCGACAAAGCCGCCCTTCGACGTCGGATCGGAGTCGAGGCGGTACCGGAAGTAGAGGTACTTCGCGTCGTAGGCGTAGTACGTGGCGGGATGCGACGGGTCCCCGACCAGGTCCGCCGACGACGGGCTCTCGTCTCCCGCGGGGTCGCCGCCGGGGGCGCAGTCGAGAGCCGCCCAGCGAACGGCGCCGAAATCAGGGTCCCCGGCCGCGCCCGCCGCGGTCGCTCCGAGGACGACGAGTGCAACCAGGCCAAAGCAGGCCGTGCGAAGACCCTGCGCGCGATTCGATCGCTTCACGATACACCCCTCCCGCAAAACAGCCGACCGTGTCGGTGTGGATTTGGCGGGGGGACAGTCCAATCTCCGTGCCGGACCTGTCGAACCGGCGTCGCAGCGGCACGTTTTCGCCGCTCCCTGGAGCGACGCGCTCGCAGTGGGCTGCGAAATATCTAGCCTTCAGGACAGACGCCAAAGCACGCGCCCGGGATGGCTCCGTGTCCTCCCCTCCGCAGGCGCTTCGGTGCCTCGCATGCGCACCGCCCCGGCGGCGCGCCGCTCCGGCGTGGCGCGGCTGCACGAATGCCTGGCCCGTCTCGCAAACCGGCAAGCGCGCCGGGGCGGCGGGCCCTCAGGGCGGGCAGCTCGCCGGCGGCGGGGTCCTCGGCTGGGCGTTGAACCGGTCGAGCGCGTCGTTCGCCGCCGTGGAGGGCGGATTGCCGCTCGCCTTGGCGGGGGCGTTCGCACACCAGGTCCTCGTCCCCACGGTCAGGCGAACGGCAACGCTGCCCTGCGGCGGCTGGTCGAGCCTGTAGGTCCAGTTCGAGTGCCCGCCGCGGACCGTGATCCGGTCCGACTTCACGATGACGCTGGAGATGGGCCCGTCGGGGTCGCGGCTGCTGAAGCGCCAGCCGAGGAAGCTCGTGGCCCCGCCGATGCGCGACCACCCCGAAGGGGGCAGCGACACCGTCACCGCCTGGCCCGTGCCCGCAGAGTCGGAGACGGTCAGCGACCCGCCGGCGGCCGTCGGGTCGCCGCTGGAGCCGGGCAGCGAGGGGACGATCCGGTTGGCGGCCGCGTCGGCGCTCGATACCGAGCCGAACGCGACCCGGCGCGCGTCCGGGTTGGGCGCGGGCGTGCTGCGATCCCGCAGCTTCAGGGACGTCGTCTCGACCAGGGTGGCGGGCGGCAGCGTGGTCGTCGTGGTCGTGCTGGTCGTCGTCGTGGTGCTCGACGTGGTGCTCGTGCTCGACGTGGTGGTGGTCGGCGCCGGGGTGGTGCTCGTCGTGGTCGTCGCGACGGTGGTGGTCGTCGTCGTGGGCGCGGGAGGCGCCGTCGTGGTGGTGGTCGTGGCGGGCGGCGTGGTCGTCGTCGTGGTGCTCGTCGTCGTGGTCGTCGTCGTGGGCGGCGCCGTCGTGGTGGTGGTCGTCGTCGTGGTGGTCGTCGTCGTGGTGGTCGTCGACGTCGTGGTGGTGGTGGCGGGCGGCGCGGTCGTGGTCGTGGTGCTCGTCGTCGTGGTCGTTGACGTCGTGGTGGTCACGGTCGTGGTGGAGACCCCGGGGTTGCTCGCCGGGTCCGCGGGATCCGTGCCGGCATCGAGCTCCGTGCGGTCGAAGAAGCCGTCCTCGTCGCGGTCGACCCCGATGCGCGTGCCGGTGCCGGGGGGTACCGCGGTATAGGTCAGCTCCTGGCCGACGACGGCCGCCTGTGCCCGCAGGCTCGCCTCGCCGAGGAGCGGCTCGCTCGCGCGGTCGCTCTGGAACTGGCCCGCGCCCGGCTGGTACAGCCAGCCCCGCGCCGCGCCACCGAGCACGCCCTTCACGACGAGGTCGCACTCGCTGGCGTTGGCGCGCGCGATCATGAGGTTGATGCGGCCGGTGACGGTCGAATCGCTGAACGTCGTCGACGTGGCCGACACCTGCTGGCCCACGATCGGGGCCAGTCCCGTGTCGAAGGCCATCAGGAAGGCCTCCACCTGCCGCCGCTTGGTGTCGGGATTGCTGCCGAAGTTGAAGACGCTCGCGTGCAGGAAGTCGAAGACCGTGTCGATGCTGCCGTCGTGCAGGAAGCCGAAGCCGCGCACCTGGTCGCCGAGGAAGCCGGTGGCCGGCGCCTGCGTGCCGGGCGGCACGCCGAACATGCCGACCTTCTGGTAGAGGTTCCGCAGGTGGGCGATCTTGAACTCCTGCGGCTCGCCCTCGAAGGAGGAGAAGCCGTCGGTGCCGAGCGGCACCTTGTGGCAGAACGCGCACTGGAGGACCCCGCCGTCGATCGCCGAGTTCAGGAAGATGTTCTGTCCGGTGGACTGCGTCGCGGTGAGGCTGTTGTCGAGGGCGCGGATCGGGTTCGGCGGGTAGCGGACGGTCAGGATGAAGTCGGTGTAGCTCTGCATCTCGGCCGTCGAGAGCTGGCCCGCCGCACCGAGGAGCCCGACGAAGGCCGGGTTGAACTTCTTGAAGGCCTGATCCTCCGCGAGCGCGTCACCGCCCGAGTCGTTGCCGCCGGTGCGGTCGCCGCGCCAGTGCATGGGACCGGCCGGGTCCGCCATGCCACGCAGGCTCTGCGTCGTCATCGGGCCCTTCATCGGGTGGAAGACCGGGCTGCCGCTCGGCTTCGGGACCCGGAACGGGTTCGGGTTGTTCACCACCGTCCCGAAGGGATCGCCGAGGTCCCAGGCCAGGCTGTCGAAGTCGCCGAAGATGTGGCAGCTCGCGCACGCCGAGTCGCCGTGACCCGAACGCCTGGCGTCGTACAGGAAGAGACGCCCGTTCCTGGCGGCGGGCGGGGACGGGTCGTAGCGGAGCGGCACGGTGGCGCTCACGGCGCGCGTCGCAGGGTTCGAAGCGTTGCCGACGATCGAGATCGTGTGGTCGATGCGGTTCATCACGTAGAGCCGGTCGCGCGCCGCGTCGAGCACGACGCCGCTCGGCCCGTTGCCGACGGCGAGCTGCGTCTCGGTGATGACACCCGCCTCGAGGTCGTCGGCGTTGAAGATGCCGATCTTGCCCGACCCGAAGCCGGCCACGAAGAGCGTGTGGCCGTCGCTCGAGAACGCCAGGTCGGTGGGGAACGCGAGGCTCCGGTCGATCTCGCTCTGCGGGCCCGGCACCGTCCCGTAGTTGATGTGCGGGTTCAGGTGATGCGGCGTGGCCGTCGTCCCGCTGATGACCGTGATGCGGCTCTCGGCCAGGTGTCCGCGGACGAAGGGCTCGAAGCGCACCTGGTTCTGCGCGTCGGTGTTGGCGACGTACACCTTCCCGGTGGTCGGCCGCACGGCCATGTTGAAGAGCACCGTGCCGACGCCCGTGACGAAGCTCGTGCCGGAGACGAGTGCCAGCGGCGTGGCGTCGGCATTCAGGAGAAAGACGTCCTTGTCCGGCACGGCGAAGGCCACCGACGCGCTCCAGTCGCGCCCGATCTCGTCCCGCCACCTCGAGCCGTCGAACTTGACGATGAGACCCGTGTCCGGCGCGCCCCCCGTGGATCCGGACGGCGGCGGCGGCAGCCCGCCGTTGTTGGTGACCACCTGCTCGGTGATCGCCGTCGTCTGGTTGCCCGAGTCGAGGATCGCGGCGTACACGACGGTGCCGTCGGGGCTCGCGGCGAGCGCCCGCGGCGTGTCGCCGGACAGCGCGAGGGGCGAGCCGGAGATCGGCGTCCCGCCGAGCGCCGCGCCGAGGTTGTTGGCGTCGAAGGCCCACACGTCGGCGCGGCCGACCCCCGCCGTCGTGAGCTGGGGATCGCCGGGCCGGTTCTGGCCGCGGTGGGCGCACGTGATGAAGGCCCGGCTGTGCGCGCTGCCCGCAAACACGAGGTCGCGCGGCTCGTCGCCGACGAGCAGCGTGCGGACGACGCGCGAGCGCGTGACGTCGGTCGGGTCGACCTCGACGATGCTCACGCTGTCGGACAGGTGGTTCACCACCCACGCCTCGGTGCGCCCGGCGAGGTTCGTCCGCGCCGCCACGGCGACCGGCTCGAGGCCGACCGGGACCTCGGCGGCGAGTGTCAGCCCGCCGGCGGTGATCGTGTAGATGGCGAGGCGATTGTCGGGCGTGTTGACGGCGAAGAGCCGATCGCCCGCCGGCGAGATCGCGAGCGGTCGCACGTGCCCGCTCTCGAAGTTCACGAATGCCGCTCCGGCGCGCTGCGGCGCCCAGAGGCAGAGGAGCACGGAAGCCAGGCGAGCGAACGACCGAACCGGACCCGACGGCATGCGAGGCCCTCCCGAGACGGCGGCGCTGGTCGCCTGTACCACACGCTGCGACGCCCGGGCCAGGGAAAAAGCCGCCTCGGCCCCGGGGTGTTGCGCCCCCCCGAGGGTAGGATAAGAATCCCGCCGCCGATGGCGCGTGCCCCCGTCGAGGGACCCGAGCAGCTCTTCCACTTCGCCGAGGCCGCGGCATCGGCTCGCGTCGCGCCCGCGTCCGAACCGCCGCGGGCCGTTGCCGAGCCGGTCGAGACGGTGCTGATCACCGGGATCGCCGGCGGCCAGGGGCGGCTCATCGCGCGCCGCATCGCCGGCGCCCGATGCCGGATCATCGGCGTCGATCGCGCGCCGTGGGAAGGACACCCGGCCGACGTGCGCATGTACGTGGTCGACATCCGCAAGCGCAAGTTCGAGGACGTGTTCCGGACCGAGCGACCCGACGCCGTCGTCCACCACGCTTTCGTCCGTCACTTCCGCGGCGACCCCGAGGTCCGGCACGAGGTGAACGTGCTCGGGACCAAACGGTTGCTGGAATATGCGATCGCGCACGGCGTGAAGCGCATGGTCGTGCTGTCGAGCGCGTACGTCTACGGCGCGCTGCCCGACAACCCCTACTACATGGACGAGGAGTTCCCGCTGAACGTCAGCCGCACCTATCCCGAGGTGCGCGACCTCGCCGAGGTCGACACGCTCGCCACCGCCTTCCTCTGGCGCCATCCCGAGGTGGCGACCGCCATCCTGCGGCCGGTCAACACCCTCGGCTACTACGTGCAGAGCGCGATCGGCCGCTACCTCCGGCAGCGCTACGTGCCGACCATCCTCGGCTTCAACCCGGTGATGCAGTTCATCCACGAAGAGGACGTGGCCGAGGCCGTCGCGCTCGCGCTGCAGACGGGCGCGCACGGTGTCTTCAATGTCGCCGGCCCGGGCGCCGTGCCGCTGAAGGTCGCGATCCGCGAGACCGCCCGCACGGCCGTCCCCATCCCGGAGACGATCGCGCGGGCCGTCTTCAGGCAGCTCTTTCGCTTCGGGCTCTATCCCACGCCGCCGGGCGCGATGGATTTCCTGAAATACCCCTGCACCATCGACGGCCGGGGCTTCGAGCGGGCGACGGGCTTCAAGCCGCTCTTCAGCCTCGAGGACATCTTCGCGAGTGTCCGCCACTGAGACCGTCACGCAGGCGGTCGGCGCGCTGACGCGCACCGCCACCGAGGTCCTGCCGGAGACGATCTTCGATCTCCAGCGGCAGATCGAGGCGCGCATACGCCGCATCCCGACGCGCCTCAACGCCTACGGCTACGACCCGTGGGGCTTCCATCCGGACACGGCGCGCCGCGCCATGCTGGTAACGGCGCTCCTCTACCGCTACTGGTTCCGGGTGGAGACGCAGGGCATCGCCAACATCCCGCCGGGGCGGGTGCTCCTGATCAGCAACCACGCGGGACAGATCGCACTCGACGCCGCCATGATCTCCTGCGCCTGCCTGCTCGAGGCAGAGCCGCCGCGCGTCATACGCGGCATGGGCGAGTACTGGCTGCCCACGGTACCGTGGGTGAACGAGCTCATGGTGCGCACGGGGTCCGTCGTCGGCACACGCAAGAACTGCATCGATCTCCTCGAGAACGAAGAGGCGGTGATCGCCTTCCCCGAGGGCGTGCGCGGCATGAACAAGCTCATCTGGGAGCGCTACCAGCTCCAGGAGTTCGGGCAGGGCTTCATGCGCCTGGCGCTGGAGACCCACACCCCGATCGTACCGATCGCGGTGGTCGGCTCCGAGGAGCAGGCGCCGGCGATCGCCAACGTCCGCTCGCTTGCCCGGCTGCTGCGCCTGCCGGCCTTCCCGGTGACCCTCACCTGGCCGCTCCTCGGCCCCCTCGGGCTCGTACCGCTCCCGGTCAAGTACCGCATCACCTTCGGCGAGCCGATGACCTTCGAGGGCAACCCGAGCGACGAGGACGAGGTCATCGGGGAGAAGGTCGAGCAGGTGAAGGCCAGCATCGCCACCATGCTCGCGCGCGGGCTCGCCGCGCGGCGATCGCTCTTCTGGTAGGCTGCGTGCGGCTCGAGAGCCGCGTCCGGCCATCGGATCCGGACTTCCGCGAGAACGCCGCCCACATGGAGCACCTGGTGCAGGCCTTGCGCGCGGCCCGCGCCCGCGTCGCCGAGGGCGGGCCGCCGGAGGCCCGCGCGCGCCACACCGCACGCGGCAAGCTCCTCGTGCGCGACCGGATCGACCGGTTGCTCGACGCCGGCTCGCCCTTCCTCGAGCTCTCGCCGCTCGCCGCCTGGGGCTGCTACGACGACGAGGCGCCGGGGGCGGGCATCGTCACCGGCATCGGGCGCATCGCCGGCCGCGAATGCGTCGTCGTCGCGAACGACGCGACCGTCAAGGGCGGCACGTACTACCCGCTCACCGTGAAGAAGCACCTCCGGGCACAGGAGATCGCGCTCGAGAACCGGCTCGCGTGCGTGTACCTCGTCGATTCGGGCGGCGCCTTCCTGCCGTTGCAGGCCGAGGTGTTCCCCGACCGCGACCACTTCGGGCGCATCTTCTACAACCAGGCCCGAATGTCGGCGGCCGGGCTGCCCCAGGTGGCCGTGGTGCTCGGCTCGTGCACGGCAGGCGGCGCCTACGTGCCGGCCATGTGCGACGAGGCGATCATCGTGCGCAACCAGGGGACCATCTTCCTCGGCGGCCCGCCGCTCGTGCGCGCCGCCACCGGCGAGGAGGTGACGGCCGAGGAGCTCGGCGGCGGCGACGTGCACACGCGCATCTCGGGTGTCGCCGATCACCTCGCCCAGGACGACGACGACGCGCTCGGCATGGCGCGCGAGGTCTTCCAGGCGATGCCCCCGCCCCGCCGCCACCCGCTCGAGCGGCAGCCGTCGGAGGAGCCGGCCTACGACCCGCGCGAGCTCCACGGCATCGTGTCGCGCGACCCGCGCCGGCCGACCGACGCGCGCGAGGTGATCGCCCGGCTGGTCGACGGCAGCCGCTTCCACGAGTTCAAGGCGCTCTACGGCCAGACGCTCGTGACCGGCTTCGCCCACCTGCACGGCTATCCGCTCGGCATCCTGGCCAACCAGGGCGTGCTGTTCTCGGAGTCGGCGCTCAAGGCGAGCCACTTCATCGAGCTCGCGTGCGCCCGCGGGGTGCCGCTCCTCTTCCTCCAGAACATCACCGGCTTCATCGTCGGCCGGCAGTACGAGCACGGCGGCATCGCCAAGGACGGCGCCAAGATGGTGAACGCCGTCGCCAACGCGGCGGTGCCCAAGCTCACGGTGCTGATCGGCGCCTCGCATGGCGCGGGGAACTACGGGATGTGCGGGCGGGCGTACTCGCCGCGGCTCCTGTTCACGTGGCCGTCGAGCCGCATCTCCGTGATGGGCGGCGAGCAGGCGGCCCAGACGCTCCTCACCGTCAAGCTCCAGCAGCTCGAGGCCCGCGGCGAGACCCTGACGCCCGCCGCGCGCGAGGCCTCCATGGCCCCCATCCTCGAGAAGTACGAGACCGAGGGGAGCCCCTACTACGCGACGGCCCGGCTGTGGGACGACGGCATCCTCGACCCGCTCGAGACGCGCGACGCGCTCGCACTCGGCCTGGCGGCGGCGCTGAACGCGCCGATCCCCGAGACGACCTACGGCGTCTTCCGGATGTGACCCGTGCGAAGCGTCCTCATTGCCAACCGCGGCGAGATCGCCGTGCGCGTCGCGCGCGCCTGCCACGAGGCCGGACTCCGCGCGGTCGCGGTCTACTCGGAGGCGGATCGCGGCGCGCCCCACGTGCTCGCCGCCGACCAGGCGGTGCCGGTCGGCCCGGCCCCCGCCCGCGACTCCTATCTGAACGTGGAGGCGCTCCTCGCGGCGGCGCGGACCGCCGGTGCGGACGCCGTGCACCCGGGCTACGGCTTTCTCGCCGAGAGCGCCGCCTTCGCCGCCGCGGTCGAGGCCGCGGGCCTGGTGTGGATCGGGCCGCCGCCCGCAGCGATCGCCACCATGGGCGACAAGCTCGCGGCGCGCGCCACCGTCGCGCGGGCCGGCGTGCCGCTCGTGCCCGGCACCGCGCTCGTCGCCGGCGACGCGGCGGGAGCACGCCGTCAAGCGGCGGCGCTCGGCTACCCCGTGCTCGTGAAGGCGGCCGGGGGCGGCGGCGGCAAGGGCATGCGGACGGTCGCGAGCGAGGACGAGCTCGCAGCGGCGCTCGCCGCCGCCGCACGCGAGGCGGAGGCCGCCTTCGGTGACGGGCGGGTGTACGTCGAGAAGCTTCTCCGCCGCCCGCGGCACGTCGAGGTGCAGGTGCTGGGCGACCGCCACGGGCAGCTCGTGCACCTCGGCGAGCGCGAGTGCTCGATCCAGCGCCGGCACCAGAAGATCGTCGAGGAGACGCCGTGCCCCGTGCTGACCCCGCGACTCAGGGCCGAGATGACCGCCGCGGCGCTCGCCGCGGCGCGCGCCGTCGGCTACACCAACGCCGGCACCGTCGAGTTCCTGCTCGACGCCGACGGCCGCTTCTACTTCCTCGAGATGAACACCCGCGTGCAGGTGGAGCATCCGATCACCGAGTGGGTGACCGACGTCGATATCGTGGCCGCCCAGCTCCGCATCGCGGCCGGCCAGCCGCTCGGCTTCGCCCAGTCCGACGTCGTGCCGCGCGGCCACGCCATCGAGGTGCGCCTTTACGCCGAGGATCCGGCCCGGAACTTCTGCCCGAGCCCGGGGCCGATCCTCGCGCTCCGCGAGCCCGCCGGACCCGGCGTGCGCGTCGACTCCGGGGTGGCGGCCGGCGGCGTGGTGCCCGTCGAGTACGACCCCCTGCTCGCCAAGATCTCGGCCTGGGCGCCGGACCGGACGGCGGCCGTGCGGCGGCTCCGCGCCGCGCTCGAGGAGACGGTCGTGCTCGGACCGACGACGAACCTCCCCTTCCTGCTCGACGTCCTCGGCCACCCGGCCTTCCTCGCCGCCGACACCCACACCGGCTTTCTGGCCGAGCATCTCCCCGAGTGGCGGCCGGGCGGGCCGGACGAGACGGCCGCGGCGGTCGCGGCGGCGATCGCCCTCTCGCGCCCG
>Ga0209057_1002387_pt1 | contig 14523 bp, 16 predicted proteins | sample GraSoiAngelo_146_FD_185903 | JGI IMG/M metagenome (GOLD analysis project Ga0209057, IMG submission 185903) | Grasslands soil microbial communities from the Angelo Coastal Reserve, California, USA - 14_1009_05_30cm (SPAdes) (version 2) | ecosystem: Environmental > Terrestrial > Soil > Grasslands ... | reverse complement strand
AAGTCACACTCAGAAGCGAACTCGCCCTCGAACAAGTCGTACTCAGACTCGAAACAATCCAAGAATTCGGCGATGTCGCAGCCATGATGGGCCCAGTAGCCGGAGTTGTGCACCAAATCAAGAACCAGATCGCAGGAGTCATCCCACAAGTCGGATACGAACTAGGCGAGATCTCTGACACACTCAACAGCGTCGTCATGGAAGTCGGCGAAGCAACCGGACAAGGCTACGACCTGGAAGCATCAGGCCCAGAAGCCTCTAAGATCATCTCCGAAGCCAACACTATAGCAGAGACACGGATGCGTGAGAAGTTCCCGGAGTTACCCTCTCCAACCGCCATCGCAGAACACGAGACAGTGATTCCAAGGTAGGAGTAACTCCGACAACATTTTTTGGTGCAAAATCATGCCGATAACACTTGAACAAGTCCGAAGATTCCTCGGCAGGACCCTCCAAGACCCCTACGGCAGAGCATTCGGCAAAGTCGTGGGCATCTCCGCCAACCTCAGAGACGAGGTAACCGGAGTAGGAATTGAAGAAGGCAACGGAGAATTCCTCCAATGCCCCGGTGACAGGGTCACCATAACAGGTGACAGCCTGATCCTGGCGCCTGCTTGGAAGGTTGAAGCAGAGGAATTCCGCAAAGAATTCGATATCGTGACCAGACGCCTCCGAGCTCTCGACGAGCTCTTCAGTGTCGGCGACATCCAGAAGGATGTCTATGAGGATCTAAGGAAACAGCATGAGGACGCGATTAACGAGCTGAAGGGCAAGAGAAAGGAGATCATCGATACCCTGAGCCAACGAACCAGCACACTCAACACACAACTCCGACAATTACAGACTCACCTCGCAGGCAACAAGATGTTGCACGCGTCCGGCGAGTTCGACGACATGAACTACAAAGCAGCTAGCGACGCCATCGACAGTGGCCTTGTCCGCGCGATGGCGGAGAAGAAGGATGTCGAGAGCATTTACAGTTATCTGCAGAAGCTCGACGCGACCCAAGGACCACCCGCTGCACAACAGCCCCAACCGATACCCCAAGTTCCTCAACCGACCACAACGACAACCTCACCCCCAAGAGACCCTGTTCTAGTACTTCACGTGAGGGAGACTTAGGAGGATTCAAGGGCTGTTCCGAAAGTTCGAGGAGAAGGTCCATCCTATTCCGTTGAAAGAGCGCATAGCGCAAGCCCTGTTCCGGCTCGGATCCCAGAAGGAAAAACTGGAGCACATGTCCGCAAGGCTCCAGCAGAGAGACAAAGAGATGTTCCAACGATGCATTGGTGCGCAGCTCTCCAAAGACCCCGCTCACGCCGCCCTCTACGCCAACGAGTGCGCCGAGATCCGGAAAATGGCCCATCTCACCCTCAGCAGTGAACTAGCCCTTGAACGCGTCATACTCCGAATGCAGACAGTAGAAGAGTTCGGCGACATAATGGCTCAGATCGCCCCAGTCATCGGAGTCGTACGCGAGACCCGCGGCAGAATCGCAGGCGTCATACCTGAAGTAGCCAATGAGCTCGGCGAGGTTAACAACATGCTCAGCGACATGAGCATGGAAACTGGACAAGTCGGTGAAGACCAAGGCTTCGACATGAGTGCCTCAAGCACTGAAGCACGCAAAGTACTCGAAGAGTCCAGCGCCATCGCGTCTCAACAGATGAAAGAACGATTCCCAGAGCTGCCACTACCTGAAGCCCGCCAACCCATCCCAGAAGCAGCAACAAGATCCCCCGAACAAAGAATTCCTATAGCCATCACTACCTCAGGATCAGAAGAGGCTCCATTGGAAGACAAGCTCCTTGATTACATCAAATCGCACAACGGCGAGCTAAGTCTGAACAATTGCTCCGCAGAACTCCTCGTACCAAGCGATGACATCAGACGCTCTCTACAACGGCTCAAGGATGACGGAAAGATAGTCATGGACTAGAACGGGAGACAAGTGCTCCCGTCAAAGCCCTTCAGTGTCACAAGGAGGGACAAGAAATCTCAGCATCAGAAGAACTGGAATCGCTCGCAGTAAAATACGCGAAAGAAGCCATCGAGCTCGAGAGAAAAGGCTCCAAACGACTAGCCGCCACAAAATACCAGCGAGCAATCGAAGTCCTTCTCAAACTATGCTCCCTCTACCCAGCCGCACCACAAAACAGAGTCTACACAGAACACGTAGAAGCGTACAAGAAACGAATCCAAGAGCTCCAATCAGATGAGCCCATGGCTCATCCGATGGATTCCATTGAGACCCGAGACTCAAAGACTATCAAGCTCGACCAGTGGGTCCTAACAGAGAAACCCGACATAAGCTGGAGCGATATCGCAGACCTAGAAAGGCCGAAAAGGGCGATCGAAGAATCGATAATCTTCCCTGTACGAAGACCAGATCTCTTCCCACTCGGTTGGCCGCGAGGAATACTCTTCTTCGGACCACCAGGCTGTGGAAAGACATTACTCGCAGCGGCGATCGCGAGCGAGATCAAAGGGATGTTCTTCTGCGCCGACGCTGCCTCCCTAATGTCGAAATGGCTTGGAGAATCCGAAAGAAATGTCTCTCAACTGTTCACTAAGGCCAGGGAGGTTTCTGAAAAAGGACAACCGGCAATCGTTTTCATCGACGAAATCGACTCGCTAATGGGCGTCAGGGGAGAAGAAGTCGGAGGAGAAGTCCGCGTCAGAAACCAGTTCCTCAAAGAGATGGACGGCATCCTCGACAAGAACAAGAAATTACACGTCTATCTCATCGGCGCAACAAACAAGCCCTGGGTCCTAGACGAGCCATTCATCCGACGATTCCAGAAGAGAATCTACGTCCCACTCCCAGATGTCAAAGCCCGCATGGACATGTTCCAGATCTACTCTCAGAACCTGAAGTTCCAGAACAACGTCGACTTCGCCGAGCTAGCCCGTAGGACAGAGGGCTATTCCGGTGGGGATATTCGCGATCTATTCCAGTCCACCCAGATTAAGGTGGTCCGCGATTTCTTCCAGCGTGGCGCCGCTAACGATCTCAACGCCATTCCTGACCCGATTACCATGGAAGACTTCGAGACCATCATCGTAGGCCGACGTCCAAGCGTCTCGCAGAACATCATCAAGCGCTACTTCGACTGGGACGAGTCGTTCAAGGCATCATAGAGGATGAAAGAAGTGAACCTTGACGGAACTGACCTGCGCATTCTCGCGGAGCTCGTGGAGAACTCCAAACAGTCTTACGTTGAGATAGGCCGCAAACTCGCGCTCCACCCCAACGTTATCGCTTACAGGGTCAATCGCTTGGAAGACGCGCACATCATTCGCGAGTACACAACACTCATCGACTTCTCAAAACTCGGGCTGTCGGAACAAGTCATTGTGGCCGCCAACTTCCCAAGCACCCCATCCAGAGAAGACATCCTGAAACAGATATGTGAGATTCCGGAAACTCTCAACGTCATCAGCTCCCTCGGAACCCCAGAAGGACTCGTCTTCATAGTCGCCCGCAACAAAGAGGACGTCAACGCCGTTCTATCTAAGCTCCGTTCGATGAACCTTGACATCGACTTCGCCTCCTCAGTAATCAGGACCTACGACGAAGGACGATTAGGAATGTTCCTCCGATCCATGGCAGGTCCAGAATAGAAGGTCGACTCTAATTGGAAAAGCCATCCTGGACTCCTATCGTCCTATCCGGCGCTATCCCACGAGAAGCCACGGACCTACTTGCGATCCTCGTAATGGGAATTGTGGCTCTCGAAGCTTCCCTCGCGACAATAGGTCCAGCTGCCTTCAACTCACGTATCTGGCTCTCTCTGCTAGTCGTTCCCCCAACCTGCGCGCTGGCGTCCGTCTCGACAACGACGCGACGGACAAGGGAGGAATTGGCGCTATTCGCGTACGGAGGCTCCAGTTGGCAGATTCTCCTACGTTACTTCTTCAGAGGTGCAATCATCGCCCTGGTAGCATTCTCTCCAATTATACTGCAGGTATTCCTTGCGACTACCTCGCTTTTCGAGCTTATCGTCCCAGTGATCGTTCTGTTCCTCGCGGGAGGCTTGTTCTATTCACTACCAAGTCTTCGCAGGTTACAATCCTCCTCGTTCGTTGAGAACTACAAGAGCTAGCAACAATGATATCCGTGATCGAAACCAGGTCAGTGATAGTCGAATACCCTTCAATCAGAGGGGTCCTCCGACTCTACGATCAAGGCGTTTCCTTGAAAGTGGATCAAGGAGACTTCCTCGCCGTCCTCGGCGGGTCCGGCTGGGGAAAATCGACACTGGTCAACGTAGTCTTAGGCTTGGAGAGGCCCATTCGCGGGTCCGTAAGCTTCCGCGACCATGATGTCACCAGGGAATCGTTTGTAAAACGATGCGGCTTGGTCAAAACAGCTGCCGTTTTTCAGAGACCCACTGCGCTACCACAGATGACAGTTTCGCAAAACCTGCATCTAGCTCTATCGCTAGCAGGGGTCCCGAGAAAGGAGCGAGATGAAAGGATCAAAGAAGCCCTCGCCTTCTTCGGGCTGGACAAAATCGAACGTTCATACCCTGACGGGTTGAGCGCCGGACAACGGAGACGAATTGACTTGGCTAGAGCTTTGGCCGTCAAACCCGAGCTACTAGTGATTGACGAGCCAACAGGCGACTTGGATGGCTCAGCCACAAATCTGCTTATCCCTCTGTTGAGAGGACTGAACCGGAACCAGGGAACAACGATCTTCATGACCACCGCCCTGCCTCGCCAAGCGTCACAAGCCAAACACCAGGTACACCTGAGACCGCCGACATATCTCGCGCCGGAAAACAGGATGATAGGAGACTAACAATGTTCCGCGACAATCCCTCGTTGACCGATAGAATTCGAGAAGCGATCAAGCCGACACCGATGAAACAAAGGATCCAGTTCGCCACCCACAAGCTCCGCACACAAACCACGCGGTTGGAGCGAAGCATAACCCAGATGGAATCACGAGACCAGACACTTCGAGACAAGTGCACCAAAGCATTGGAAGCACGCGATACTCAAACCGCCACTGTTTTCGCAAACGAATGCGTAGAAATCCGGAAACTTATCAAAACATCCCTCCGAAGCCAGATATGCCTCGAACAAGCACTTCTCCGCCTTGAAACCATAGAACAATTTGGCGATATGGTCCACAGCATGGGTTCTGTCAGAGGACTCTTGGGTACGGTGAGAGGAGAGCTAGAGGGCAAACTTCCCGAGATATCAACTGGAATTGGCGATGTCGAGGACTCGTTGGAAAATCTCACGATGGAGATTGGGGAGGCTGTCGACTCGGACGGAATGTCGATCCCAGTCAACGATGAGTCTGCCCATATTCTGAAAGAGGCGGATCTCATGGCTGAGGCGAAGATGAGAGAGAAGTTCCCTGAGATTCCCCAGATCGTGAATCCAGCCCATCGAGTGAGGTAGAATCGATGCTATCTCCCGAGCTAGAGACGAAAGCTCTCCTCGGCCGAAGCGTAACCGACATCTACGGCAGATTGCTTGGAAGAGTGATCGGTATCGAACGAAACCCGTTCGGCGAAATGGAAGGCGTCCAGGTAGAAGCGACGGGTGGAATCATCCTGACCGCGAAGGCCCGACAAATGGCACTAACGCCGAAGACAATCACGATATCCCCGGAGTGGAAACTGGAATCCGAGGACATCATCTCCGAACTAACACTGTTGAGAAAGAGGGTTGGTGCTCTTGAATCGTTGAAGGACTCGAGGGAGATTGATGGTGAAATCTACTCCGAGCTCTTGGAGTCACAGAAGGCCGGCTACATGGACAAGGTGAAAACGGCAAGCGCTCTGGTCAGCTCGATGCGATCAAGGCTAGCCGAGTTGACGGGACAGATCACGAGTCTGACAAAATATCTAATCAACGCAAAGCTGGATCATAAGAGTGGTGAGTTGGACGAGGCCTCTCTAAAACTAGCTCAGGGTTCGATCGAGCCTAGTTTGAGGCCTTTGATTGCTGAGAGGAACGATCTGAGCTTATCGATCAAAGTAGTGGAACAGGTTCTGCCGTCAAAGGTCAGCATTAACTAGGACCCCACTATCCTCTATTGACTGAGGATACGGGAAATGGCTAACTTCGACAGTCGAGTCCGGGTACTGTAACAGCCATATTTTGCGGTGCCATTTTTCCAGTGAACAGAGCTCAGATATGATGGTTTATGACCAGTAAGGCGAGGAAGAGCAAGCCGACAAGGATCGAGAAGATTCTGCCCTTAGGCAAACTTGTCGAATTCTTCCACCAACGATTCCACGACCCCTACCTGAATCCCGAAGCTGAGTTGAGCTTCGCAGATTTTCAAACGGCTTTTCCAGAGGTTCCACGAGAGGAATTGGAAGAGGGCTTGTCGCACTGGGTCATGAGGCCCGGGGCCAAGGTGCTCTCGACCAAGACAACTGATCTTGACGGGAGTGAAGTGCAGGTTTGGTACGTGCACGGGCTCAAGGAAGAGCACGCCGACCTCGAAGATTCCTTTGGCCGAAGCCCCATCCACGCGTAGCAAAGAAAAACTATCCTATCGTCCAAGCGACATCGTTACACTCTTACTAATTGGAGTAGAAAACCGTACTTGCGAGGGTCCATCAGCAAATTATCGTTCCACGCAACTCTTCTCTTGGCGTAAGCTCGACTTTTCGAAAATAAGCATGCTTTTCTCGACCCCCCGGGGTGGTCAATTTTCGCGCGCCCCGCCCTTCACGAAAACATCGAGAATCAGTGCCAGGAACCATTTCAAGACCGCGGACCCGTGCACAAGGGCTTTGAGACAATGGCTGGCCCTGCTAGCTCTCCTACGAAAGGTTGAAGTCCTTATACAGGTCGAAGACCCGCCGCGAAGCTACCGATCCCATTGAAGGCGTTTGTTCTGGCAGGTGGCGCCGGCACACGGCTCTCCCCACTCACAAGCTACGTTCCCAAGGGAATGATACCGATCGCCGGCAAACCATTCATCGACTATGTAATCAGCTACCTCGCCGGCCATGGAATCCGAAATATCATCATGCTGTTATCCGACGAGGATAGCGAAGTCTACCGCAACCACCTAGATGATGGGTCAAAGTATGGAGTCAACATCGGCTACAGCATCAGCCCGCGAACAGGCACGTCGAACGCGCTCAAAGAGGCCAGCGGCCACATCGATTCAACATTCCTCGTCTACTACGGCGACGTCCTAACAAGCCTCGACCTGACCGACATGATCCGGTTCCACAAAGAAAAGAAAGCAACCTGCACAGTGGCACTCAGCACGGGCGTCCGAATCGACTACGGCGTCGGGCGAGTGGACAAAGACGGGAGAATAGAATATTTTGAGGAGAAACCCGTCATCAAGGAATATCCGGTCAGCATCGGCGTCTGCCTCTGCGAACCTGCTGTTCTGAAATATTGTTCAAGCGGATCCGACATTGCCGCAAACGTCATACCCGCGCTAGTTGCGAAGGGAGAACGAGTCTACGGCTACCTCACCCCGGAGCCACATCATGATATTGGATCTTTCAAGCAGCTCGATGAAGTGAAGAAGATACTAAAGACTCAAAGCAAAAGCCAGACGAAGAACGCTTCCAAGCAGGACTAGGTTATCCAGCGCGTTTCCTCGGCCGAATCCTCTACCACAAAGCCAAGCTTGGCCATCCGATCGCGAATGCGATCAGCCGATTGAAAATCGCGTTTACTCCTAAGCTCGTTCCTCAGGTCCAAAACAAAGCTCACCAGCTCCGAAACCCGGTCCTGCGCAAAGGTCTCTGTCTCTAAGACGCCTAGGACCGAACCTAGATCCTCTAAAGCATCGACTATCGCTTTCGCAGACTTGTCTTTTGGATTCCTTACCTCTTCCTCCGCCAATCCGATTATTCTAATGTAGACGGCGAGTGCTCCTGGAGTATTGAAATCATCGTCCATCGCCTTGAAGAAGTCATCCCGTGCCTCATCCAACCGCTTCAAGACCGCAGTTGGGTCAGTCCTCTCATCGCCCATCTTAGTACGAGCCAGAACCAGCTGGTCATACGCCCGCCTAAATCGTCTAGCAAGGCTGACAGCTTGCTCCAGCGCCTGTTCAGTAAAGTCCAACGGACTCCTGTAGTGCGTCCCTGCGTAGAACACTCGCAAGGCCGGAGTGCCGACTTTCCGGACCATCTCCTGGATCGTGATGAAATTCCCCAAAGACTTGTGCATCTCCTCTCCCTTAATACTCAACAGGCCAGTGTGGAGCCAATAACGGGCCAACGGCTCCTTACCCGTCAAGCTCTCAGCCTGAGCAATCTCGGCCTCGTGATGTGGAAAGATCAGCTCTGTCCCACCACCATGAACATCATACGTTGGCCCGAAGTACGTCAGCGTGATCGTGGTATCCTCTATGTGCCAGCCTGGTCGTCCTTTTCCCCAAGGACTGTCCCAGAATATCTCGCCAGGTTTGTGGCCCTTCCACAATGCAAAATCTCCCGGATGCTTTTTCCGCGGATCGGGATCAACCCGGTGAACCCTCAGATCTTCAAGCTTCTGGTGGGAAAGTTTCCCATAGCCTGGAAACTTAGAAATATCAAAGTAGACATCACTGTCAACTCTGTACGCGAAACCCTTCTTGAGCAGTCCTGCGACCTGGTCGATGATCTCGGGAATATGATCCGAAGCGTTCGCATAGAGGTTTATGCTTTCCACATGCAGATCCTTCATGTCTTTAAAGAATGATTTCGTAAGACGCTTAGCGAGCGCAAGCGGTTCTTCCCCTAGTTGGCGAGCCTTGTTGATGATCTTATCATCAACATCAGTGATATTCAGTAGGAAGAAGACGCTGAAGCCCTTCCTCCGCAAATACCGCGCAATAATGTCATAGGCGACGTAGGTCTTTCCATGCCCAATATGCGAGACATCCCACACTGTCGGGCCGCAGACAAACATGTTCACCCTGGTAGGACGGATAGGCGCGAACTTGTCCTGTCTCCGCGTCAGCGTATTGTAGACTCTAAGTTCGGAAGAAGATGGATCTATCACCGTGGAAGCCTCCTAGTCTCCTTATTCTCGACGAACCCGGTTCTCCATAATCAATTCTAGCTAGTTGGAAGCTTGTTCTGACCCATCTTGGCCTCCGCGGAATGAGCCTTCTCTGACTGGATAATGCTCGATGCTTTGGAAAGCATCTCCTTCTCGTTCGGATAAGACAGTGTCTGAAGCGCCTTCTCATAGGGCATCCACTCCATAGCGTCATGCTCAGTTCCCACTTTCGCATCTGCCTGATCGGTTTCAAACAGGAAGAAATGGACAGTCTTGTCGTAAGTTTTCGCACGAAAACCGAACTGGTACTTGATCGCCCCGAGCTTACCATGCAACTTCACCCTGCTTACACCAGTCTCCTCCCGCACTTCACGCATAGCCGTCGTAACCTCGTCCTCGCCCTCCTCGATCAGCCCCTTCGGCAAACACCAAACTCCTCTCTTGTTACTTGCTAGAAGCAGAAAAAGAGGCTTGTCGCCTTCCCAGCGATAGACGACTCCGCCCGCGGATGTAACTCGAATCCTTTGTCTGGGCTGCATCCCGCCCCCGTACATGGGTACAACCTAGGCTTCGGACTATAATTCGATATCTTTCGCCAAAGGCGTGATGTTTTCCGAGGGAGAACCAACAACCACAATATCCTCTATCCTCACGCCGCCCCACCTGGGCTCGTAGAGCCCAGGCTCAATCGTCACCACGGACCCTTTTCGAAGGTGATCCTTCCCGTAAAGTGAGAGGTAGGGTCTTTCTCCAATGGTCAATCCAACGCCGTGACCGAGCCCGTGCATAAACCCGCGAGTACGCGCCTCCTTGTTCCCTTTCACCAGCTGGCGTGCAGTTGGGTATCCTTTCCTCTCGAAGATCTTGCAAGCGTTCGCCATCATCTCTTTGCAAGGAACCTGCTCCTTCACCATGTCCAGCGCGGAAGTTTGGACTTCGAGGACTGCATCATACATCTCCTTAACTTTCCTCGGTGGCGAACCGAACAAGTAGGTCCTGGTGCAATCGTGCCAGTAACCGTCGGGCTCAGAGGGAAATATGTCGAAGACAATTGGCTCACCAGCCCGAACGACATCCTCGTCTTCACCCCTATAGTGAGGATCACTCGACCCTCTTCCCGGCGCGAATATAGTATCCTCCGGGGCAACAAGGTTCTGCTCGGAAAGCGACCTTCCAATAACCTTCTTGACCATTCCAACACTCAATGGTCTTGACTTGTAAGATACCTTTTTTCCATTGACTCTTGTCCCTCTCAGAAACCGAAGAGTGTCCTCCACAACTCGTATGGTTTTCTTTCCGAGAACTCTCAGGCGCTCGATCTCCCAGCGATCCTTTGTTTCACGCGCAGTCTCAACTATCGTCGGCGACTTCTCGCCAATAATCTTCACACCCTTACGACGGAGCGCATCGATCAAATGCAAGGTATTTGATACGTCATTTCTTCCCGCCAGAATCGTAGGACCGTGAAATCCCTCGTCCTTCATGATCTTTTGATAGAACCGTATCCGCGCCTCGTCCCGGTCGAATCTGCTCGCTATGCGTTCGTAGCCAAAGTCAGAATAGGTCTTGATATTGCGAACCTTTCCCTGGCGCGCACTGCCCACATCGATATTGCTGACGATAAGTGTCGGATCGTTCGATCTTCGTTTTAGGAATAATCCGCCCCGCGGCAGAGATGTTCCAGCTACATATCGAAGGTCCGGGTTTCCGACAGTCGAATCCCCGAAGATTATGATGGAACCGACATTTCCCTTTTCCATCTCTACGTCGAGATCTTTGATCAAGAAGATGCCTTGATGATACCAGGCCAGAATAGTATATTATGATTGGGAACGGTCGCCCACAGGCCACCGTTCAATAGAACGAGCGAAGGGTCAGTTCTTTCTACTGGAAACCAGTGGTTTCTGAAGGGAAGTCCGAAAGAGCCTTTTCTGAGTAGCTCTACGATGGCGGCTGTCCAACTCAGCTCTCAGGCGCTTTTCTTCAGCACCGTGCAGCCAGTCGGGGATAAGGAGAACCCGGATAAGTTCCTGAACAGTAACCCCTCTCTGATGCGCTAGCTGTTTGAGCCTCAGATAGACCGCCCTGTCAAGTACTTGCATGAACTTGACGGAGTCCTTGGTGCCCCGAGTTCTTGATACTGGCATAGGGACAACGGTAGCCCACTACTATTCATGGCTCATCTACTCTTCTTATGAAATAAGCTCTAATTCGGAAACCACAAGATCCCCCTCAGGTTTAGGAAATTCGTTAAATCACAAGGCAGCGTCGCACTACCCATGCTGGCCTGTCTAATCAATGGGGAAGGTCACGCCGAAGTGAAGGAGGTCCCCACCCCGAGACTCCAACCGGGTGAAGTCTTGATCAAACTGGCATCCGCTGGAATTTGCGGAACTGACATCGAAAAAGTCCACGGCGCGTACGGGCCGGGAGGAATCCTAGGCCACGAAGTCAGTGGAACCATCGCGAGCCTCGGCGAAGGCGTAACCGATCTCAGAAAATCAGACCGAGTCATCGCACACCACCACGTCCCATGCTACAGCTGCCACTACTGCAAAAGAGGGGATCATACCATGTGTGATCTTTTCAAGAAGACAAATTTCGATCCCTGCGGACTGGCAGAATACTTCAGAGTTCCCGAGGCCAACGTCACCAGAGGAGGCGTCGTGCGCTTGCCTCCTGAAACAAGCTTCGAGGAAGGATCTATGATAGAACCAACTGCCTGCTGCGTTAGAGCCTTGGACAAGGTAGAGGTAAAACATGGAGATAACGTCCTTGTGGTCGGTCTGGGCCCAGCCGGCCTGACACAAATACAATTACTAAGGAAAATGGGCGCAGAGGTTATCATTGGTGCGGACATTCTCGCTCACCGGCGGGAAATAGCTAAGAAGCTGGGCGCCAACGAGACGATCAACTCATCCTCCTTGAGCGTCCCCGAACATGTTACCAAGTTGACCCGTCTCGGAGTCGATCTGGCAATAGTGTCCACAGGGAATCCGAAAGCGATACAGCCAGCCCTCGCTTCCGTTCGAAAGGGAGGAAAACTTCTCCTGTTCGGCGCTCCAGCTCAAGGTGCAGAGATCAATCTTGATGTCGGCGCTCTATTCAGTCGGCAGAACTCGATCGTAACGAGCTATTCTTGTATAGAATCGGATCTTGACGTTGCCCTCGCCCTTCTGGCTAAAGGGGAAATAGATCTTCGCTCGATGATTACTGACAGATTTGCCTTGCGAGATGCTTCGAAGGCAATCGAGCACGCTCGCACCTCCCAGACTGCCATTAAGACAATCATAGTGTCCGAACCATAGCAGGATTCCACGAGAGTTTGTTCAACGCTCGAAACGCGTCCACTGCGGCGTCGCTAGACGCGTGTGGAGAGGCGACTCACGAGGACGGGTCAATGCTGTACGAAGAGGTGCCAATTAAAATGGTGCCTTCACCCTCGAATCGAGGTGGGTCCTAAAAACGGATTTCCAGTTTGACCAGAAGGTGGACCTGGCCATAGGAAAATCTGTGAAGGCCACGCTCAGATTTTACAACGAGCTCAGAAAGCAAGCCGTTGCCCGCAGCGAGCCGGTGGAGCCTCCCACCTTCGAGACATTCTCGACCATGGCTACCGGCCTAATGGAGGCAAGTAAACAAGTTGATCTCGACAGATTGAAGAACCTGAGCATGAAAGACCTCTTCGAGCGTACTTGGGCTCAGAAGCTTCTCAACTATTCAACGAAGAAGCTTTTGAAAGATGCCTATGAAACCCTTACGAAGAGATTCTAGGGCACGCTGGAACCGAATTTTCCTCTCAAGCGAAGGAGAAAGGAATGAGCAGGTTTCCGACCGTAATAGATGTTCTAACCCCAGAGGTGGTCAGGGCAACCAAACAAGTACTCCTTCGGACTCATTTAGAGGAAACCGCTCGTATTCTTGCTCCTTTTCGCAGTCTTCCTTCGTGGGTATCTCCGCGTTCTACGTGAGTTTCAAATACTACCACGCTCCAGTGCACGCTCAGCTGAATAGAAATGCCACAAGCATATTGCGTCAAATGCAAAGCGAACATCGAGATAAAGAACCCTCAGAACGTCACGCTCAAGAACGGAAAGGCTGCGGTCAAGGGCACCTGCCCCAACTGCGGAACCTCAGTCTTCCGAATCGGCAAAGGCTAGAGCGTACCCTATCAGTAGGCTCATCAACCTTCGCCATATTCGAGGGCTAAACCTACGAACCTTTTAACCCCCAGGCTCTTTGTTTTAGTAAGGATTGAACGCAAAAAGCGCGACGACTATTTTCCTTATATTGTCAGTCGCTGTCATCTATTGGCTGCCACAGTCAACAGCGGACGGCACCTCCGCAGCCGTACCTCGAGTATTTTATCTCGCAGGAAGTAACTCAACAAGCAACGCCGGCCTATCCTTCCAGTTTCCCTTAGGAAACAATACGATGACAAAGGATCTGACAAATTCCTCTTCAATTTTCACGATGCAAAGCCAGCTCTTCGATTCAATAACCGTCACAGGCCCAGTCGTCTTCTCCTTATGGCTGTCCTCGAACAAGACAGCGAAGGTGACTCTAGGCCTAACCTTGGCTGGCGGCTTCAATATCACCACCGGACAGATTCAGGAGGATGTTACTACGACGCCTGCAAATGTCAGCATCACCTATACGCCCTCCGTCAACACCTTGCTTTTCGGGTCTCAAGTCAAGTTCTCAGTTTGGGCAAATCCACCAAAGGACACCAAAGTGACCCTTCATTGGGGTTCGAAAGCAAAACCCTCGTCGGTTCTCATTCCCCTCTCGGGATACGCCTTCGTGAACAATGTTGCAATCCTTGACAAACTGCTACGACCTGCTCCGAACTTTGACCTCCAAGCTTCGCAAGGAAATAACGTAGTATTGATTCAAGCTTCGGTAGTTGCGGCTTTCGGTTCAGCTGACGTAGAAAGAGTAAACTTGACAATAGTCGGGCCTAACCTAGTATCGGTCTACAACCAATCGAGAAACGGGAATGAAGCATTTCCGCTTACCCAATTCCCTCCATTCAGTTATAACTTTCAGTGGGCCTATCCCTCTAACGCTTCAGAAGGGGTCTATCAGATTAGTATTGATCTAATCGACTCCCAAGGCCGCCTAGCCTCTACGTTCGGAGGTTCTTCCTCTTTTGGTCTATTCAAGGGGGGAACTCCACCTTTCAATTTCATACCATTTGTTGCTATTGGTGGAGCGGCCGTCGTCGGCGGGGCTTTGTATCTTGGAACCAAGAGGAGGTCGAAAAGGTATCTCACACCATTCGAACATTTCAACAGCCTAACAGGTGGAGAGCTTAGCGGTGGCACGATGACTGTTGAGGGTAATACTGGATCCGGTAAGACTCTTCTGTCGGAGCAGCTCATGTACGAAGACCTTAGAAGAGGAAGACCCTGCATCTTTGTAGCAACTGGTGACTTTCCCACCAATATACGATCAAATATGAAGTCCATGGGACTCGACGTCACGGGTTACGAGCAGAGTGGACTGTTGAGCTTTGTCGATGCGTACTCG
>Ga0209057_1002386_pt1 | contig 14524 bp, 11 predicted proteins | sample GraSoiAngelo_146_FD_185903 | JGI IMG/M metagenome (GOLD analysis project Ga0209057, IMG submission 185903) | Grasslands soil microbial communities from the Angelo Coastal Reserve, California, USA - 14_1009_05_30cm (SPAdes) (version 2) | ecosystem: Environmental > Terrestrial > Soil > Grasslands ... | reverse complement strand
CCCGTTGAACGCAAACGCGAGCCGGCCGGCTCGTCGGTAGCTGATAACCCCGTCCTCTCCACCGGTATCGATCTCCAACAGATCGCCTGGCTCGGCCGGCTCGATGCGGCAGTGGATCCTGGCTGCAGGATCGGCATCGAAGTACGGCAGGCCGCCAAAGCCCTGGCGCGCCTCCGGCGTAAGGGGGGACTGCGGATGGCTGCGAAACAGGTCATCACGACCCTGCCGGAATCGTCGCAGCACATCAGGGCCGGACAGCCGGTAGAGATCGCCGACCCTGCGTCGCCAGTCGGCGAGATCGAGCTTGTCCTGCGTCACCCTGGTGTCGGTCAGAACGCCTGCTCGGTCGTAAGTGGCGCTCAGCTGCCGAGCTCGGCAGCTTGCGCCGCGGCCTCGGGCCGCGGGGCGGGCGCCGATTCAGAAGGAACCGGGGCGCCACCGTCGGGCGATGGAGCCTGGGCGCCGTTGGCGGGTGAGAACCCGCCGCGCCGCCGACCCCGGCGGCGACGGAACTTGCGTGGCGCGGCCGTCCCATTCTCGGTGGCGGCCGGCGCTTCCGGGGCCTCGGTGCCGTTGCTGGCCGCCACGGGCGCCCCCGGTGTGACCGGACGGGGACCATAGCCGCGCCGGCGCCGGCGCGGTCGCCCGAGCGGCCCACCGGCGGGGCGTGGCCGCCGGCGATCACCGCGCCGCCGCCCGCCCGCCGCGGCATCCATCGCATGGAGGGCACCGATCCCCGCCACCCGGCCCTCGCGCTCGACGTGCTCGAGCAGCGGCCGGTAGAGGTCCTGGCCTTCGCGGCCGGTCATCGTTTCGATGTCGCCGACCACCACCAGGAGTTGCTTGGCGCGAGAGATCGCGACGTTCAACCGCTGCGCCTTCTTGAGGAAGCCAATCCGCTCGGCCTCGTTGCTGCGCACCAGGCTGAGGATGACCACATCCGCCTCCTCCCCTTCGAAAGCATCGACGGTATCGACCGCCAGTCCGGGGAGGGCGACCATCCGCAGCTCGCGGCGCAACTGGGTGACCTGATCCTGGTACATCGCGATGACCGCGACCCGCAACTGCTCCAGGCCCAGGCGCTGCAGGTGGCGGACGACCCGGCCCACCGCCTCGATCTCGGCGCGGTTCGAGATGCTGCCCGACCCACCTTTCTTCTCCCGCCCGCGGATCGTCAACCAGGTCAGGTTGCGGTTAAACGGCCAGGGCAGCGGCGAACGGAGGGCTGCCATCTCGGGTGAGTTGCGCAGCCGGCCATCGTAGGAGGCGACCGATACATAACTCCCGATGGGGGCGGCCATCCGGTACTGCTCATCGAGCATCACCAGGTTTGTCTCCGGCACGACCACCCAGCTCAACTCGAAGAAGCTGGCATCCCGGACCAAGGCTCTCGCCTCATCGTCTTCAACCGGGAAGGCCGCGGCACTTTCATCGAGAACCGGCGGCAGCTGGCGGTGATCGCCGACCAGCAGCCAGCGTGGCGCCAGCCGCAACAGCGGCAGGGTCTCGGTGAAGCGGACCTTGTTCGCCTCGTCGAGGATGAGCCAGTCGAACATCTCGGCTTCCTTGCAGGCGAGCGCGATTCGGTTGACCGTGCCGAAGACGACATGCGCGTTGCGCACCCGTGGATCGTCGGCCTCGACGATGCTGGACCGGAACTTGGGGTCGACCTTTTCCGGTTCGGCGATGCGCACCATCCGCAGGGAGTCGAGACCCTGCAGCCGCTCCTGGGCATTATCGACCGCGGTGTTCGCGTGCGAGGTCATCAGGATGCGGACGTTTGGATCTCGCGCCACCAGCTGGCGCACGGTTTCGACGATCGAGGTCGTTTTCCCCGTTCCCGGTGGGCCCTGCACCAGTTGCATGCTGCCGGGGAACAGGTTGACGGCGCTCCGCACGGCCTGCTGCTGGCTGGGGTTGAGGCGCTCGTCGAAGGGCTGCAACTCTCCGGTCCCAGGAGGCAGGACCTCGTCGGGTGCGATCAGGAGGGCGGCCACCCGGCGCAGGCTGATGTCGCCCGCGCTAAAGCCATTCAAGGTGCGCTGCTGGACCTCGACGACGGCCGTGATCGGCTGGGGTCGAACCGTGCCTGGGCCGAGGACGCCCTCCTCCCGCAGCTTGACCAGCCACCGGCGGCCCCCGCCTTCCCCGCGAACCAGGGTGCCTTCGCGGTCCGCCCCATGAGCGGTGCGGATGACGACGCGGTCGCCTTCCTTGAAGCCGCCCCGGCGGCTGAGCACGATCAGAGCCCCGGCGCTTCGGTCGCCGTTAGTCGCGCCGCAGACGCCGCACTTGGCGCCATTGGGCTGCAGGTTCTCGCACTTGCTGCAGACGACCCCCTCGGTCTCTACGTCGTAGGGTCGAGCATCCTGCTCCGCCTGCCAGGCGAGCCACTGCCGTTCGTGGTTGGCGAACGCCTGGCCGGCCAGCACCAGAGGAAGCTGCGCGGCCTCCTCGAGCGCGGTCAGCTGCCGCCGAACCCAGTCTTCCTCGGGGACGTAGGTGGCGCCCTGCAGCGCCGCCTCCGCGACCTCGATGGTGAGCACGTCTCCGGCGTCCTTCGTCGGGTCGGGGTCTGGCTGGACGCGCTCCACCACGAACGCAAGGTCACGACCAGGCAGGCCGAAGAGCTGGCCGACCAGGCCGAAGCGCTCGATGCTGGTGTCCGTTCGCTTCTGGAGGTTCAGGGTGTAGCGGACCGGTGCGTGCTTGATGTCCACGTACCCGTCACCCTCGGTGGCTTCCGTGAGCAGGGCCATCAGGGCATCCTGGCCGAGGTGGTCAAGCAACGTCTCGGCCTGGCTCTGCGGCGCGCCGCAGACGTTCAGGCGGACGGCGGTGATGTCGGGGGCGCGATGGGCAAACGGTGACCCCGCGACAACAGGCGGCAACCGTAAGGTCAAGGGCGCTCCTTGTGGCGCATAAGATTGGACCTGGCTCAACAGGTGGGCCGACGGCTAGCCACCCCTTCGGCGGAGCGTCGGACAGGCCGAATCGTCGGACCTGTCTAACCCGGCCCCCAGTATAACGCCAAATAGGAGGTCATGCCAGCGCGCCCGGTACTCTAGCCTAGAGCGAGGTGGCAAAGACGGCATCCCTGAGCAGGGGCCAGCGGCGTGTCCAGCGCGCCCTGGAAGTGGCGCCGGGCGCGCTGACCTGGACGATCCTGATCGCCCCGGTGGTCGCGTCCCTTATCTTCGCTCCCTACATTGCGGTGGCCATGCTGGTGGTCGACATCTACTGGTTCCTTCGGACCGGTCTGGTGGTCGTCGGCATCCGGCGGACCTACCGAAAGATGAAGCGGACGATGAGCGAGCATTGGTGGCAGCGCTGCCTGGCGCTTACGGTGCCATCCGGCGCGCCGGATCCTCGCCGCATCATCCACGCTGTCCTCATTCCCACCTATACCGAGCCGTATCAAATCCTGCACGAGACCGTCCGAGCTATCGCCGACGCCGACTACCCGAGCGAGAACAAAGTGGTAGCGATCATCACGCGGGAGAGCGACCGGCGCGGCTGGGAGAACGTCCGCCGGCTCCAGGAGGAGTTCTCACCACGGCTTCGCGCGTTCTTTCATATCAAGGATCCGCTCCTTCCAGGGATCGTCGTCGGGAAATCCGCAGCCATGTCGTACGGCGGGCCGGTGTTGCGAGGCGAGTTGGATCGGATGGGCCTCGATCCCCGCAGCGTCATCCTTACTGACCTGGACTCGGACTTCCGGGTCCATCCCCAGTACTTCGCGGACGTCACCTACCACTACGTCACCGACCCGAAGCGGCTGGAGTGCATCTTCCAGCCGGTGCCGATGTTCCACAACAACCTCTGGCGGGTGCCGTTCGCGGTGCGCATCATGGCGAGTGCCTGCACGCAGTGGCAGATGTTCCTCTCCTCCCGGCCTGACCGGCTGGTCGCCTTCAGCAGCTACTCGATGTCGATGGACCTGGTCATCAAAGCCGGCTACTGGGACGACGACGTGATCCCGGAAGACTCCCGCTTCTACTGGAAATCATTCTTTGCCACCCACGGACGGCTGAAGCTGGTTCCGATCTTCCTGCCCATCTATGGCGACGCGCCGGAGGCCTCGGATCGAGGGATGCCCTGGGAGCGGGTGAAGACCCATGCCAATCAGTACAACCAGATCAAGCGCTGGGCCTGGGGGGTGAGCGATGTCCCCTACGTGACGGTTCGGCTGCTCCGCCACGCCGAGATCTCGTTATGGCTGCGCGCCCGCCGTTACGGGTACATGATCTTCAACCATCTGACGTGGACGACGCTCCCGGTGCTGTTGCTGTTTGGCGCCGCCCTCCCGCGCCTGTTGCAGGAGGATTGGAACCTGACGAACGCCGCCGACCGGCTCGGCCTCTACGCCTTCATCATCATCAACATCGCCTTCCTGAATATCGCCGCGTTGATCCTGGTTGAGCGGCGGATCAACCCGCCGATGCCGCGCAGCTGGGGATTTACTCACCAGATCTGGGCCTACCTCCAACTCGGGCTCTATCCAATCGTTGGCCTGCTGTTCAGTGTCCTACCGGCACTCGAGGCTCAGACGCGACTGATGCTGGGGATGTATCTCGAGTACAAGGTGACCGAGAAGGTCGCGGAAGAAACGATGGAGGGGACCGCCTGAGGGGGCGGCTCATTCAGGGCGGAGCAGCAGGTAGGCCGTGATGCCGCCGATGATCAGTGCGCCATAGAGGCCAACCGAGGAGAGCCAGGCCAGTGCCGGACTTGCCTGGTAGACGGTCTCCCGAGCGCTGTCGAGTTGCGCCTGTAGCTCGATAAGAAGCCACCCGGCCACGCCGACTGCCACGATCCACCAGCGCCCGCGGACCGCGGTCCAGATGAAGGCGACGCACAGCAGCAGCGGCGTGAAATTCCAGAGCGAGTTCTTGGGCGCCGCCACCACCCCGAGGCACAGGCTGAGCGCCAACGCGCCCTGCCACGGTCGTCTGGCGGCCAAAAGCAGGACCACAACCGTGAGTGCCGCGAGGATGGCCACGGCGACCAGCATGAGCGGCTCCACCGGCAGCCCGGGCAAGGGCGGCTTGGTCCAGGTCGAGGCAATCCCGAGCCGGCTGAGCCAGCCATTGATCGACTCGTTGGTCCAGTAGGTATCCGGTCCGAGGAAATATCCCGCCCGGCCCGCGATGCTGGCGCCGCCGGCGCCAAGCTGGAGGAGCAGCAGGACACCGAGTACGGCGAGGCCGATCGCAAGCCGGCGCCAGCGCGGCGGGCGCTCGGTGATGGCGGCCAGGAAGCCGCTGATCGGGTACAGCTTGATGGCGCTGGCGAGCCCGAGCATGGGCCCGGGAGCGACGCATCCATAGGCGATCGTCAGCGCCAGCAGCACCAGCAGGTTGGCCTGGCCGAAGTAGAGCGAGCCGATCACTGGAGGGAAAAGCCCGGCGGCGGCTCCGCCGGTAAGCGCGACGGGCCAGTTCAGACGCGGGATCGACCCGAGCAGCAGCGCGATCGCGCCGCAAAGCGCGATCAGGCTTAGCCCCATGAAGATGGAGGCGGCCTGCGGCGCCGCGATCAGCGCCAGTGGCCGGAGCAGGTGCGCGAAGAAGAGTGGATACGAATAGCCAGCTCCTGTCTCTACCTGCAGGCCAGCCGCCCGCTGCACCGCGTGCAGGGCGCCGATATCGTAGGGATCCTGGCCACGATTCAGCAGCACACCCGCGGCCCAGTAGTCGTAGAAATCGTTGAAAAGTCCGGAAGATCCGCGAGTTGCCACGCTATGCACCACCCGCGCCAGCGCCACCATCGCCGCCACGATCCCACCCGCAACGGCGGTGAGTGGGAGGAGCCTGCTGAAGCGCCGGCTTACCGTAGCCCGACCGCGTGCTGAACGCGTTGGAGGGTGCTGTTCGCGATCGGGGTGAGACGGTCGGCCGCCCGGCGGAGCTGCCGCATCAGCGCGTCGTCATCGGATCGAATTTCCCTGTAGCCCTGCTGGATCGGCGCCAGCGCCTCGATGACGGCATCGGCGACCGCGCTCTTGAGTACGCTGTACGGCTTGCCGGAAAATTCCTGCTCGACGGCCGACCAGTCCTTGTCCGTGATGGTCCGGTAGATCTCGAGGAGATTTCGAACGCCGGCGCCGGCCGGGAAGCGAACCGCGGGCTGCGCGTCGGTCTGCGCCCGCGCGAGTTTCTTTTTGATCACGTCGGGTGGATCGAGCAGGAAGATGGCGTGGCCTGGGGTATCGCCGGCCAGGCTCTTGCTCATCTTCTTCTCTGGGTCGTCGAGGCCCTTGATCTCTGCGCCAGCCTTTTGAATCAGCGCCTCCGGGATCACGAGGATCTCGCCGAAACGCTGGTTGATTCGTTGCCCGAGATCACGGGTGTACTCGATGTGTTGGCGCTGGTCCTCCCCGACGGGGACGTACCTGGTGTCGTACAGCATGATGTCCGCGGCCATTAAGGATGGGTAGGTCAGAATCCCGGCGCCGATCCGTTCTCGACCCTGCCGCGAGGTTCGGTCGCGAAATTGGGTCATGCGCTCCAGCCAGCCCACCGGCGTGAAGCACTGAAAAATCCATGCAAGTTCGGCGTGCGCCGCCACGTGCGACTGGATGAACATCGCCTGGTCTTGCTTGATCCCACTGGCCAGGTAGATAGCGGCAAGGTCGAGCGTGTTCTCTCTCAGTGCGGACGGGTCTTGCGGCAGCGTTATCGCGTGAAGGTCGACGATGCAAAAGATGTTGTCGTACTTATCCTGGTCCCGGACCCAGTTGCGGATCGCCCCCAGGTAGTTGCCAAGGTGAAGCCCACCGCTCGGCTGGATGCCGCTGAACACGCGTGGTTTGCCCGTGGTCTGCATCCACAGCATGTTAAGGAACGCGCGCTAGAGCAATTCGATGGTGTAGACGAAGTCCGCCGTGATCGTCTTGCCGGGAGTCACGGTGATCTGACGGGGGCTGCCGTGGCCCTGCGGGAACGCCGGGAGCCGCGGCACCTGTTGGGACGTCTTAGCGTCGACGGCCGTCACCGTCCAGGTGCCAGGCGGCAGCACGATGGTGTACCGGCCACTCGCGTCCGTGACAGCCAGGCGATCTGATCCCTTGCCCGCTGGCGGGGAGAGTTGGAACTCGAGCGCTCCGCCCGCGTACGGCCGAACCTGACACGCCGGCTGGCCGAGCCGGTTGGCTCCCCCACAGACGCGAATCTGCACCTGACCGGTCACGGTTGCCGGAGCGGGGGGCACCATGCCGGTGCCACCACACGCGCAGAGGAGCCCGCCAAGCAGGGTGGCGACGAGCGCGCGGTGCAGCATTCTTATCTATGAGACGGTGGACGGCGCCGGAAAGTTCCGGTCGCCCGGTGCGAACGGGCAGCCGAACTCAACTAGAATCCGCGCCGTGGGCGAGCGCCTGGCCTCTAAGACCTTGCGCAACAGTGCGCTGGTCGTGGGGGCCCGCGCCCTGGCCAAGCTCGCGGTCTTCGCGGTCGTCGTGCTCCTCGTACGTCACCTCGGTGACGAGCGCTACGGACGGTTCGCCACCATGGTCGTCTATGTGACCCTGGTTGGCGTGGTGGCAGATCTCGGCCTGCAGACCGTCTTCATTCGGGACGTCTCGCGCAACCGGGGTGAATTTCGCCGATATCTCTCAAACCTCGTCGGCACCCGGTTCGCCCTTTCGGTGGCGGCGCTTATTGTCCTGGCGGGCGCGCTCCGCCTCTTTACCCCTGTCCTTTTTCCCTACACCATCGCCGCCTTCGTCCTGCTGCTGACCACCAGCTATTCGAGTCTGCTGCGCGCGGTCTTCTACATCCGCGGCCGGCTCATCTACGAGGCCGTGGCCATCATCGCCGAGGCGATCCTGCTCCTTGCGCTGACCCTGGTGGCGATCAACCGCGGAGCCACCTGGGATGTCTTCCTCTGGGTCTACTCCGCCGGCTACCTGTTCACCTGCCTGTTCGCGATCGCGATCATCCGCTGGCGCTGGAAGGAGCGCATCGAGGCGCGCCTCGATCCCACCTTTGTCCGTCGATTGCTGGCGGCCGGGGTGCCGCTCGCGCTGGGCTTCACGATTACGACCATCTACGCCCAGCTCGATGTCGTCCTTCTCCAGGTCTTTAAGGGCTTCCAGATGGTCGGTTGGTACGCCGCCGCCAACCGATTCGTCGACGCCGTCGCCTGGATTCCCCAGTCGGCCATGGGCGCGGTCTTCCCGGCACTGTCACTGGTGGCCGCGACGGAAAGCCGGCGGCTTACGTTCGCCTACGAGAAGTCGTTCAAGATGCTGGCCATCATCGCCCTCCCCCTGGCCGTGGGCATCGCCATCACGGCCGACTCCCTCGTGCAGCTCGCGTTCGGTCACGGTTTCGACCAATCGATCCCCGCGCTGCGCATCCTCGCGCCGTCCATCGCACTGCTGTTCGTCAACAACGCATTCATCTACACGCTCACCGCCATCAATCGTCAGCTCGATTTCACCCGGCTTTCGCTGGCCACCCTGGTGGTCAACATCGCGCTCAACCTGGTGCTCATCCCTCTCTACGGCTATCTCGGCGCCGCGGCCGCGTCGACCCTGACCGAAGCCGCGCTCTTTGGCGGCGGCCTGTGGCTCCTGCGCCGGCAACTGGCGCCGCTGCGGGTGGTGGGGAGTAGCGGGCGGGCGATGGCGAGCGCCGCCGCGATGGGCGCGGTCCTGTACCCGATCCGGCTGTGGCCGCTCGCCATGGTCGTGATCGTGGGCGCCGCGGTGTACCTGGCCGCGTTGTTCGCGCTGCGGGCGCTGGATGCCGAAGAGTGGTCGATTCTACGCTCGGGGCTCATGGCCCGCTAGCCGGCCGGCCGAACCCTAAACTACTCGCGTGCCAGAAGATGGCGCCATCGTTCGTGCGCTCGCGGAGAAGATCCGTGACGTGCCGAATTTCCCGAAAGAGGGGATTCTCTTCAAGGACATCACCACCCTGCTTCAGGACGCGAATGCCTTTAAGCAGGCGGTCGACATCATGGCGGACACCTACCGGGGGAGGGCGGTCGAGCTGGTGGTCGGCGTGGAGTCGCGGGGCTTCATCTTCGGTGGCGCCCTTGCCTACTTGCTGAACGCCGGCTTCGTGCCCGTCCGGAAGGAAGGCAAGCTCCCTGGTCAGAAAATTGCCGAGGCCTACGCGCTCGAGTACGGGTCGGCGGTGCTCGAGATCCACAACGATGCGATCAGGCCAGGGCAGGCGGTGGTGATCGTCGATGACCTGTTGGCGACCGGCGGCACGGCAAAGACGACGGCCCGCCTGGTCCAGCAGCTCGGCGGCAAGGTCGTCGGGATCTCCTTCCTCATCGAGCTGAAGTTCCTCAAGGGTGCCGACAACCTGTCGGAATACAATGTCGTTTCCCATTTGAAGTTCTAGATGGGAGGCGATGCTCGGCCGATCCTCGTGGTAGGTTCGGTCGCTCTGGATGCCGTTCATACGCCAACGGAATCCGCCAGTGAGGTGCTGGGCGGTGCGGCCAGTTACTTCTGCCTCTCGGCCTCGCTGTTTGCGCCCGTGCGGCTGGTGGCGGTGGTGGGCGAGGATTTCCCGGCGGAGCACCGGCGCCTGCTGGAATCTCGATCGATCGACCTTGCCGGCCTGCAGATGCGTCCGGGCAAAACGTTTCGCTGGACGGCCCGCTACAGCGGCGTCCGGCTGGAGACTCGTGAGACCCTGGACACCCAGCTCAACGTCTTCGCCGATTTCCATCCGGTGCTGCCCGATGCCTACCGCGACTCGAAGGTCATCTTTCTGGCCAATATCCAGCCGGAGCTGCAGCTCGAGGTGCTGGAGCAGGTGCCGGAGGCCGAATTCATCGCCTGCGACACGATGAAGCTCTGGCTGGACACCGCGCGTGCGGGCCTGGAGCGGCTCTTTCAGCGGGTCGATTGCGTGATGGTCAACGACGAAGAAGCGGTGCAGTTCTCCGGCCAGCGATTCCTTCCGGCCGCCGCCCATGTCATCCTCTCCTACGGCCCCCGGGTGGTGATCATCAAGCGCGGCGAGAACGGCTCGCTGATGTTCACGAGGGACCGTGTCTTCCTGGCTCCGGCCCATCCGCTCGAGACGGTGCGCGATCCGACCGGCGCCGGCGACGCCTTCGCCGGGGCACTGCTCGGCGCCGTGGCGCGAGCCGGACACGGCGATGACGATGTGCTGCGGCGGGGCATGCTGTACGGCTCGGTGCTCGGCTCGCTGGCGGTGGAGGATTTCAGCGTGCGCCGGATCGTTGAGGCCGATATGCGCGACATCGAAGTACGGTTGAGTAACCTTGTCGACATGATTTCCCTTGACGGCACCCGAGCCAAATAGGATGGCCACCATTCCGGCGCAACGGTACGACGTCAAGGACCTCAAACTGGCCGATGACGGCCGGCGCATGATCGAGTGGGCCGCGCAGGAGATGCCCGTCCTGCAGCAGATCCGCGAGCGCTTCAAGCGCGAACAGCCACTCAAGGGCCAGCGGCTCTCCGCCTGCCTGCACGTCACGACCGAAACCGCGAACCTCGCGATCACGCTGAAGGCCGGCGGCGCCGAGCTGGTGCTGTGCGCATCCAATCCTCTGTCGACGGCCGATGCGGCCGCCGCATCGCTCGTGCAGGACCACGGCATCAGCGTCTTTGCCATCAAGGGCGAGGACAGCGAAACCTACTATCGCCACATTGCCTCGGCGCTCGAGCAGCGGCCGACGATGACCATGGACGACGGCGCCGATCTGGTCGCCGCGCTCCACAAGGACCGCACGGACCTGATCGCCGATGTGATCGGTGGAACGGAAGAGACCACAACCGGCGTCATCCGATTGCGCAGCATGGCCGAGCACAAGGTCCTGCGCTACCCGATCGTGGCGGTCAACGAGGCTATGACCAAACACTTCTTCGACAACCGCTACGGTACCGGTCAGAGCACCCTGGACGGCATCATCCGGGCCACGAACGTGTTGCTGGCGGGCAAGGTTTTCGTCATTTGCGGCTACGGCTGGTGCGGCCGCGGCCTCGCCATGCGGGCGCGCGGGATGGGCGCTCACGTGATCGTCACCGAGGTCGACCCTGTCCGAGCCCTGGAGGCCGTGATGGACGGCTATCGCGTTATGCCGATCGCGGCGGCGGCCAAAGAGGGTGACCTGTTCGTCACCGTCACCGGTGACATCAACGTGGTCGACGAGCCGCACCTGAAGGCTATGAAGAGCGGCGCCATCCTGGCGAACTCCGGACACTTCAACGACGAGATCAATCTGAGCGCGCTCGATGGGATGGCGGAGAGCGTTCGCACCGTCCGACCCTCGCTCGAGGAGTACCGTCTCCACGATGGCCGAAAGCTTTTCGTTCTCGGCGAGGGCCGCCTCGTGAACCTGGCAGCCGCAGAAGGGCACCCGGCCGCGGTCATGGATATGAGTTTTGCCAACCAGGCGCTGAGTGCCGAGTACCTCGTTTCGCACGCGCGGGACCTGCAGCCGAAGGTGTATCCCGTCCCAGACGAGATCGATCGCGAGATTGCTCGGCTAAAATTGGCCGCGATGCATATCGCCATAGACTCCCTCACGGCGGAGCAAGCCCAGTATCTGAGCGGTTGGGAGTCAGGCACCAGGTGAAGCGCGGCAGCCACCTGTTCACTTCGGAGTCCGTCACCGAAGGACATCCGGACAAGATCGCCGACCAGATCTCGGATGCGATCCTCGACGCGATCATGGCCAAGGACCCGCTGGGGCGGGTCGCCTGTGAGACGGCGGTTACCACCGGCCTGGCGTTTGTCATCGGCGAGATCACGACCGATACCTATGTCGAGATGCGTGACATCATCCGGCAGACGATCGAGGACGCCGGCTACGACCGGCCGGGCTTTGGCTTCGACGCGGACACCTGCGGCGTCATCGTATCGATCGACAAGCAGTCACCGGACATCGCCCAGGGCGTCGATACCGGTGGCGCCGGCGACCAGGGCATGATGTTCGGTTTTGCCTGCGACGAGACGCCGGAGCTGATGCCGATGCCGATCCAGCTCGCTCACCAGCTCGCCCGCCAGCTGGCGCGGGTGCGGAAAGAACGGACGCTTCCGTACCTTGGGCCGGATGGCAAAACCCAGGTCACGATCGAATACGTCGATGGCCGCCCGCGCCGGATCGATACCGTCGTGCTCTCGGCCCAACACACCGAAGACGTCAGCCTGGACCGGATCCGCGATGATCTCCAGGAGCTGGTGCTGGAGCAGGTCGTGCCGGCCAAGATGCTCGACCAGCGCTCGACCATCCATGTCAATCCCACCGGCCGCTTTGTGCTGGGCGGACCACGGGCCGATGCCGGGGTCACTGGGCGCAAGATCATCGTCGACAGTTACGGCGGCTACGCTCGGCACGGCGGCGGCTGTTTCTCCGGAAAGGACCCCTCGAAGGTCGACCGCTCGGGCGCCTATGCGGCCCGCTATGTCGCCAAGAACATCGTCGCCGCCGGACTCGCCAGCCACTGCGAGATCCAGGTGGCCTACGCGATCGGGATCCGCAAACCGGTCTCCATCTTTGTCGAGACCTTCGGCACCGAGCGCATCCCGGTGACGACCATCGAGCACCTGGTCAATAAGCACTTCGACCTCAGCCCGCTGGAGATCATCCGAGAGTTGGAACTGCGCCGGCCCATCTACAAGCAAACCGCCGCGTACGGGCACTTCGGCCGTTCAGATCTGGACCTGCCCTGGGAGCGGACGGACAAGGCGGACCTGCTCGCCTCCGATGCCGGCGTGCAACGCTTACAGGTGGTGGAGTCGCAGGACGGCTAAAAGCCAAACTATCCTGGTAACCGGCATCGACGGCTTCGCCGGCAGCCACCTCTGTGACCTTCTCACCCGGCGGCGGTACTCGATCCACGGGACGATCCGGCGCCCCCAGGCGGATCCCCGGGCCGAGCTGTCGGCGCAGGTTGTCACCTACCGGGTCGACCTGCTCGACAAGGGTGCGGTCGAGGCGCTCGTGCAGGAGGTGAAGCCGCAATGGGTGTTCCACCTTGCGGCATTGAGCAGCCCGGCGGCATCCTGGGACGACCCGGGTGGGACCATCGCCGTCAACGCCGGTCTGCAGGCGAACCTGCTCGGTGCCTTGGTACGGCTCGATCCCATGCCGCGGGTGCTGGTGGTGGGCTCGGGGGATGAATACGGCCGGCCGGCCGGCCGCACTCGCCGGCTCGACGAGGACACCCCCTTACGACCGCTCACGCCTTACGGGGTGAGCAAGGTCGCGCAGGACCTGCTGGCCTTGCAGTACCACCTGAGCCATGGCCTGCCGGCGATCCGGGTGCGACCGTTCAATCACGCCGGGCCGCGCCAGGCGCCACAGTTCGCCATCGCCAGTTTCGCGCAGCAGATCGCCCGTATCGAGCTGGGCATGCAACCGCCGACGCTCAAGGTAGGAAACCTCGGGAACCGTCGTGACTTCACGGATGTCCGCGACATCGCGCGCGCCTACTTGCTGGCGGTGGCGAAGGGAAAACCAGGCGAGGTGTACAACCTCGGCTCGGGAACTGCGCCGCGGCTGCGCGACGTCCTGGCGCGCCTGTTGACGATGACCCGGGCGAAGGTCGTGCTGGAGGTGGATCCCGGGCGGACGCATACCACCGAGGCCGATGTCTACATCTGCGATGCTCGGCGGTTCCAGCGGCTGACCGGCTGGCGGCCGCGGATCGCGCTGGACCGCACCCTGCGCGACACGCTGAACTACTGGCGCCGCGCCGAGCGGAGCGCCGCCTGATGGCCCGGCACGTCGTCGTCCTGGCGGGCGGGAGTGGCACCCGGCTCTGGCCCCGCTCGCGCGAAAAGTCGCCCAAGCACCTGCTGACCCTGCATGGCCGGCAGTCGCTGCTCCAGTCGACCTTCGAGCGGGTGCGCCGGCTGACCGAGAACGTCTACGTGGTCACAGAGCAGTCGCAGGTGGAGAGCATCCGCGGGCAATTACCGCACCTCACCGAGGCGCGGTTCATCATCGAGCCGGCGCGGCGGGGCACCGCCTCTGCGCTGGGGCTGGCGGCGCTGGCGATCGCCGAGCGCGATCCGCAGGCCACCATGCTGTCGGTCCATGCCGATCACTATCTCGGTCATGATGAGGACGCCTACCTCGCAACGCTCGACGCCGAGGCGCGCTGGGCCGAGTCGAAGCGTTCGCTGGTGACCGTTGGGCTGCGACCTCCGTATGCCTCGACCGCCTTCGGCTACATCCAGGTCGGCCCACCGCTGGATGGCGTTAAGGCGCCGGCGGTATATCGGGTGGTCCGTTTTGTGGAGAAGCCTGATCTCAAAACGGCCGAAGGCTTTTTCGTATCGGGCTCCTATCTCTGGAACCTGGGACTCTTCAGCTGGCCGGTCGACGTGCTATTCGCCGAGATGGCGGCCCACGCGCCCGCCCTGTATCAGGGCCTGGAGCGCGTGAGGGAATCGCGTCGGGCCGGTCACGCCGAAGCGGCGGACGCCGCCTACACAGCCCTGCCAACGCAAGCGATCGACTACGCCGTGCTGGAAAAAACCACCAATCTGCTCGTCGTGGGCGCCACCTTCGAGTG
>Ga0209057_1002384_pt1 | contig 14535 bp, 9 predicted proteins | sample GraSoiAngelo_146_FD_185903 | JGI IMG/M metagenome (GOLD analysis project Ga0209057, IMG submission 185903) | Grasslands soil microbial communities from the Angelo Coastal Reserve, California, USA - 14_1009_05_30cm (SPAdes) (version 2) | ecosystem: Environmental > Terrestrial > Soil > Grasslands ... | reverse complement strand
AGATGTTCTCGATCACGACCGAGCCGGTGATGATGCCTGTGGTCAGCGGCCCGAGGATGGTGACCACGGGGATCAGGGCGTTCCGCAGCGCGTGGCGCAGGACGACGACCCGCGCCTTGAGGCCCTTCGCCCAGGCCGTGCGCACGTAGTCGGTGCGGATCGTCTCGAGCATGCTCGCCCGCGTCAGGCGGGCGACGTAGCTGGCGTACGGAAGGCCCAAGGCGATCGCCGGCACCGGGATCTGCGTCCAGTCCCCCCAGCCCACGTTGTAGTACACGGTGCCCTGGGTCCACTCGTAGAAGTAGTGGCCGAAGACCAGGAGCATGAAGATCGCGATCACGAAGGCAGGGATGCTGTACCCCACCACCGCCGCGCTGGAGGCCGTGTAGTCGACCCATGTGTTCTGCCGTAGGGCGGCGATCACGCCGAGGATCATGCCCAGCCCGATCGTGATGAGCAGGGCGAAGAAACCGACGGTCGCGCTGACCGAGGTCTCACGGATGAGCAGCGGCGTGATCATGACGCCGCGGTTCACGAGCGACTCGCCGAGGTTGCCGTGGAGCACGGCTCCGACCCAGCTGAAGTACTGGGTCTGAAGAGGCTTGTCCAGGCCGTAGTGGCGGAGGTCCGCGGCCAGCGCCTCAGGTGACGTGCGAGTCTCGTTCAGGAAGGCGTTGCCGGGGATCTGGTGGAGAAGGACGAAGACGATGGACGACACGAGGACGGTCGTGACCGCGATCAAGACCAATCGCTGCCCGATGTAGAGGAGGGTTCCCCTCATCCGATTGTCACTTCCCTTTGCTGATTTGACGAAGGGGGCCCGCCGGGTGGCGGACCCCCTTTATTGTCCCGATTTCTCGGTTTTTGTCTTGCCGCCTAGTGCTGCAGGATCTTTACGTCTGACCAGTAGTTGTCGTAGAGCGGGTTGCCGCCGACTCCCTTGACATAGGGGTGGGACACGTATTGCTGGATGCCGTAGACGAGATTCGCGGTGACGGTGTTGTCAACCAGAATCTGGTTCATCTTCTTGTAGGTGTCGAGCGACTGGCTCAGCGGCTTGGTGTTGGCGTCCTTCGACATCGAGTCGAGCTGCGAATTCGCGTAGCACTCGCCATGCGAGCCGGCGTTGGTGACGAAGAGGAAATCGAACCAGTCCTGGGGGTTGTCGTAGTCCGCGCCCCAGCTGTGGCGGAATATCGAATAGTTGCACTTGGAACGGGCGTTGAAGAACGACGCCCGGTCGGTGGAGGCGCACTGCACGGTGACGCCGAGGTTCTGCCGCCACTGCGACGCGAGGTTGTCGCAGACGGCCTTGTTGAATGCGGTCGCGTTGTAGGTGTACGTGAGGTTGCCGACCGCAGCCGCACCCCCGGCCTGCTGCAGCAGCTGCTTCGCCTTGTTGGCATCGAAAACAGCCCACGGGTCGGTGTTGTCGCCAAGGTAGCCCTTGAGGCCCTTGGTGATGACTCCGCCGGTCGCCTTGACGCAGGCGGTGCCCTTGGAGCAAGCGATGTCGACGAGCTGGTCGCGGTCGATCGCCAGGCTGAAGGCCTCGCGGAGGAGCTTGCCGTTGCCGTCGCCGGCGAACGGGCTGGCAGGCTTACCCTTGCAGTCCTTCGACTGGTTGCTGGAGCCGCACTGATTGAATCCGACCCAGGTCGTGCGGGCCGAGGGCTGCAGCTGCAGTTGCTTCTTGAGCTGCGAGTCTGAGTTGTAGCGTATGACGTCCTCGGGCGTCAGGTTCTGGTTGGCGAAGCCGATCAGGCTGTAGCCGCCCGACTCGTACTTGGTGAGCTGGGCCTTCTGGTCGGCCACGATCTCGATATGCACTTTGGTGATGTTGCCGGTCGAGCCGCCCCACCAGTTGGCGACGGGAGCGAAGTCGATCGACTGCTTCGGGGTCCGGGCAGTCATCTTGAACTGGCCCGTTCCGATCGCGGTCGCAGGGTTGTCGGCCCACGCGGTGTCGGTGGCCTTGCCCGCCGCCAGGATGACCTTCTGATCGACCACCCAGGCGACCTCGGTGTACCAGTAGCCGGCCGGCGCCGTGAGCGTGGCCGAGAAGCTGTAGTCGTCGATCTTCTTCAGGCCGGACATATGGGTGGCCTTGCCGGCGCTGACGTCGTCGTAGCCCACGACGGGCTGCATCACCGAGGCGTAGTCACCCTGCATGGCCGGGACGCGGTCCCAGCTGAAGATGAAGTCGTCAGCCTTGACCGGATCACCGTTCGAGAACTTGACGTTGTTCTTCAGCTTGAACGTGTAGGTCAGGCCGTCGGACGAGATCTGCGGAGGCCCGCTCGCGATGTCCGCGACCTCGTTCAGCTGGTCGTCGAACTTGTACAGACCCGAGTAGGTGTTGCGGAAGATGTCGATGTCCACGGCGGCGGACATCTTGGCCGGGTCGGTGTTGCCTACGTCGTCGACCATCGGAAAGCTGAGCGTCTGGTCGGCGGCGAGGTTCTCCGATGTCGTGCCGCCGCCGCCTCCACAGGCCGCGACGACCGAGATTGTCCCCAGCGCCACGGCGAGGGAACGAAACACTGCGAATCGGCTCATACCACCTCCTACGAAACCCGGCTCGAGGAGGGCGCACTTGAAGGATCGCCTCCTCGAAGTCCATCGCCCTCTTCCCGGTGGCCCGGGGCGAGAGTGCGCCGGCGACGGACCTATGCCACCCTCTTCTCGTGGATGGCCCCGCTACTCCTCCCTCAGTTTTGGGCTTTGGTTCACCGAAGTCAAGTTCCGATGACATTTCGGGCCCACGCAGGTGGTTGAATTGAGGCGGAGATGAGGCGGACGGCGGCATTCATGTCGGCCGGCCTGGCCGGCGTGGTGGCGCTCCTGGGCGGACTCGCCCTAGACGCCTACCTGCACGCCAAGGACCCGACCCTGGTCCATCGCGAGGGCATCTTCACGCTCAGCAACCCGGGCCACGTCCTGCTCGGGATCGGGATCGTCCTCGTGGTCGTGGGCGTGGTCGGGGCCGCGTACACGACGCTGCCTTACGGCGTGTGGGTGCGCCGGGGACTGCTCGGAGGCGCCCTGGCGCTGATCGTGGTCTCCGGCGACATCGCCGGCTGGGCAGCGTCGGTCGAGCGGTCGGCTTCCAGCCCGCCCGACACGGCGGCGCACGCTCACGACGGGACGAGCACGACGGCGCGCCAGCCGACCGCCGCCGAGCTCGAAGCGGCGGCCAGGCTCGTGACCGAGACCAAGGCCGCCGTGGCCAGGTACGCCACCCTGCAAGCGGCGGTCGCCGCCGGGTATGTGCCCATGGAGCCGCCCAACATCGAGATCGTCCACTACGTCAATCCCGCGTACATGATCGACGCGGACGTCCTCGACCCCCAGCACGTGCAGTCCCTGATCTACTACAACGGCCCGGCCGGCATGCGGCTGATCGGCGCGATGTACATCATGCCGAGGCGCGGGATGGCCGGGCCGCAGGTCGGCGGTCCGCTGACCGTATGGCACCAGCATTCCAACATCTGTTTCGACAACACGACCGGAATCGCCATCGCTTTCGTGCGCGTGGGAGGCGACTTCGAGAGCAGGGACAAGAGCGGTTCGTGTCCCACCGGGAGCACCAACAAGACGACGCCGCTGATGCTGCACGTCTGGCTCATCGACAACCCCGAGGGTCCGTTCGCGTCGACGATGGATCCCGATGTGCTGGGGACGAAAGCCGCGATCTCCTAGTCGTGGGCCCACGTGGCCGGCTCAGCGCTTGAGGATGCGGACCTCCGTCCAGTAGTTGTCGTAGAGGGCATTCCCTCCGGCGCCCCTGACATAAGGATGGACGAGGTACTGCTGCACCCCGTACAGAAGCGCGGCGAAGACGGAATCGTTGACCAGCAGGTAGCCCGCGGCGCCGTACTCGCCGTTGGCGGCGAGCTTGTCGAGGTTCGGGTTGGAGTAGCACGCGCCTGACGAGCTGGCGCCGCTGACGAACAGGTAGTCGAACCAGTCCTGCGGCTGGTCGTAGTCCGCGGCCCAGCTCTGGCGGAACAGCGGATACGCGCATGTGCCGTTCCGCTGGTCGAAGAACGTCTTGCGGTCCATCTCGACACAGCCGACGTCGACGCCGAGGTTCTTCTTCCACTGGGCCTGGAGGTTCACGCAGACGGCCTTGTTGAACGGGCTGGTGTCGTACGTGTAGGTGAGGCCCTTCACCTTCGACCCGGTCGGGTCCCAGGCCTGGTACTCCGCCTTCGCCTTGGCGGCGTCGAACTTCACGTTCGGGTCCTGGCCGTCGCCGAGATAACCGGCGAGTCCTTTGCTGACGAGGCCGCCGGTGGCGACGTCGCACGAGGTTCGCTCGTTGCAGACGGCGTCGGCCAGCGCCTTGCGGTCGATCGCGGTGCTGAAGGCGTGACGGCCGGCGCGGCCGGCCTCGAGGCCCGAGAATGGTCCACGCCCGATATTGAAGCCCGCCCAGAACGTGGTCCCGAGGGGGACCAGTGATAGCTGGCCCTTCAGCTTCGCGTCCGAGGTGTAGCGGGTCGCGGCCGCGGGCGGCAGCGCCTGGCGTCCGTAGCCGATCAACCTGAAGACGCCCGACTCGTACTCCGCGACCTGGGCGGTGGTGTCGGCCACGACCTCGACGTGGACGCGGGCCAGCGCACCGGTTTTGCCCCCGTACCAGCCGCTCACGGGCATGAAGTCCATCGACTGGCCCGGGCTGCGCGCGCTCATGCGAAACGGGCCGCTGCCGATCAGCGTCTCCGGCTTGAGCGCCCACGCGTCCTCGCCCGCGGCGGCGATCACGTTGCGGTCGACGACCCAGAACGGCCACAGCCCGACGAGGGTCGGAAAGTGAGGTGCGCGCTTGAGCAGCTTGACCGTCAACGTCGTGGGGTCGGTCGCGGCGAGGCCGCTCATCTGCGAGGCGCTGCCGTTCGCCACCGCCGGGTAGCCGGCGATGAGATCGAGCAGTCCGGCGTAGTCGCCCTGCCGGGCGGCGGCGCGGTTCCAGCTGTAGACGAAGTCGTCGGCGGTGATCGGGTCGCCGTTGGAGAACCGGGCGCCGGTGCGCAGGCGAAACGTGTAGGTGAGGCCGTCGGCCGATACCGCCGGCTGCCCCATCGCGATGTCCGGCACCTCGCGCAACCTTGCGTCGAACCTGTAGAGGCCGGAGAAGACGTTGCGCAGGATGTCGACGTCGCCCGGGTTCGACATCATCGCCGGGTCGAAGTCGGCCAAATCCTGGGCGATGGGGAAGCTGAGCGTCTGGTCGGGAGCCAGCGGCTCGGGCGAGGGAGGCGGGTTGCCGGTCGGGTTGCAAGCGACGGCGAAGACGAGCGCGAGCACAGCCGCGCGGATGCGCATCCGGGGAAGGCTACAACCCGCGGAAGCGGCCGAAAGCCTAAATTCGTATGCGCGCGCGCCGGCGTAGCTCAGCCTGGTTAGAGCAGCGGTCTTTTAAACCGAGGGTCCGGAGTTCGAATCTCCGCGCCGGCACTCTTGGCGCGGGCGCTATGCCCGCGAGCGCCGGCGGTCGCGGGTCACGCCCCCAGCCCAGGCCCGAGGTTGGGGAGGCTTCGAATTTCGCGCAAGGAACGGGCGTCCTCGACGTCAATCGGCTCAAGTGAAGACTTCGTTAAGGAGAAGTGTCGGACGGGCTTCGATCGCGGCGGTGTCAGCTGCGACGCTCGTGCTTTCCCTCGCGGCGCCGGCCGTGGCGGACGACACCCTCGACACCGCCGTGCCCGCCCAGGGCAGCATCCCCGGCAGCTCCAGCTTCTTCGCCATGCGGCAGATGGCGCAGACGTTCACGCCCCGGCTCACCGGGCAGCTCGACCACATCGCGCTTTGGGAGGGGTCCGGCAACGGCACCGCGCAGAACTTCCAGCTCCAGGTCTGGACCGTCGACACCACCAAGACTGCCCTGACCCCCGTCCCCGGCAACATCCCGACGTATCAGCTGCGGGGCGATGTGAACCGGACCCAGCACGGCTGGGACCTGGTCCCCTCCGTGCCGATCTTCGCCGGCCGCGAGTACGCGCTCGTCGTCAGCGTCAACGTGGTCGCCTTCCGCTGGTACTACATCGCCAACTCGCCGAGCCTCCCTGGCTACGGCGGCGGTGACCTCTGATCGGCAGCCCATTGACCAAGGACACGCTCAGGGACTTCACATTCGAGATCTACGTCGCCGGCGCCACGCCGCCGCCATCTCCGCCGTCCAATACCGCGCCCACGTTGAACCCGCCCGCCCAGCGCGCGCAGACGTTCGCCGAGGGCACGGTGCCGAGCGTCAGCGGGACGTGGTCCGACCCTGACACGGCCGACAACGTGTCCATCACCGCCGCCCCCGGCTCCGTCACCCAGGCCGGGCCGAACAGCCAGGGGACATGGACGTGGACCGGGACCGCCGCCGACGAGGACGTACCAGTCCAGACCGTGACCATCACCGCCAACGATCATCACAACCCTGCCGTCACCACCACGTTCACGGTCGGGTTCTATGCGGTGAAGCCCACAGCCACCATCACGCCTGCGGCCTCTACCGCCTCGCTGCTGGCCGCCGCGTCGCGGCCCAAAGAGGGGCAGCTCCTCAGCTTCACCGGCTCCGCGCACAGCCAGTCTGCCGCGGACAACAGCGGGCCGTGGACGTACAGCTGGAGCGTGACCAAGGATGGCGCTCCGTACCCGGGGAGCAGCTCCTCGACCGCGTTCAGCTTCACGCCCGGAGACGAGGGTGTCTACGTGGTCACCCTGACCGTCCAGGACGACGGGCCTCTGAGCGGCACCGACAAGCTCACCATCACCGTGGACGACGTCCTGCCGACGGCCACGATCACCGGCTTCACCCCGGCGCTGACGGCCCCGAAGATCGTCCTCCCCTACGAGCTGGTCAGCTTTGCGGGCACGTTCACCGATCCCGGCACCGACGACACGCACACCGCCGCCTGGGACTTCGGAGACAAGACCCCGGTCGTGGCGGGTTGGAACGTCACCCACTTCTTCACCACCCCCGGCGTGTACACGGTGACGCTCGAGGTCGCGCAGGGCGACGACCCGGGCGTCGGGACGGCGACCACGACGGTCCAGGTGCTGAACGCCTCGGACGCGCTGGGAGCGATCGGCGATTACGTGAAGAACAACCTACTGGGGCTCAACGCCGGCCAGAAGAACAGCCTGATCGCCAAGCTCAACGCGGCCGCGGCCGCGGCTGGGCGCGGAGACAGCAACACGGCGACCAACCAGCTGAACGCGTTCCTGAACGAGCTCGCCGCCGACGAGAAGAGCGGCAAGGTCTCGAGCGCGGAAGCCGACAACCTGAGGGACGACATCCGCGCGGTGAAGGCTGCGCTGGGCGGCTACAACCGCTTCCTGGATTTGTGGCCACTAGGCATCTAGACTCGCGCCGGTGGCAACCGCCAGCGCCGCGCTCCCCGCAGCCGACCTCTTACCTGTAGGGCCTCGCGCCAACCTCCCTTACCGTCTCGTCCGCTTGGTCGGCGTGCCCCTGCTGCGCCTGTGTTTCCGATTCGAGGTGCAGGGCCGCGAGAACATCCCCCGGCCTCGCGGGCGCAACTACATCGTCATCGCCAACCACCTGAACTGGCTCGACGAGTTCGCCCTCCTCTACCTCTTCCCGGTCGAGCCCCGGCTGCACTTCCTGGCCGACCCGACGATCCTGGTCACCCGCAAGTTCCAGTGGTGGCTGGTGCGCACCACCGGCGGCTACGTGCCAGTCGTCCGCGAGCGATCTGGTGACAAGGCGCTGTACCGCCACGTAGATCGCTGCCTGGAGCTGGGCGGCGCGGTGGCGATCTTTCCCGAGGGCAGCTACGGCAAGGCCGAGGGTGAGCTGCTCCCGTTTCACAAGGGGTTCGCACACTTCGCGATCAAGGCCGGTGTGCCTGTCGTCCCTGTCGCCCTCTCCGGCACCCAGGACCTCTGGCTGCGGAAGCGAGTCCGAGTGATCGTCGGCCCGGCGGTAACCAGCCAGGGACATGAGCCCGCCGCCCTGACCCAGCTCGCCTTCGAGCGGATGAAGGCGATGCTGCCTCCGTACGCCGACCCCGATCCGGGCGGGCGGAGGCTGCTGCGGAAGAGGCTAACTCACCTCTTCTAGATCCCTTTTGGTACCGGGGTGTACGGCTAGGGAAGGTCGGCGATCGTGTGGTAAGGTGGCACCTTTCCCGGAATCCTGAGCCGTCCTCCAGACGTCATCGCTCCGAGCTCAGGCCCGACCGCCCCAGGGGTAGAGGGCGAGTCCAAGGAAGGAGCGGAATAGGGGTTTGCTGCCGCTGTTTCGGGCGGTGCTGGTGTGGACGCTGATCCTCGTGAGCGTGATCCTGCCGCGCCTGGCACCACCGGCCGTGCACCCGATCCAGGTCGCTGTGACGCAGCTGAGCGCCTTCGACCGCAACTCGGTCGTGCAGCAGAATCGCGACCAGCGCGTCCAGGCCGCGCAGATGGCGCAGGTCGCCCGCTGGTCAACCGAGCTGAAGCAGGGGCTCGCCCAGTACGAGGCCAAGCAGCAGGCCCTCGCCGCGGCGCAGGCGCAGGCGGCCGAGATCGCGCGCCGCAGCAACCACCCGCCCCCGCCGGCCGAGATCGCGCAGGACATCACCGACGCGTTCGGCCCGCTCGGCCCCGCGGCCGTGCAGTGGGCGATGAACGTCGCCTGGTGCGAGTCGCGCTACCACCCCAACTCGGTCAACACGGACAGCGGAGCGTCCGGGCTGTTCCAGTTCCTGCCCAGCACGTGGTCGGGGACGCCGTACGCCGCGTACTCGCCGTTCGACCCGAAGTACAACTCCCTCGCCGCGGCCTGGCTGTACTCGCACTACGGGCCCGGTCGCTGGGTCTGCCAGGGATAGCGGCCGCTCCTCTCGGATAGTCGCGACTAACCCCGAGGGCGCCCGACGAAAACGCTCGATAGTCGCGACTAACCGTAGAAGTGCGCGGCGAAAACTCTGGATAGTCGCGACTAACGTGGCTTCTCCGGGACCAAAGGGGCGGATAGTCGCGACTAACGTGGCTTCTCCGGGACCAAAGGGGCGGATAGTCGCGACTAACGTGGCTTTTCCGGAACCAAAGGGGCAGATAGTCGCGACTATCCGTGGGTTCGGCAGCTAGTCCGGCGGGACCTCCAGCTCGAAGATCGCCTGCGGGTCTTTCGCGCCCTTGAGCAGAAGGCGCTCATAGCCGGCGACCCGGAACCCGTCCGGCACCCGTTCCCGCGTCGACTCCGACATCAGCACCCGCGCCGGCCGCACCTTGGACAGGTAGGCGCTGTTGTTGACCGGCACGCCGATGAGCGTGAACTCCATGCGGTCGTCGGAACCGACGTGGCCGGCGACCACCTCGCCGGAGTCCAGGCCCATGCCGACCGAGATCGCGCTCCGGCCCGAGCCCTCGAGCTCGCGGTTGAAGCGTTCGATCTCGCGCACCATCGCCAGCGCGGCGTTGAGCGCCCGCTCGGCATGGTCGCTCATCGGGTTGGGCGCCCCGAACACCACCAGCATGCCGTCGCCCTGGAACTTGTCGATGTTGCCGCCGTGGTCGAGGACCACGCGAATCATGCGCTGGAAGTAGTCGTTCAGGAAACGCACCAGCTCCTCGGCGTCCATGCTCTGGGACAGGGTCGAGAAGCCCGCGATGTCGGAGTTGAGCATCGTCACCTCGCGCCGCTCGCCGGGCAGGAACCGGAGCGTCCGGCCCGAGCGCGTGAGCACGTAGTCGGTGACCTGCTTGTTGACGTGCGCCTCGAAGACCTGGCGCAGGAACTCGGAGCGCTCGTACTGGCGCGCGTTGTCGATCACGATCGCGGCCAGGTCGGAGATGGCTTGCAGGAACTCCTTGTCCTTCTCCTCGAAGATCGCTGCCCGGAACGGGTTGTCGACGTAGACCGCCCCGATCACCACGCCCTTGGTCACCAGCGGCACGGCGATGATCGAGCGCAGGTTCTGCATGATCACGGACGACTGCCCCTTGAAGCGGTCGTCGAGGCTGGCGTCGGTGGTGACCACCGCCTGGCCGCTCTGGACGACGTGCTCGATGACCGTCCTCGAGCCCAGGAACTGGCGCGCCTTCTCTGGGTCGGAGCCGCTCGACATCTGCACCGACAGGCTCCCGTCCAGCGGGTCGACCAGGACGATGAAGCCGCGCGCTGCTTTCATCAGGGTGATCACGCGGTCCATGACCTTCGCCAGCACCGTGTCCAGGTCGAGGCTGGAGCTGAGATCGCGGGCCAGCTCGTACAGCAGGCGATCGCGCGAGCCGAGCTCGAATTCCTGTACCAAAGCCACGTGGAGCATAACGGCGCGGTAGGCCAATTCCAGCCCTGGGTAAACTCCATTTCCACGTGGTAGCCGAGTCCTCCCAGGCCGATGTCGACGCGCTCCTGGCCCGGCTCAACCCTCCCCAGCAGGAAGCTGTCACGCACGGCGACGGTCCGCTCCTGATCTTCGCCGGCGCCGGCAGCGGCAAGACCCGCGTCCTGACCGCCCGCATCGCCTACCTGATCGCCACACGCCGCGTCTGGCCGGACCGCCTTCTGGCCGTGACCTTCACCAACAAGGCCGCCCGGGAGATGCGCGGCCGGGTCGAGACGCTGGTCGGCGAGGGGGCCCAGAGGATGTGGGTCGGCACCTTCCACTCGACCGCGGTCAAGATCCTGCGTCGCGAGGCCCAACGCCTCGGCATCACGTCGAGCTTCGTCATCTTCGACGAGGACGACACAAGGGCGGCGCTGAAGCGTGTGCTCGACGAGCTGCGGCTCGACCCCAAGCGCTACCCGGTCGGGGCGCTGAGCCAGGGCATCTCCCAGGCCAAGAGCGAGCTCCGGCGACCGCAGGACATCCCCAACCGCTCCTACGCGGACGAGGTCCTGCGTCGCGTCTACGAGTCCTACCAGGAGGTGCTGCGCCGCTCGGGCGGGCTCGACTTCGACGACCTGATCATGAAGCTCGTCGAGCTGTACTCGACCGACGAGGAGGCGCTGGCCAAGTGGCGTGACCGCTTCCGCCACGTGCTGGTCGACGAGTACCAGGACACGAATCGCGCGCAGTATGTCCTGGTCAACCTGCTGGCGGCCGAGCACCGCAACGTCGCCGTCGTCGGCGACGACGACCAGTCGATCTATCGCTTCCGCGGCGCCGACATCCGCAACATCCTCGACTTCCGCAAGGACTACCCGGACGCGCACGTGGTCCACCTGGAGCAGAACTACCGCTCCAGCCAGGCGATCCTCGACGCCGCGTACAGCGTCATCCGCAGCAACCCCGAGCGGGCTGAGAAGCGGCTGTGGACCGACCGCGCCGGCGGCGAGAAGGTCGTCGCCACGCAGGCGTACAACGAGGTCGAGGAGGCCGAGTTCGTCGCCGACGAGATCGAGCGCCTGCGCAAGACCGAGGAGCGCGGCTACTCCGACTTCGCGGTCCTGTACCGCACCAACGCCCAGTCCCGCGCCTTCGAGGATGTGCTCGCGCGGCGCCGGATCCCGTACCGGCTGGTCGGTGGCATCCGCTTCTGGGAGCGGCGCGAGGTCAAGGACCTGGTCGCGTACCTGCGGTTCTGCTTCAACCCCCAGGACGCGCTGAGCTTCGCCCGCATCGTCTCCGTGCCCTCGCGCAAGATCGGCAACGTGACGGTGGAGGCGATCAACTCCTACGCCCGAGACGCGGAAGCGGACATCCTCGCGATCGTCAGGGAGGTGGCGCGCGTGCCCGGCGTGCCCAAGACCGCCGTCGGCCCGCTGCAGGGCTTCCGCGCCCAGATCGAGTCCGTCCGCTCGACGATGGGCGTGCTCCGGCCGAGCGAGCTGATCGACCACGTGGTCGAGGTGATGGGCCTGCGCGCGCACTACCTGGACGGCACGCCCCAGGGCGAGGCCCGGTTGGAGAACCTCAACGAGCTGCGCGGCCTGGCCGAGAGCTTCGACGACCGCGAGCCGGCGCAGGGCCTGGAGGATTTCCTGGAGGAGGTCGCGCTGGTCTCCGACGTCGACGCCTACGACGAGAACGGCGAGGGCGTGACCCTGATCACCCTGCACATGGTCAAGGGCCTGGAGTTCCCGGTCGTGTTCATGGTCGGCATGGAGGAAGGGCTGCTGCCCCACCAGCGCGCTCTGGACGAGCGGGAGGAGAACCCGTCGCAGGTGGGCGCGGCGACGGAGATGGCCGAGGAGCGCCGGCTCGCATACGTAGGAATGACGCGCGCGAAGGACCGGCTGTACCTCAGCTGCGCGTTCCGGCGCCACCTGTATGGGCGCTCCCAACCCGCGTTCCCGAGCCGGTTCCTGACCGACATCCCGCAGTCGATGCTCGCCGCGCCGCGGGGCAGCGCGCCGGTGGCCCCGCCGCGCCAGGGTTACAAGGAGCGCTACCTGGAGCGCCAGGTCGAGGCCGCGCCGGCGCTGCCGCCGGTGCAGCGATTCTCGAGCGGCGACCGCGTGACCCACCCTGCTTTTGGAGCCGGCACGGTGGTCAAGAGCACGCTCACGCGCACCGACGAGGAGCTGGTGATCAAGTTCGACAGGGTCGGGCTGAAGATCCTGAGCGGGATGCTCGCGCCGCTGACCAAGTGACCAAGGCGAAAACGAAGGGCCGCAGGGCCGTCGACGCAGCGGTCCGCGTCGAGGAGCTGCGCGCTCAGATCCGGCGCCACGAGCACGCTTACTACGTCCTCGACGCTCCGGAGGTCTCCGACGCCGAGTACGACGCGCTCTTCCTGGAGCTGCGCCGGATCGAGGACGAGCGGCCGGACCTGCTGACACCGGACTCCCCCACCCAGCGCGTCGGCGGCGAGGCGACCGGCCAGTTCGCGAAGGTCCGCCACCGCTCACCCATGCTCAGCCTCCAGAACGCCTTCGACGAGGCCGAGATCCGGGCCTTCGACAGGCGCGTGCGGGCCGCGGTCGGCGACAAGGTCATGTACTGCGCCGAGCTCAAGATCGACGGTCTGGCCATCAGCCTGACCTACGCCAAGGGCCGGCTCCAACGCGCGGCCACGCGCGGCGACGGCACGACCGGCGAGGACGTGACCGCCAACCTGCGCACGATCCGCAGCGTGCCGCTGCAGGTCACGCCCGCGAAGGGCTTGCCCGACGTGTTCGAGGTGCGCGGTGAGGTTTACTTCCCGATCGCCGGGTTCGAGAAGCTGAATCGAGAGATGGAGGCGGCGGGCAAGCCGCGCTTCGTCAATCCGCGCAACACCGCCGCGGGCAGCGTCCGCCAGATCGACCCCAACGTCACCGCCGGCCGCGACCTGCAGACGTTCATGTACACGCTCGACCCGGCAGGGCCGGCGAAGTCGCAGTGGGACGTCCTCAACGCGCTTGAGTCGATGGGCTTTCGCGTCAACAAGAACCGGCGCCGGCTGAGCTCCGTCGACGAGGTCGTCGCCTACCACGCGGAGTGGCAGCGCCGGCGCCATGAGCTCGAGTACGAGATCGATGGAATGGTGGTGAAGGTCGACCCTCACTCCCAGCAGCAAGAGCTCGGCTTCGTCGCGCGTTCGCCGCGCTGGGCGATCGCGTTCAAGTACGCACCGGAGCAGGCGGAGACCGAGGTGGAGGAGATCGCCTGCTACGTCGGCCGCACCGGGGTGCTGACGCCGGTCGCGCACGTCAAGCCGGTGGTCGTCGGCGGGGTGACGATCCGCAACGTGACCATGCACAACGAGGCGCAGGTCAACGAGAAGGGTGTGTACGTGGGCGCGCGCGTGGTCATCCACCGCGCGGGTGACGTCATCCCCGAGATCGTCAGCGTCAAGAAGCCGAAGCCGGGCTGGAAGATGCCGACGAAGTGCCCGGTGTGTGGGGGAGAGGTCGTGCGCGAGGAGCCGTACATCGCCCACCGCTGCATCAACCCCTTCTGCGGTGCTCAGAGACTGGAGAGGTTGCGCCACTTCGCCGCTGTGATGGACATCGAGGGCCTCGGCTACGCGACCCTGAGTCAGGTGATCGATCGCGGCGAGGTCGAAGACCCGAGCGACCTGTTCCGGCTGAGCGTCGCTCAGGTCAAGGAGCTCGACGGATTCGCCGACAAGTCGGCGCAGAACCTGGTCGAGCGCATCGGGGCCGGCGGCGAGCCGGAGCTGTGGCGCTTCCTGTACGCGCTCGGCATCCCGCAGGTCGGAGAGGCGACGGCGCAGCTGCTGGCCGGCGACTTCGGCAGCATCGAGAAGCTCCGCGAGGCGGACGAGGAAGCCCTGCGCCGGGTCGAGGGCGTGGGCCCGAGCATGGCCCACGAGGTCCACGCGTACTTCCACGGCCCAGGCGCGGAGCTGGTCGACAGGCTGCTGAAGGCGGGCGTACGGCCGCAGGAGGCGGAGGCGGTGGGCGAGGGTCCGTTCACCGGCAAAACGTTTGTCTTCACCGGCACGTTGGAGACCATGAGCCGGCCGGACGCCGAGGCGCTCGTGCGCAAGCTCGGCGGCAAGGCGGCCGGCAGCGTGAGCTCGAAGACGGACTACGTCGTGGCCGGGCCTGGGGCCGGCTCGAAGCTGGAGAAGGCGCAGAAGCTGAAGCTGAGCATCCTCGACGAAGACCAGTTCAAGGCGCTGCTGCCGAGGTGA
>Ga0209057_1002378_pt1 | contig 14546 bp, 16 predicted proteins | sample GraSoiAngelo_146_FD_185903 | JGI IMG/M metagenome (GOLD analysis project Ga0209057, IMG submission 185903) | Grasslands soil microbial communities from the Angelo Coastal Reserve, California, USA - 14_1009_05_30cm (SPAdes) (version 2) | ecosystem: Environmental > Terrestrial > Soil > Grasslands ... | reverse complement strand
AGTTCTCTGCATTATGAGAGGTAGCGTCGCTCCAGAGGATGATCCAGTTGCCCGTCCACGGGTTGGTGTCCAGGTCTCTGGCGGCGTGGAAGTTGAACGACGACTCCGCCCCATCCCCCCCGAGCTGGATGCTCGCCTCCCACCGCGTATCCGTCCCAAAGGCATACGTCGGCTGCGCCCAGATACTGCTAGCTGGGTTGACCGTGAGGATGCCGCCCGAAACGCTCGTCGTACCTCTGGTCACCGTCCACTTGCTCGTGTCGATAGCGGTGCCCGAGAAATCGTCGTAGAAGAGGTAGACGTTCATCCCATTCGCCGGGGGCGCGCCGGCCGACGCGTTGCCGTAATAGAGGTAGTAGTTGTCGTCGGACGCGCTGGCCCCGATCGCGGCCTGGGTCTTGAACCAGACCTTCGTGGAAGCGTTGTTCCAGCTGGAAGCCTCGTCCAGGAGGCGATCGATCTCCACCCACGCGCTGCCGTTCCAGTACACCACGCGCACGTCATTCCCGCTCGCCAGGGACTTGCCGGCCGTGACGAGGGTGGCGTGACCGAAGGTGACGGAGACCGAGTAGCCGCTGGCGGTGGCCGCGGTCCCTGCCGTGACGGTGATCTTTTCGCGGAAGGGATAGCTCAGGCTCCACCACTGCCCCGCCGGCGCTGCCGCGTCGGCTTCCGGAACGCTCAGCGGACGCAGCACCTCACGCCAGGTCTCAGGCCAACCTGAGAAGAGCCAGCCGAAGACCAGGACCGCGATGAAGAGAGCCGGACGAGCCGACAAGAGAATGGCGTACCCCAGGGCACGAACGGCAGAGAAACCTCGCCCCCGCTTGAGGGTGGTCGGTTGCACGCCCTGCTAGTGAGCAACAACGGTACCAGCCCCTCCGCCAGGCCAGGATCGACGATTAATCAGGCGCTTCTGTCACTCGACATCCTTTCCGGATTCGACTTGTCCCTGATAAATTCCTGCGGCCCGGGGCAGTGGGTTGGTAAGAAATCAGCTATCAGAAGTCGAAGACTGAGCACGCGCTCCGGTTGCACGGTGTAGAACGCGTCGGGATACACGACGACGCTCACGCGCGCGCGGAGGCCCGCGCGGTCGACGCGTCGGCGGTATTCGAGCACCGCCTTCGCTCCACGCAGGAGCCGCGTGTCCGCGCGCTCGCGCGAGAGATCCGGGCTGGAGACACGATCTCCGTGACCCTCAGCGTCGAGAACACGGGCGTCGGCCACGCCTTCCCGACGTATGTCACGCCTCGGGTCGTGCTGAGCGCCGAGCTCGTCGACCAGGCGGGGGAAATCATTGCGGGAAGCCGCCAGGAACGGGTGATCGCGAGCGACGTGACACTCGATAGCGCGAGGCGCCGGATGCCGCAACGCGAATTTGAGGTCCCTACCAGGAACTCAGATATCTTGGAAGAGATGCGTCGGACATGAGCCCGGGAGGCCACCTCGTCACCACGGCGGTCGCGGCCGGCGTCGGCCTCGCCGCCACCGGTTCGGTCCCGTTCGCCGCCGGCATCGTGGTCGGCGGATTCCTCATCGACGTGGACCATGCGGTGGACTATCTGATCGTCGAGCGCCAGCGCGAGCTCACGCCCGCCGCGTTTCTACGCTACTACACGGAGGGCCGCGCTCGGCGCGCGGTCCTTGCGCTGCACTCCTACGAGTTGTTCCTGGCCCTCGCGGTGCTCGCGTGGTGGCTCGACTCTGCGTGGCTCGCGGGCTATCTCGCGGGCGGGGCGATGCACCTCGTGCTCGACATTGTCTTCAACGGTCGGTTCACGCCGAGAAACATCTTCGCGTTCTACAGCTTCGGCTTCCGCCTCGCGCATGGCTTCGACGCCGAGACGCTCTTTGGCTCGGAGCCGCGCATCGTGCCCGTGGGCTTCTGGCGTTCGTTCTTTTCCGGCCCCAGCCCTCGCGCTGGGGGTCGGCCCGCCCCCCGCGGGTAACGGGCGCCCGTCAGAAGAGATCGGACGCGCCCACGCCGCGCGCGGCCAGGAGCGCGCGAAGCTTCCGCAAGCCCGCGGCCTCGATCTGCCGCACGCGCTCGCGGGTGAGGCCCAGGCGCCGGCCGATCGTCTCGAGCGTCTCGGGAGGCTCCCCCTCGAGGCCGAAGCGGCGGCGCAGGACCAGCCGCTCGTTCTCGGCCAGATCGTCGAGTACGGATACCAGCTCCGCGCGCTCCCTGAAGAGCGCGCCGACGGCGCCGCCCGGGTCGCCGGACGGATCGGCGACGAGATCGGCCACGCGGCCCTTCCCTTCACCGACTGGCGCCTCGAGGGAGACGGGGTGCCGGCGGATCTCCTCGAGCTCCTCTGCCTGCTCGACGCTCATCCCGAGGGCGGCCGCGAGCTCGTCGGCCGTCGGCGCGCGCCCGAGGATCTGGCTCAGCCGCCTCTCCTCACGCGCGTAGCGCCCGAGCAGTAGCTCGACGTGCACGGGCAGACGGATCGTGCGCGCCTGGTTCGCCAGCGCCCGCACGATCGCCTGGCGCACCCACCACGTCGCGTAGGTCGAGAAGCGCGCGCCGTGCTCGGCATCGAACTTGTCGACGGCGCGCAGCAGCCCGAGGTTCCCCTCCTCGATCAGGTCGGGGAGCGGCAGGCCGCGATTGAGATAGCGGCGGGCGATCTGGACGACGAGACGCAGGTTCGACTCGATGAGCTTCGCCTTCGCCGCCTCGTCACCGGCGCGGGCGCGCCGGCCCAGCTCCGCCTCCTGCTCGCGCGTCAGGAGGGGGATCCGCGCGAGCTCCCTCAGGTAGACACGGAGGTTCTCGCGGCTGGTCTCGCGCGTCTCGTCCCGGACGTCCTCGTCCACCTCGTCGGACAGCGTGTCGAGCGGCTCGTCGGGGATGACGTCCTGGGCATCGTCACTCATCGGGCGGATTGTCGTCCGTCTCCTCCACGCGCGCAATCCGGGGCGGGAGCGGCAGGAGGTAGAGCGGATTATAGGTGAGCCCCAGGCGGCGGATCTCGAAGTGCAGATGGTCGGTCGTTGCGCGGCCCGTCCGGCCCACCGTCGCGATCGTCTCGCCCGCCGCGACGCGGTCGCCGGCGTCGACGAGGTTCCGGTCGTTGTGAGCGTAGATCGTGACGAAACCCCCGTCGTGCTCGACCTTGATGACGCGACCGTAGCGGGGCTCGACGCCGCTCATCACCACGACGCCGGGGGCCGCGGCCCGGACGGGCGTCCCGGGCTCCGCCCTGATGTCGATGCCGGTGTGCCAATCGTTTCGCCGTCGGCCGAAGGTGGACGTCACAGGGCCCTCCACGGGCCAGACGAACACGACGCCCAGCTCATCCACGTCGGGCACGCCGAGCTCGATGTGCGCAGGCGCGCGTGGCACCGACGCGCGTGCGCCCTTGCCGCCCTGCTGCGCGACGACACGGGGTGCGCTCGCGGGCGTCGCCAGCGGAATGACGAGGCGCTGGCCGATCCTGATCACGACGCTCGCGCTCGCCATACCGTTCTCGGCCACGAGCGCGGCGACGGTCACGCCGTATCGCTCCGCGAGCTTGACGAGCGTGTCGCCGGACTTCACCTCGTGGACGCGCGGCTCCGCGGGCGTGGCCCCCGCGGGGGCGCCGGTGTCGGCGGCCGACCCGCTCCACACAGCGACGAGCCCCGCGGCGCCCAGGCCGAGCATCGCGACGTCACGACGCACGCCCGCCCTCACGGCTCGAACTCGGCGAAACGGATCCCGAACGACGCGAAGCGCCCAGTCGGCGGCAGCCACCGGACCGTCACCTTCTCCACCCGGGAGAGCGGCGGTCCCTTCTCCAGCTCTCGCACGAACTCCTGGATGACCGTACGCGGCCCCTCGGCCCGTGCGCGGACGCGGCCGTCCTTGAGGTTCGTCACGAAACCGGAGAGGCCGAGGTGCTCGGCACGGCGCTGGACGTAGTTACGGTAGCCGACGCCCTGCACATGGCCCTCGACGACGATCTCCGCTGCAGATCGTGGTTCGTTCACGAGGGTTCGACTCGGATTCGGGGACCGCCCGGCGACCGGCCGGGGCCGGCCGCCGAGCCGGAGATCATTGGTCGGGGCGAGAGGATTTGAACCTCCGACTTCACGGTCCCGAACCGTGCGCGCTACCAGGCTGCGCTACGCCCCGACGCGACCCGACCATTGTACACAAGTCGGTCACGCCTCCCACGCGTACTTTCCGACGAGCTTGACGAACTTGCACTCGCCGCACTCGCGCGTCTTCATCTCGCCGCCGACCTTCTCGACCAGCGTAAGCTCCTGGTTCACGGCGTCGCCGATCGGCACCACCATCCTCCCGCCCTCGACGAGCTGCTGAAAGAGCGGCGGCGGCACCGCGGGCGCGCCAGCGGCGACGAGGATCCGGTCGAACGGCGCCTCGTCGGGCCAGCCGAGCGTCCCGCCGCCGACGCGCACCCACACGTTCGTGCAGCCGAGCTGCTCGAGGAGGGCGCGCGCACGCTCGGCGAGGCGCGGCAGCCGCTCGATCGAGCACACCCGGCGCGCCACTTCAGCCAGCACCGCCGTCTGATAGCCCGATCCCGTGCCGACCTCGAGCACCTTCTCGCGTCCCGAGAGCTCCAGGAGCTGTGTCATGAGCGCGACGATGTACGGCTGGGAGATCGTCTGCTCCTCGCCGATCGGGAGCGGATGGTCGCCGTAGGCGCGCCCGCGGAGCGCTTCCTCGACGAAGAGTTGGCGGGGCACCTTGCGCATGGCGCCGAGCACTCGCGCGTCGGTGATCCCGCGGCGCACGAGCTGCTCCTCCACCATCTGCGTGCGCACGAGCTCGAACGGGTCGTACGCGCGCTCCACTACTCGCTCCGCGCGCGCTTCCGGGTCGCCGGTCGGTACTGGGCGTCGAGGCTCCGGCTGAAGTCCGCGAGCTGGTCGAATGCCCTGTGATTGGTGAGGTCGAGGTGGAGCGGCGTGATCGAGACGTAGCCCTCGTGCAGCGCCCCCATATCGGTGCCCTGGAGCCCCTCCCACTCGGGCTCGCCCGCGCCGATCCAGTAGTGCGGGCGACCCCGCGGGTCCGCCTGCTCCACGATCTTCCCGGTGTAGACGCGGTGGCCGAGACGCGTGAGCCGGATCCCGCGCGGGGGCTCCCCCGGCACGTTGACGTTGAGGAGCGTCTTCGGGGGCAGGCCCGTGACGAGGACCCGCAGCGCGATGAGCCGCGCAACCTCCGCCGCGACGGCGAGGTCGCCGCCCGCCGCGAGCGAGACCGCGATCGAGGGCACGCCCAGGAGCGTTCCCTCCATCGCCGCCGACACGGTGCCCGAATACGTCACGTCGTCACCGAGGTTCGTGCCGTGGTTGACGCCGGCGACGACGAGCACGGGTCGCTCGGGCAGGAAGCCCAGCACGCCGAGGTTGACGCAGTCGGAGGGCGTGCCGTTCACCCCGAACCGCCGCTCCCCGAGGCGGTCGACTCGGAGCGGCCGGTGGAGCGTCAGCGCGTGGCCGCAGGCGCTCTGCTCGCGCTCGGGCGCCAGGACGTACGCGTCCCCGAGCTCGGCCAGCGCCTGCTCGAGCGCGGCGAGGCCGGCGGCGTGGACGCCGTCATCGTTGGTAAGCAGCAGCGCGGGCATCGAAGAGAGAAATGGTCGGGGCGACTGGATTTGAACCAGCGACCCCATGACCCCCAGTCATGTGCGCTACCGGGCTGCGCCACGCCCCGACCTCAGGCGTGAATTGTCGCAGAATCTCCGCAGCCCTTCAAGGAGTGAGGCGTGCGCGGAGCGCGCTAAGACGGTCACGGATGCGCCGGAGCGCCTCGGCGTACGCCCCTTCCTTCATGCCGAGCTCAAGCTGCTCGGTCGACTTTCGGGATTCGGCGATGAGGCGCTTCTTCGCGCCCTCGAGCGTGAGGCGCTCCTCGTAGAGCAGGGTCTTGATGCGCTGGACGAGGTCGAGGTCGCGCCGGCGATAGAGGCGCTGCCCCGCCGGGTTCTTCTTCGGACGCAAAAGCTTGAACTCCGACTCCCAGTAGCGGAGGACGTACGCCGGCACGCCGGTGATCGTCTCAACCTCGCCGATCCGGTAGTAGAGCTTCTCTGGGGCGGGCGTCGATCCGTCGGTTACGGCGTGGCGCTGTTGATCCGTTGCTTCAGCCCCTTGCTCGGCTTGAATGTGAGCACCCTGCGCGCCGTGATCTCGATCGACTCGCCCGTCTGGGGATTACGTCCACGCCGAGACGCCTTCTTCCGGATGCGAAAGTGCCCGAAGCCCACGATCTTGACGTCTTCGCCCCGCTCGAAGCACCGGAAGATGATGTCGAAGACGGACTCGACCACCGAGGACGACTGACGCTTGGAGAGTCCGTGGGCCGCGACGGCATTGACCAGATCGTTCTTCGTCACGGTGACGCCTCACCTCCTCGCGATGAAGGGCCTGTAGCCCTTCCCCTCGAGCTCCTTCTGGGCCGAGGTCGCGGCGGCGCGATCCGGGTATGGCCCCACCCGCACGCGGTACAACACCTCGCCGCCCGCGCTTCCCGCGGGCGCGGCTGTCGCGGATGCCGGCGCGCCGGACCGACGCACCTGGACCTTCAGCCCCTCGGCGGCGAGGTCCTTGGACAGCGCGATGGCGTCGCGCAGAGGCAGGCTCGGCTTCACGACGACGCCGTCGCGCGCGGGCTCGGTCGAGAGTCCCTTGGCGGAGAGCTTCACCGTGATGTCCTCAGGCGACCCGCCAACGACGAACACGTCGTACTTGTCGGAGACCGCCCCGCCGCTCGCGGGCGGCGCAGATGGCGCCCTGTCCACGCCACCGCTCGTGGACGACTCCAAAACGGGGTAGTTCTGCTCACGGAGCCGCGCGGCCAGCCGCCTGGCGGCGTCCGCATTCTTGAACGCCCCGACCTGGATCCAGTAGGCACCGCTTCCCGCAGCCGCGCTCGGCGCTGACGCCTTCGCGGTCCGGCGCGCGGGCTGCTTCTCGGGCTTCGTCGTCTTCGGGCGCTCCGTCTGCTTCTCCTCCTTCGTGGCGGGAGCGGCCGCCGGCGCTGGCGCCGGGGCCGAGGGGCCGGGGGCTACCGGCGGGTTTTGTGCTGACTCCGGAGCGGGAGCAGGAGCGGGAAGCGGCAGGGCAGGCGACGCCGGCGTTCCAACCGCCATGGGTTTGGGCGGTGGCGGGTTCATCACGTCGAGGACGTACGGCACGGCGAGCACGCCGGCGACGCCGAGCAGGATCACCACCAGGAGCACGCGGAACCACAAGGAGGCGAAAATCGACCGCCGCGGCTCCGTGTCGTAGCCCCCGGACCCTCGTCTGTCGTCCGCTGTCATTTGCGCGTCATCTTAGCATAGACGTTGAAATTCCTACGCTTTCCGTGGTCGCGCGCGAGAACACGAGGTCGCCGATGAGCGCCTCGGCGTCGCTCCCGGTGTCATCGCTGTCGATCATGACGGCCACCTGCCCCACCCGGGGCGGCTGGCGCCCGAACAGGGCGACGTAGTCGGCGGCCACGTTCCGCCTCTGGCGCTGCCAGGTGCCCAGGCGCGCCGTGCCGGACTCGACGACGATGATCCTGACGTTGGCGGCCTTCGGGTTCGAGAGCTGAGTCCCGACGGGCGCGCGGCTGTCCCATACGTAGCCGACCACGTCGCTGCTGGTGAGCGGCGCGGGCCAGCGCGGAAAGACGACGTAGACCTGGGCGGCCTCGTCGTCGGTTGCGCTCTGGCGCACGTCGCCCGCCGCCGGGAGGCGCATCACCTTCCACGACCACGTGAGGAGCGGGAACTCTTTGAGGTCCACGATGACGTCACGGTAGAGGGCGAACGACGCCCCCGAGCTCCGGAGCTGCAGCGCCATCCCCGCCTCGGCGCGTACGAGCTCGACCGACGCGCGCCCGGCGAACTCCATGAGCCCCCAGCCGGCAGGGACTCCTTCGGCGGGGAGCTCGGGCGGAACGCGGTCGGCGACGGGCACGACGATGCGGCCTCCGGCGTCGGGGCGTGGCACGCGTCGGTCTGGGCTCAACGCCGCCACCGGTGAGACCGCCGACACACCGCCAGTGTCGGGAGGCGGGGCTGCCCGCCCGCCGAGGTAGAACGCGCGGTGACGCGGGCTCGCAAGCAGCACGAGCGCGCCGCCCAAGAGGACGAGCACGACCATCACGACGACCTCGTTCCGGCCCCGACCCCGACCGGGGCGCCTCACCGCCGGACCCTCCGGGCCCCTGCCCGCGCACGCGTCGGGGCCCCCTTTCGAAGCGAGAGCCGGATCGGTGTCCCGGCGAAGCCGAACGCGTGGCGCAGAGACTTCACGAGGTAGCGCTCGTAGGAAAAATGAATGTCGTCGGGCTTGTTGACGCGCAGCGCGAAGGTCGGAGGCGCTGCGCTCACCTGCGAGGCGGACTGGAGCGCGAGCGGCACGCCCCCGACCGAGACGGGGCGGCGCTCGATCGCCGCGCGGAGCGTCGCGGTCACCTCCGCCGGCCCGACACGCCTGCCGAACTCGGCGGCCACCTTGTCGATCGTGTCGAACAGCTCCGGCACCCCTTCGCCGCGCACGGCGGACGTGAAGCAGACGGGTGTGTGCTCGAGGAAGGGGAGCCGGTCGCGGAGCTGCTCGACAACTTCCGCCTTGCGGACCAGTCCCCTGGGCACCAGGTCCCACTTGTTGACGACGAGCGCGGTCGCGCGGCCGGCCTGGTCGGCGTAGCCCGCGATGTGTGCGTCCTGCGCCGTGATCCCCTCGGAGGCGGCGAGGACGACCAGTGCCACCTGGCACCGCTCGAGGCTCCGGAGGGCCATGACGACGGCGAGCTTCTCGAGGGGCTCGTGCACGCGCCCCTTGCGCCGGATGCCCGCAGTGTCCACGAGCACGTACGAGTGCCCCTTGTAGACGAGCGTCGTGTCCACGGCGTCGCGGGTCGTGCCCGGGGCCTCGTGCACGAGCACCCTCTCGGCGCCCACCATCGCGTTCACGAGCGACGACTTGCCGACGTTGGGCCGACCGATGACGGCGACGTGCACCGGTGCGCCGGGACGTGGAGGAGGCGACGGGGAGGCGGGAGTCCGCGCGCGCAACACCTCGAGCAGCTCGGCGACGCCGCGTCCGTGCTCGGCGGAGATCGCCACCGGCTCACCGGCGCCGAGGCGGTAGAGGTCGGCCAGGCTGGCCTCTTGCGCCGGCCCTTCGACCTTGTTGGCCGCGAGCACGACCGGGCGGCCGGTGCGGCGGAGGACACGCGCGATCTCGGTGTCCAGGGCCGTCGCCCCCTCGCGCGCGTCAACCACGAGGAGCACGAGGTCCGCTTCCTCGACCGCGGTGAGGACCTGGCGGCGCACGCCCTCGATCAGGGGCTCCTCCGAGGAGGGATCGAAGCCGCCGGTGTCGATCACCGCCGCTTGCCAGCGCTCGAAGCTCACCTGGCCGTAAAGGCGGTCGCGCGTGACGCCGGGCACGTCGTGCACGAGCGCCTGGCGCCTGCCGACGAATCGGTTGAAGAGCGTGGACTTACCGACGTTTGGTCGGCCAACGATCGCGATGACGGGCAGGTCGGCGCCGCGGGCCATCGCGGTGGACCGCCTAGACGCGACCGAGGGCCCGCAGGAGCGCGGTCGGCGACGGCTCGACGACGCGCACGCCCACGCCGAGGTCGCGGGCGAGGTCGGCGGCCGTCAGGTCGTCGAGAAAAACGCCGTCCACGTCGCGGACTGCCACCGCGGGAACGAGCACCGCGCGCCCGAGCTCGGGCTGCGTCGCGAGATGACGCCGGACATCCTGGCCCGTGAGGAGCCCCGCGACGCCGATCGCGTGGCCGAAGAAGTCGTTCGGCACCGCGGCGACCCGGACGCCGTGGCGGTCGAGCCCGGCCCCCGCGAGCAGCACGCGGAGGCGCGGACCGAACATCTCCCCTGTGACGAGCGTGACGGGTCCCCGCACGGCAGGCGGCGGCCTCCGGGCGAGCGCCCTGGCGAATCCGTCCTCGAACCGGCGCACGAGTCCGATTCCGTCCTCGACGACGGGGAAGCCTTCGTAGGCGCGCGCCGGCGGCAGGGGTCGGCCGGCGAGCAGGTAGATCTCGTCGGCGGGGAAGACGAAGCGGCTACCCAGCTCCGCGAGCCAGCGGTGCTGCCAGCCCTCCACCGTGGCGATCAGCGCCTGCGCCTCGTCAGCGGTGAGGCTCCGGAGGGCGGGCAGCCGCTCGCGGTGACGCGTGAGCCCGACCGGCACGATCGCGGTCGTCGCCACCTTGGGGTGGAGCGGGGCGAGGTCGAAGACGGTGCGCTCGAGGTGCTGGCCGTCGTTCCAGCCCGGGCAGAGCACGATCTGGGCGTGCATGCGGATCCCCGCCTTCGCGAGCCGCTCGAGCCGCGGGAGGATCTCGGCAGAGACGCGCGGGCGCCCGAGCAGCGTGTGGCGCAACTGCGGGTCGGTCGCGTGGACGGAGACGTAGAGTGGCGAGAGGTGCTGCTCGATGATGCGCTCGAACGCCGCCTCGTCGAGGTCGGTGAGCGTGATGTAGTTGCCATGAAGGAACGACAGGCGGAAGTCGTCGTCCTTGACGTAGAGGCTCCGCCGCATCCCCTTCGGCAGCTGGTGGATGAAGCAGAACACGCACTTGTTGGCACAGGTCGCGATCTCGCCGGCGCGGGGCGGCTCGAGCTCGACACCGAGATCGGCGCCCCGTCGCTCGAGCGGGAGTGTCAACAGAGTCCCGTCCCGCTCCACCCGAAGCTCGAGCTCCGGCTCGCCCGCGTGGAACTGGAAGTCGATCGCGTCCCGGAGCCGGTGGCCGTTGATCGCAAGGACCCGATCGCCCCGCGTGAGGCCGGCCGCAGCGGCCGCCGTCCGGGGGCGGATGCGGGCGACGACGACGCCGGTCACGTCAGCGGACACTGGCGTCGTCATGGGCGGGGTCGCGCTCCGCACCTGGCGCGGCGCTGAGAAACTTCATCCCCTGCACGAGGTACTGGAGGCCGGAGATCACCGTGAACGCGGCGGCGAGCCAGAGGACGAAGAGCGGGACGATCGGCACGTGCAGGAAGCGCGCGAGGAGCCCCGTCAGCACGGTGAGGATCTGGAAGAACGTCGCGGCCTTGCCCGCCCACGTCGGCCGCGGGTAGACGCGCGCGCCGAGCATGTAGACGAGCAGCGTGCCGACGACCAGGATCACGTCGCGACTGATCACGACGACGGCGATCCAGAACGGGAGCACCTTGAGATAGGTGAGGGTCACGAACGACGCCGTGAGGAGGAGCTTGTCAGCCGTCGGGTCGAGGAACGCGCCGAGGCGGCTCTGGCTTCGCCGGCGGCGCGCGATCCAGCCGTCGAGCAAATCGGTCAGGGCCGCGCCCGCGAAGACGACGAGCGCCGGTCCCGGCTTGCGGTAGACCAGGAGCGAGACGAAGACGGGGATCAGGAGGATCCGGAGGACCGTGAGCCAGTTGGCGAGCCCCATAGGCAAACGACTCAGTCTAGCATCCCGGCCGACGCCGCGGACTCGCCGACGATATACGGCGCGAGCCGTCCTCGAAGGCGCGCCGCCACCTCGACCTCGAGGCGCACGGCGTCGGGCTCGTCGGTGCGCGCGAGCACGCGCCCGAGTTCGTAGCACAGCGCGAGCGCGGTGCCGTCGGCGTGCGGGATGCGTAGCGTGACGGCCACGGTGGCGGGAAGCGCTCCATCGATCGCCTTCAAGAGCTCCTCGATTCCGCTTCCGGTCGTCGCGGAGATCGGGACACCGCCGTGTCGCGCACCCAGGTCGCCCTCGACGCGGTCCATCTTGTTGAACGCCAGCAGCGTCGGCCGGTCCGCGACCTGGAGCTCGCCCAGGAGCTCGTCGACCGCCCGCATGTGCTCGTCGATGGCCGGGTGGCTGGCGTCCACGACGTGCAGCAGGAGGTCGGCGTCCTGCAGCTCCTCGAGCGTGGCGCGGAACGCCGCGACCAGCTCGTGCGGGAGCTTGCGGATGAAGCCGACCGTGTCCGTGAGGATGAACGCCTGGTGGCCGGCGGGCTCGACCAGGCGCGCCGCCGGGTCGAGCGTGACGAAGAGGCGGTCCGCCGCCGTGAGGTGCACGCCCGCGAGGCGGTTCAAGAGCGTCGTCTTGCCCGCGTTCGTGTAGCCGACGAGCGCGACGACCGGCGCGCCCATTCGCCGCCGCCCGGCGCGCTGCAGGCGGCGATGGATCTGGACCCGCTCCAGCTCGCCGCTAATCTTCATGACGCGGTTGCGAATGACGCGCCGGTCGGACTCGAGCTGGGTCTCGCCCGGCCCCCGCGTGCCGATGCCGCCGCCGAGACGCTCGAGGTGGCGCCACTGCCCCACGAGCCGCGGCAGGAGATACGTGAGCTGGGCGAGCTCCACCTGGAGCTTGCCCTCGCTCGAGCGCGCGCGCTGCGCGAAGATGTCGAGGATCAGCGCGGTGCGGTCGACCACCTTGATCCCCAGCGCCTCGGAGATGTTGCGCTCCTGGCTGGGCGACAGCCGGTCGTCGGAGACGAAGAGGTTGGCGTCTCTGGCGTGCGCCGCCTGGCCGATCTCGTCGATCTTCCCCTTGCCGAAGTAGAGCGCCGGGCTCGGCGCCTTCCGCTCCTGGACGACGCGCTCGACGACGCTGCCGCCGGCGGCCTCGACCAGCCCCGCCAGCTCCTCGAGCGACTCTTCGATCTGCCACCGTCGCTGCGACGGAAGCCGCACCGCCCCGATGACGGCCCGCTCGCGGCGGGGCATCGTGCTGTTGCGACGATCTTCGCTCACGCGAGCACGCCCTCCTTCCACGCCGGGGTGAGCCTCCGCGCGAGCGTCTCGGCGACCGCGGCCGGGTGCTCGGCCGCCTCGACGTCGATCCACTCGATGTCCGGCTCACGCGTAAACCACGTCCACTGGCGCTTGGCGTAGCGCACCGTGTCTCGCTGCATCCGCCGGAGCGCCTCGTCCTCGGTGAGGCGTCCCTGCTCGAGCGCGACGAACTCCCGATAGCCGATCGACTGGAGCGAGGGCAGCGCGGGCGAGTAGCCCTGGACCAGGAGCCGGCGTACTTCCTCCCTGAGGCCCGCGGCGACGAACGCCTGGGCCCGCCGTCTCAGGCGCTGAGCGAGCGCCGCCCGGTCCAGCGTGAGACCGAAGTAGGTCACGTCGTACGGCCCGCTCGGATGTCGCCAGCGTCCCGCCTCGGAGAACGCGCCGCCGCCCGCCCGCACGATCTCGAGGGCCCGGATCACCCGCACCGCGTCGTTCGGGTGGAGGCGCGCCGCGATCGCCGGCGCCACGCGGTTGAGCCGCTCCCAGAGCGCCGGTCGCCCCTCCCGGGCCGCGAGGGCGGACAATTCGCGGCGGAAGAGCGGATCGGCGGGAGGCGCCGCGTCCAGGCCCCGCACGAGCGCGCGGATGTAGAGCCCGGTGCCGCCGACGACGATGGGCACCGCGCCCCGCGCGCGGATCCGCTCGACGAGCGCGGCGGCGTCGGAGCGGAAGCGGGCCGCCTGGTACCGGTCATCGGGATCGACGATGTCGATCAGGTGGTGCGCGACCGCCGCGCGCTCTTCGGCTGTGGGCTTCCCCGTCGCAGCGTCCATGCCGCGGTAGACCTGCCGGGAGTCGGCGCTGATCACCTCGATCGGCAGCAGGCGGGCGAGCGCCACCGCGACGGCCGTCTTTCCGACGCCGGTGGGACCCGCGATCACGACCAGGCGGGGCCTCACGTGCGAAGCCATGGACCCCAGTTTACGCGCCCCCTCGGCTCGCATTACCAGGTCCTTTTCAGCTCTCGCCGGATGTCGCCGAGCGATACGCGGCTCACGATCGGCCGCCCATGCGGACAGAAGTAGGGCGTCTCTGACGCGCCGAGCTCCGTGACGAGCCGCTCCATCTCCTCCCGTGCGAGCGGCGTGTTCGCCTTCACCGCGGCGCGGCACGCCACGAACGCCAGGGCCCGCTCGAGCGCTGGCTCGCCGGCTTTCGGCCCCGCGAACTCGTCCACAGCGGCCTCGATGAGCCGCTTGGGCTCGTCGCCCTTCAGGAGCGCGGGGACGGCGCGCACGACGATCGCGTCGCCGCCGAAGCCCTCGATGGCGAACCCGAGCCGCTCGAGCGGTGCGCGCCAGCGCTCGAGTACGGCTCGCGCTCCCGGCGGCAGGTCGAGCGGCTCCGGGAAGAGCAGCGCCTGCGAGGCGGACTTCCCCGAGTCGAGCTCGCGCCGGAGCCCCTCGAAGATCACCCGCTCGTGGGCGACGTGCTGATCGAGAAAGAACACTTCGTCGTCGGACGCCGACACGACGAACGTGTCCTGAACCTGCCCGAGGACGCGGCCGAAGAGCGGACGCGCCTCCAGCGGGGCGGACTCCCCGAAAAGCGCGGGCTGCTCGGCGACGCCGCCTGCCGGCGCGGTGGCGGACGCCTGCGCCCCCCAGTCGCCCCCCACCTGCACCCCGGGAACCACCGCGGGGCGCCGCAGCGCCTGCTGCACGGCGGCGGCAATCATCTCGGCGACGAGGCGCGGGTGGCGGAAGCGCACCCACGCCTTCGTGGGATGGACGTTCACGTCTACGTCGGTCTCGGGGAGCGCGATCGTGAGCACCACGATCGGGAACCGG
>Ga0209057_1002377_pt1 | contig 14547 bp, 15 predicted proteins | sample GraSoiAngelo_146_FD_185903 | JGI IMG/M metagenome (GOLD analysis project Ga0209057, IMG submission 185903) | Grasslands soil microbial communities from the Angelo Coastal Reserve, California, USA - 14_1009_05_30cm (SPAdes) (version 2) | ecosystem: Environmental > Terrestrial > Soil > Grasslands ... | reverse complement strand
CGGGCTGCGCAGCAGTGGCGGGGTCAAAAGCAGCAGCACGGCCATGACGATGGCAGCCCCGAAGACGAACGATCGCTGTGGCAGATAGTAGGAAAGGATCGGGTTGTACCACTGAATGTTGACCGGCGGATCAAATCGGTCATAGGTGCGCGGGATGTGGAGCAATGTCGTGACCAGCCCCGCGCGCGCCGCATCGCCAAAGAAGAACCAGAAGCCGAATCCGCCGCCGAGCAGCGTCAACGTCACGGCGCTCACGCCCTCCGCGATGCCACCCGTCAGCCGGCGCGCCCAGAGGATGAGCCCGCTGAGCGCCAGCACGGTCATCGCCCAGCTCGGCCAGATCAGGGCGGCCGGAATGCTCCAGCCGCCGCCGACCAGCAGAGCGCTGGCGAAGTCTGGCGCAAAGGGATAGCGAAACGGTGTCCCGGCGAAGATCGGATTCTGCGGCGGCAGGTTGTGGCCGAAGACGAAGGCTGTCGTGTAGCTGGCATGAAACGACCAGTCCGACCAGGTGTTGTTGTACTGCGCCAGCCATGCGTCCGGCGTGACCTCAACGGCGCGGGTAAAGAGGTATCCCATGAACAGCGCCACCACCGCCACGGCCACCGGCAATGGCCATGCCCTCGGCATGAACTCCGCCCGGAGCGTCCGTCCGTGCCGCCACAAGAGATAACCCCCGGCCAGAAGCCCCAACGCGGTGAGCAGCAGCACGAGCGCCGTGCTGAGGCCGACCACCAGCGCCAGCCCGTAGCCGAACATGGCCAGCCCCACGATCGCCAGCACCATCCCGATCACCAGCCGCTCTCCTAAGGTCAACCACGGCGGCCCGCCGGACGCGAGGCCCAGTCCGAGGACCAGGCAGCCGCTAACGAGGGCTAGCCCGGGGAGGTCCAGTAGCAAAGGCACCAGTTGGGCCAGGGCTTGACGAACGCGAACCAGACGTGGCTGTTCAGCGCATCGGCGGTGAGCGGCAGCCCGGTCCATAAGGGATAGAAGTAGAGGAAGAACCCGATCACCATGACCAGGTAGGCGTACACCGGCACTGCGCCGTTCAGGCGGAGCGCGACGCCCGACACTACCCCGGAACGCGATCGCAGATAGGTCAGTGCCAGCGCCAGCGCCAGGAACATCGCCGGCAGGCCGCCAAGCATGTGATAGAGGAACAGCCCGCGGGGCACCAGCGAGAGTGGCAGCCAGGCGGTGATGAAGGCGACCAGGATAAAGATGGACAGATAGAGCCGCTGGTCCAGCGGACCTGCCGGATCGCCTCGCTCAGCATCGATAGCGTCCTGGTCATGCCGCACCCGGTAGCGCTGGATCAGGGACGGAAGTGCGATGGCGATCCCGACCAGCGAAAAGGTCGCCGCCCACCAGATCAGTGGATTGCCCAGGTTGAAGATCTCGGCCACCAGGGCGGAGCCGGTGGCCTGGTCGATGCCGAGTTTGCTGCCGGTGTAGTAATAGACGACCGGTCGAAAGTCCAGCGGCCACGACCACCAGGGGCTGTAGAAGATGTGGTCGGCCTTCAGGTTGATGTGGTACAGCCAGGTCTGCCGATGCCATTCCGCGATCTCCGTCCAGACGGCGCCGGGACTGAGATGGAGGGGAGCAAATGACAGGGCGGCCTGCGGCAAGTTCGTGATGCCATGCGTGATGGTCACGTAGCGAATGAAGGTCAAGCCGTACACGACGGCCGGCAGCAGAGCCAGGCTGAGCAGCGCAATCCCGCCGGTGGCGCCGTCGTACCGAGTCCAGCGCAGGATGAGTCGCAGCGCGAGGATCGCAATGATGGTGGCGTACGCCGCGAGGGTGGTCCATTTGGCACCGATCGCCAGGCCCAGCGTGGTACCGGTGAGGACGATCATCCATCGCCGCCGTGCGACCGTGTCGGCGTTGACGTGCAGGTGGAACAGGAGGTAGGCGAGCACCACCAGCGTGATGGGGATGATGTCGATCACGGCGGTCCTCGACTCGACGAATGTGAGCCCGTCGAAGGCCGTCAGCACACCGGCGGCGATCGCGAAAAAGCGCACGGCGAGCAGCTGCCGGGCGAGCAGGTACATCAGCGGGATCAGGGCTGTGCCGAAGAGGGCGGGCATGAAGCGCCAGCCGAAGGAGTTGAAGCCGAACAGCTTGATGCCGATGGCGATGATCAGCTTGGCGAGCGGCGGCTCGGGATCAAAATAGTCCTTGCCCAGCAGGTCGTCGTGGGCGTCGTTCGCGAAGTACAGCTCATCGAAGACGAAGGGCGAGTTGGGCGCGATGTCGTTTGGCTTCCCCAGCCCGGGAAGAGACGGGTCCTGGTAGTTATGCCCGATACCCCAGGCGCTGATCGGCGCGGCCGAGCCCGGGTGGGAAAAGATATCGAGAAAGAACGGGCTGCCGAACCGCAGTACGCCGGCGACCAGGGTGAGGGCGATCAGCCAGACGACATCGTGGCGGTCGATCCGCCACCAGCTCCGGCGAGGTCGATGGACCACACGCGAACTGGGAGCCGTCCCCGCCGTTGGGGCGACACTCATCAGCTGGCCGGCCCGCGGAGCCGGCCCTTCATCTCGGCGACGAACTCGTCCACGTCGACGATGGGCACGACCACGTCGGCCCCCGCCACAAGTCGCGGCCCGAGCTGCCGTTCCGTCTGCTCGACCAGGTCCCGCTGGCGCCGATCGAGACGGATATAGGCAGCCGGTTCTCTCGCGAGGCGTCGCACGAAGCGATTGACGAAGCGCCGGCGTTCGGCGGGCTGGAATGCCACCTCGAGAGGTTGGCGCCGTACCCGAGAGAGCGCGGTATAGGGCAGCTCCACATGCCGAAAGAGGTAGCGGACCCGCAGCGAGTCGTCGGCGATCTCCACGTACGAAAACGACCGCATCAGCCAGAAGGTGACCAGGATCGCGAAGTCGAGCACCAGGACTGGGATGAAGGAGATGATCTGGTGCTGCTGAATCAGATTGATCGCGACCAGCACCAGAAGGATAAGGAAGAAGCTGCCGTAGAACCATTTGCCATCGTTCCATCGCTGGATCGCGTAGCGGATCGGAAATCGCCGGGGCGCCCCCTGGGTCATCGAGCCACGCGGACGGTGCCGGTGCGCTCCATCAGGTGGTCGGCGCCCTCGAAGTAGGTATCGAGGTTCGGCTGCGCCTGCAGCCACTGCCAGTACTCGCGTGCCATCGCCTCCAGCCCGGACTGCGCCTCCCATCCCGTGGCCTTCAGGCGGCTGACGTCGGGGACCGCGTGACGGGCGTCACCGACCCGATAGCGGCCGGGCGTCTCGGGCATCACTTCACGCTCGGCCACCCGCAACAGGATGCGGGCGAGGTCCATCACCGTATGGGCCCGTCCGCTGGCCACGTTGTAGGCGCCCGGCGGCAACCCGGCCAGGGCCGCGAGGTTGGCTCGCGCCACGTCCTCCACGTCGATGAAGTCGCGCAGCTGGTTGCCGTCCTCGAGCAGCACCGGCGGCTGGTGGTGCACCAGGCGAAGAGCGAAAATCCGCAACGCCCCGTAGTACGCATTCTGAAAAGGCTGCCCTCGTCCCTGTACGGCCCCGTAGCGAAGGATCACCCACTCGATGCCATGCCGCTCCCCCAGCAGGCGCACCAGGTCCTCCTGGGCCAGCTTGCTGAGACCATAGGCGCTCGTCGGCCGCGCGACCGATTCGTCGGTGACCATGGGCGTGACCGCGCCGCCACAAATTGGGCATGGCGGATCCCAGATGCCATGCTCGAGGGCATCAACCCGTCGCGGCTGCGGATAGACATCGCCGTCCTTGCCGCAGCGGTATTTACCCTCGCCGTAGACCGCCGTCGTCGATCCCAGCACGACGCGCCGCACGGACGTCTTCCCTTCGAGCAGGAGCTCGAAAAGAATGGCCGTGCCCACCGCATTGACGTGGAAGAGCTTGCTGAAGGACGGCAGGTAGTCATGGTGATCGGCCAGGTGGATCACGACCTCGTTCTCTTTGATGGCCTTCACCCAATCCTCACGCTTGCGGATGTCGCCTTCGATCAGCTCCATGCCGGCGGGAAGAGCCGGCGGCCCATCATGGGCAGGCGGCGACAGGTTATCGAGGATGACGACCTGGTGCCCCTGTTTCAGCAGCAGCTGCCCGGTGCGCTGACCAATGAAGCCGGCGCCGCCGGTGATCAGCACCTTCATTTCTGCGGACTATAGCTGACGCCCGATCTCGCTTCGATCGTGAGCCGTGACAGCGCCGTTACCGCCTCTTCACCAGTCCTTAACAGTGCCGCGGATATCGTGATCCCGCTTCCCCTTCCTTGAAGGCCGAGACCCCAATCTCGGCCTTTCTTCTTTTTATAGCCGGGCCGCCTCCAGCGAGCGCTGACAGCGGCAGCTCGGCTCGGCCGGGATCATCGGGATCGTGGCGGCGAGAAGGTCGCGGACCCGAACGATGTTTTCGGCCAGCACCCGCATCACGTCGTGGGCCTGCACGGCACCGACTTCCGGCGCGCCTTCGAGGCCGGCATCGTAATCGGTGACCAGGCAGAGGTTCAGGTAGCACATCTCGAGCTCCCGAGCCAGGATCACCTCGGGATACTGGGTCATACCAACGATGTCCCAGCCCATCTGGCTGAACCAGCGGCTTTCCGCTCGGGTCGAGAACCGCGGGCCCTGCACCACGACCACCGTTCCCGACGGGGAAAATCGCAGCGATTGCTGTTCAGCGATGCGACCGGACAGCTGGCGAAGCTCGGGGCAGTAGGGGTCAGCGGCGCTCACGTGCACGACGTCCGGTCCGGGATAGTAGGTGTCGGCCCGACCGCTGGTCCGATCGAAGAACTGATCACAGATCACCAGGTCTCCCGGATGCAGGTCCGGCCGCAGGCTGCCGACCGCCGAGGGGCCGATGATCCGCCGAACCCCAAGCTCGTGCATCGCCCAGACGTTGGCGCGGTAGTTGACGAAGGGCGCCGAGACCTCGTGGTTGGGTCCATGGCGCGGCAGAAACGCGACGCGCCGCCCGCCAACGTCCGCCAGCGCGATAGATCCGCTGGGTGGGCCATATGGCGTCGTCACCTCAATCTCATCGGCGGCGTCGAGCCATTCGTAGAAACCCGACCCGCCGAAGATGCCGATCTCGGCCGTGGGCGGCGTCACACCAGGACGTGACCGCGCGGCGAGACCTGTTCGTCGTAGCGCGACAGGTCGGTGATGCGCGCCCGCGGGGAGCAGACCGGACAGTTGGGATCACGCGGAAACGTCGTGATCCGAGCCTCACCACCCAGGCCGTCGTGCTGAAAGATCCGGCCGCTAAGTGGCGTGCCGACGCTGAGAAGGACCTTGAGCGCCTCCTCGGCCTGTACGCTGCCGACAACGCCGGTGGCCGCCCCCATGATGCCGGCCTCCTCACAGGTCGGCACCTCGTCCGGCTCGGGGGGTTCCTTAAAAAGGCAGCGCAGACATGGACCGCCCGGCAAAACCGTCGTGACCTGGCCGCCCCACTGCAGCACCGCCCCATGAACCAGCGGCTTGTGCAGCAGCACGGCCGCGTCGTTGAGGAGAAACTTCGTCTCGAACGCGTCGGTGCCGTCCACCACCAGGTCGTACTCCGCCAGCAGACCCGCGACGTTGGACGCTCGAACATTCTCCTCCAGCTCGTCGAGACGCAGCGCCGGGTCGAGCAAGCGGAGCCGGCCGGCGGCCGCTTCGACTTTCGGCCGGCCGACGTCGCACTCCTCGAAGAGAATCTGGCGGTTCAAGTTGGAGAGTTCCACCCGCTGGTCGTCGACGAGTCCGAGATGGCCGACGCCGGCTGCCGCCAGGTAGAGCGCCACCGGTGAACCGAGGCCGCCGACGCCGACGATCGCGACGGAGGCATGCTCCAGCCGTCGCTGACCGGCGTCGCCCACCTCGGCGAGAATGCGCTGCCGGTGATGCCGGGCGTCTGTCACCGGACGGCCTCCGCGCCGGTAAAGGCGCCGTAGTCAACCAGCGAGCGAATGCTGGGCCGGTCGCCGCACAGCGGACAGGCGCGGTTGCGGCGGTAGCGGACTTCCTGGAAGGTCATCGCCATCGCGTCGTGCAACAGGACCCGGTTGACCAGACCATCCCCCACCCGGGTAATGAGCTTGATCGTTTCGGCGGCCTGGATGGTCCCGATGATGCCTGGCAGCGCGGCCAGTACGCCGACTTGCTCGGATTCTCCGATCGCGCCGGCCGGCGGCGGCTCCGGGTACAGGCACCGATAGCAACCACGGCCCGGTTGAAACACGGTGACCTGGCCTTCGATCCGAAAGATGCTGCCATGCACCAGCGGTTTTCCGAGCAAGTAGGCGGCGTCACTGAGCAAATAGCGGGCTCGAAAGGAATCGGTGCCGTCGACGATCACGTCGTACCGGCCCAATATGGCCATCGCGTTGCGCTCATCGACCGTCGCCTGGATCGTCTGCACCATCACATCCGGATTCAGGGCGCGGACGGTCCGCGCGGCGACCTCCACCTTGGCCTGCTCCAGGCCGTCCACCGAGTGGACGACCTGCCGCTGAAGGTTGGAGAGCCGTACCTGGTCGTGATCTACCAGACCAATGGTGCCGACCCCGGCAGCCGCCAGGTACAGCGCCACGGGGGAACCGAGCGCGCCGACTCCCACGATCAAGACACGCGAGTGCATCAGTCGCTGCTGGCCCACCGGGCCCATCTCTGCCAGGGTGAGATGGCGCGCATAGCGCTGTCGCTGCTCGGCCGTGAACGACGGTGCCGGCATCATGCGCCCTTGTGATCGGCCGGCGCCGTGTGAAAGATGCCGTGGAACACGCGAGACTCCGCCCGACGCAGCCGAAGGCAGTCCGCCAGCGTGTGTGAGGCGAAGACGTCGCGGGCGGCCTGCTCCGCTTTCTCGGTGACCTGCGCGAGCACCTGACTGTCTCCCGCGCCGGCGCCACCCTCCTGCCGGCTGCGAAGGCCATCGCCCTCCAGACAGGCGATCACCTGGTCGAGCCGGATCTGGTCCGGCCGGCGGGCGAGCTCGTGCCCGCCATGCGGACCGCGCGTCGAGGTGACCAGTCCGGCGCGGCGAAGCGTCATCAGGACCTGGTCCAGAAACGGGCCGGGGATACCCTGGCGGCGGGCGATCTCGCCGCTCTGCAGCGCGCCCCGGCCGGAGTTACCGGCCAGCTCCAGGGCAGCTCGCACCCCGTATTCGGTCTTCATCGAAAATCGCATTCGCATCGCGGTGATTCCCTGAAAGTTGATCGAACTGGTCAAGTATACTCGCCGGGGAAGGGCCGTCGGGCGCGGTTACGCGATGCGAAGGGCCAGAGCGAAGAACAGCGCGCCGAGGACGACCAGCGGCACCGTGGTCGCGATCAGGCTGAGGCTGCGAAGACCAATGGCCCGCCGGTCCTCGCTCGATGACCGAACGCGGGCGCGAAGCACGAAGCCTTCGACCGCCAGGAGCAGCGATGCCCCTCCCAGCCCAAGGGCCACCATCACGATGGCCCAGTTCGTCGTGGGGGTTCCCTCGGTCTGCGAGAAGGCGTTGAAGCTCGCGGCGAGGACGCCGACGAGCGCAACCAACACCCCGAGCGGGACCAGGGTCAGGTTGATGCCGCGCATCGTTCGTCCCGGCTCGGGCCGCCGGGAGAACTGCCACGCGGATGCCAGCACGAAGGCCATGTACGCGGCGATGACGACATAGAAAAAGAGGGGCGTCATGATCTCGCCGAAAGTGATGGCGGCCGGCAGCACCCGATCAATGTAGTCTTAGCGGCCTTCAGGCCGCCGCGCTTTCGCGCGAATCAGGGCGGGCGCCGAACAGCGTTCTGTACCACGCGCACGAGGCCGTCGTCATTTCGGCCGAGTGCGTGATGGGGCGCTGATCGGCGCACCCGCCCGGTTCAGTCCCCCGTGTAACCGTGGCCGCAGTACTTAGCTAAGAATTCGGTACAGGTTATTGACGACGGCGAAGGTCGTGATCCAGGCGGCGACGAGATACGCGTTCCAGATGGCAACCCGCCGGCGCCCGAAGATGAGAAGGAAGGCAACCAGCCCGGCGCCCAGCGCCAGCTTGATGGCATAAACCGCCAGCTCACCGTCGTGCGCGATGATCCAGGCGGCGATGCCGTTGAGCTCCTGGCGTCCCTGGCTGAGACCGATGTGGGTGGTCGTGATGTCGAGCAGCTGAGCGGTACAGAATCCGGTGAGGATGAGGGCCTTCTTCCCGGTGGAAACCTGCCTGCGCCCGATGCCGCCTACCTTGCGGGCGACCGCCCCGCGCACTTCCGCGATCACTAATCCGAATTTACAGCCCGAATATCAGAAAAGCAACGTCCGAAATGGCGCTTTTCAAATACCACCGGCTTCCCCTCCATGCGACTGCCCGAATTATATGAGCACGCTCACTCTCCGTCCAGAGCCAAGTTTCCCGACCTGCGGTCAGGCGGCTTTCTTGCTGTTGCCGAGAATCTCTCGACGGCGCTTGATGAGGTAGGGCACCGCGATCAACAAGCTGCCGACCACTATCGCCCCTATCACGATCCGTAGATAGAACGTCCATTCCGCCGACGGATCGAGAGCTGGGTCGTAGACGGAACGGGCGTTGAGGACGAACGTCACCGCGCCGACCGCACCCTTGATCGTCCAGCTGAAGACGGTGGCCTCGGCGTGGTTCCAGCGCTGGTCTTCGGTGACCGCGGGCAGGTTTGCGCAGGGCCAGATACCGTTGGCCGGTAGATGCGCCGCGATCGGCGGTTTCGGCGACGCACCCCTGGGCTGGGACGCCCATGTGAAGGCCTTCGCCGGCTTGCCCATGTCGAACAGGGTCACCGTCTGGCCGGTCAGGTTTTGCAACAGCAGGTCGCAGCCGCCGGTTCCGCCCGCGATGGTGAGGCCATTGACCTTGGGCACGGTGCCGTCAACCACCGTCTTGTAGGGCTGGTCTTCCGCCAGCGCCATGAGGGGAAACATCAGGAAGGAGACCGCGGGGATCAAGGCCAGCACCAGCCGTTTCACGACCCTATAACGACGATCCGGCCGCCGGCTGGCGCTAAACTCGGCAGGCATGCCGTACGAATTCGTTCTCACCGAGGTTCGCGGGCCGATCGGGATCGTCACCATCAACCGGCCGCAGGTCCGCAATGCGCTCAACCATCAAACGATCGCTGAGCTTGTCGACGCCCTGGACGCCTTCGACATGGACGACCAGGTCCGCTGCATGATCCTGACCGGCGACGACCGGGCCTTCGCGGCGGGCGCGGACATCTCGCAAATGGTCGAGGCTGGTGCCGTCGACGTGCTCGATGACGACAACTTCGCTCGCTGGGCGCGCTTTAGGGCGATCCACAAACCGGTGATCGCGGCGGTGAGCGGTTATGCCCTGGGCGGCGGCTGCGAGCTGGCCTTGATGTGTGACCTCGTGGTTGCGTCCGAGACCGCGCAGTTCGGCCAGCCGGAGGTGAAGATCGGGATCATCCCGGGCGCGGGCGGGACTCAGCGCTGGGCCCGATCGGCGGGAAAAGTCCGCGCCATGGAGGCGGTGCTCACCGGCGAGCCTGTGGGGGCGGTCGACGCCGAGCGCATCGGACTGGTGAACCGGGTGGTGCCCGCCGGCGCCCATCTGGATGAGGCGCTTCGACTCGCAAACCTGATCGCGGCCCGCCCGCCACTGGCGGTCCGGCTTGGGAAGGAAGCCGTCAACCAGGCGATGGAGGTGCCGCTCTCGGCCGGCCTCGAGTTCGAGCGCAAGCTCTTTTATCTGCTGTTTGCGTCGGATGACAAACGGGAAGGCATGCGGGCCTTTCTCGAAAAACGCGCGGGTCGATTCACCGGGCGATGACCAACCCGGTCTTGAGCACGCGCCAGGGGGCGGTGCTCACCCTCACCCTCAACCGGCCAGAGGTGCTCAATGCGCTCAACCGGCAGACGACGCAGGCGCTGACTGCGGCGTTCGAAGCGGCAGGGCAGGATCCCGAGGTGGGAGCGATCATCCTGACTGGAGCGGGGCGTGCCTTCTGCGCGGGCGCCGACCTGAGGGACGTCGCGGCTCGCGCTCAGGCCGGCCAGACCGATCTGGGTGAGGACCTTCGCGCGAACTATGCGCCGATGATTCGCGCCATCCGTGCCTGTCCAAGGCCGGTGATCGCCGCGTTGAATGGAACGGCAGCCGGGGCGGGCTTGAGCCTGGCTCTCGCCTGTGACCTTCGGATCGCGGCCGCCGGGGCGCAGTTGATCGTGGTCTTCGTTCGGGTTGGCCTCGTTCCAGACGCGGGCAGCTTGTTCTTCCTGACGAGGATGCTCGGCCTGAGCAAGGCGACGGAACTAGCGATGACGGGCGATCCGCTCACCGCCGAAGAGGGGGAGAAGCTGGGCTTGATTTCGGCGGTCGTGCCCGGCGAGCAACTGATGCCGACGGCAGTGGAGCGCGCCAACAGCCTCGCCGCCGGGCCCCGACGGACCTACGCGTTGATCAAGCGAGGCATCGAGCGGGCGCTCGGGCGCGATCTTGAACAGGTCATGGAACTGGAGTCCCAGCTTCAGGCACTGGCTGGCGCGACGCCCGACGCCCAGGAAGGTATCAGCGCATTCGCGGAGAAGCGCAAACCACTCTTTCGCGGATAGACAAAGAAAGAGCGGCGGTGTTACCCGCCGCTCTCACTTAAGTCAATTAATGCCATGGGCACCACCTCCCAGACCTTAGGCGGCCATTGTATCAGTTACCCGCGCGGATCCGATCCTCAACCAGGTCGCGGGAAATCAGGATCTGGCGCGCGCCTTCGACCGTACGGAGCTGCCTTAAGAGATCGGAGGTGGTCCGCTCGTGCGGCAGGCCGACGTCGATCTCGAGACGGTCATCCGTTTCATTCAGCTCATGGATCCGCAGCGACATGGGAAAGGCGCCGATGCCCGCCAGGGCCGCCCGCACGCGTTCGATCTCGTCGGCGCCCCGAGGCACGACGAGATTGACCACGGCCTCGTTGGGCCGCTTGAAGAAGCGCTTCTCGATCGGCTTCAACACCATCAGCACCGCCAGGATCAAGAGCGTCGTGAAGGCCGCCTGGAAGTACTGCGCAGTTCCGGCCGCCATGCCGATGGCGGCCACGGCCCAGATGGTCGCGGCCGTCGTCAGGCCGCGCACGATGTCCTTGCGCAAAAAGATGGTCCCGGCGCCCAGGAAGCCGATGCCCGTCACGATTTGGGCGGCCACCCGCGAGGGGTCGGTCGGGCTGAAGCCGTACGCGCCGACAATCGTGAACAGGCAGGAGCCGAGAGAAACCATGGTCACGGTGCGCAGCCCGGCGGCCCGCTCCTGACGCTCACGCTCCAGTCCGACGATCGCTCCCAGGACTAGGGCGACCAGCAGCCGCAACATCAGGTCGAACATGTTGGGCACGGCGCTATGGTACTGCCGCGCCGGCGGGGACGACTGGTTTTACCCCGGTAGGTTTATCGTGGGTGGACACAGGACCCCGGCGTGAGTAAGGAGAGACCATGGCCACACTCGAGAACCGACGCAACACCGCACTCCTCGTCGTCGACGTGCAGAACGGCGTCGTCGGCGGGGCTCACGAGCGCGACGCCGTGGTCGCGAACGTCGGGAGCCTGGTCGAAAAGGCGCGACGGGAACGGGTCCCCGTTGTCTGGGTCCAGCACTCCGATGAGCAGCTTGCGAGGGGGAGCGACGACTGGCGGATCGTCCCCGAGCTGACTCCGGGCGACACCGAGCCGCTCGTCGAGAAGAACTACGGCGACTCCTTCGAAGCCACCACCCTCGAGACGGTGCTGTCGGACCTCGAAGTCGGGCGACTCGTCGTCGTCGGCGCACAGACCGACGCATGCATCCGCTCGACGCTCCACGGCGCGTTCGTCAGGGGGTACGACGCGACCCTTGTCAGCGACGCCCACACGACGGAAGACCAGACGGCATGGGGGGCGCCCCCGCCAGCCCAGGTTATCGCGCACACGAACCTGTACTGGCGCTACCAGACGGCGCCGGGGCGGACGGCCGGGACCGTTAAGACCAAGGATGTCGACTTCGGGGGCAGGTCTTAAGGCCCTACGCGGCGGTAAAGAGATTGTTGTCGAACGGCTCGACGTCGGAATCGACTGATGGGCCCCGACGCTCCGTGAACAATGCCTCTTCGACGGCGAAGAGGGCGTCCATCAGCTTGGGGATCCCGACTTTGACCTTGATGTTCACCAGCTGGTCAGGGTTCGACTGAATTGGCGCGACCAGGGCAAGGATTTCCTCGAGCCGAGGTTCGTATGAGACCGGGACGCGCTTCATTCCCCTTAGATTCAACTCCTCGAGCTCCTGCAACAACCGGTCGATCAGTTGCACCGGCCGGCGAACCTGGTCCTGGCGAGCTTTCAAGTCTCGATGCTGCCGTTCGGCGTCACGGATGTAGGCGTTGGTTTGGGCGAGCAATCCTGTCATCAACGAACCCTCATTTCATGCCGACGAAAACTCCGACTACACGCTCGAAAACCGATTCCATCTCGCATTTATTCCCCCAAGCTGGGACGGTATTTCGAATTGTGGGATGGCACTGCGGCCGTAGACTTTCGGTGGCATGCCCCTGCTTCGCGTCGAAAAGCTGACCCTGATGTACGGCGCCACCGAGGTGCTATCGGAACTGACCTTCCAGGTCGAGCCGCGGCAGCGGCTCGGGATGGTCGGCGCCAACGGCAGCGGCAAGTCGAGCCTGCTGCGGGCAATCTCGGGCGAGCTCACCCCGGCCGCCGGATCGTTGACGCTGGCCCCGCGAACTCGGACCGCCTACCTGGCCCAGGAACTGGAAGCGGGTCCGCATGAAAGCGTCTACGCGGACGCGCTACACAGCCGGACGGACATCATTCGGCTGCGGGAGCGGCTGACCGGGCTGGAGACCGCCATGTCCGGCTCGACCGGTGCCGGACTGGCGACGCTGGTGGAGGAATACGGCGAGGTCCAACACGAATACGAGCGCCTCGATGGGTACGCATATGACAACCGGGTCGCTGAAGTGCTGCATGGCGTGGGCCTGACCGAAGCCGACCAGGCACTGCCGCCCAGCGCGCTCAGCGGGGGGCAGCGGCGCCGGCTGGCCCTCGCCCGCCTTCTGCTCCAGGACGCCGACCTGCTGCTCCTCGATGAGCCAACCAACCATCTGGATCTTGAAGCGATCGAGTGGCTGGAAGGATTTTTGCGCCTTTCACGGGCGGGCATGCTGATCGTGTCGCACGACCGCCGGTTCCTCGAGCACACTGCCGACGACATCCTCGAGCTGCAGGCTGGGTCTGGCGAATGGTACCCAGGGAATTACCGACAGTACCTTCGACTGCGCCGGGAGCGGCGGACCGTCCGGCAGAAAGAGTACGAGGCGCAGCGGGACTACATCGCCCGCACCGAAGAGTTCATCCGCCGCTACAAGGCCGGCCAACGCGCGCGCGAGGCGCGCGGCCGCCAGACCAAGCTCGACCGGCTTGAACGGCTGGCGCCGCCTGCCGACGATCAGCAGATCCGCATCCGGTTGCAGGCATCCAGCACCAGCGAGCTCATCTTTCAGAGTGATGGCCTCGAGCTCGTGTATCCTCGCCCGTCTGGCGAAGGGTTTGAGGCGTCCGGCTGGGGCCTCTCGGTCCCGGCGTTCACGGTGAGCGCCGGAGAACGCATCGCCATCGTCGGGCCGAATGGGTCGGGCAAGACGAGTTTGCTCAAGGCGTTGCTCGGCGAGCTGCGCCCGCGCCAGGGCCGGGTCAAGACCGGACCCCGGGTCACCATGCGCTATTACGATCAGCACCTGGCGGACCTCGATCCGAGCAAGACTGTTTTGACCGAGCTGCAGGATGCCTTCGGGCTCCCAGAGGAGACACTGCGCACCTTCCTCGGCCGCCTGCTGTTTCGCGGCGATGACGCCTTCAAGACCATTCGCTCACTCAGCGGCGGGGAGAAGAGCCGGGTGGCGCTCGCCAAGTTGATGCTCGACGATGCCGGCCTGTTGCTGCTCGACGAGCCGACCAACCACCTCGACATTCCCGCCCAGGAAATGCTGGAAGAGGCGCTGCAGGACTTCGAAGGCACGATCGTGTTTGTTTCCCACGACCGGTATTTCATCGATGCGATCGCCACCCGGCTGTGGGTCATCGATGATGGCGCGGTCACCCTGCATCTGGGCAACTACAGCGACCTCGAGCGCCGGCGGCAGCGCGTCCAGCGTGGACCGGTTGCCGAGCCGGCCCGCCCGGGTCGGCCGGATCAGACCATTACGATCGACCGCCAAGGCTCATCGGTAACCGGCGTGGAAGACCGGATCGACGAGCTGGAAGCGGAGGTTCGCCGCATCGAAGAGCAGCTGGCGGATCACCAGACTTACGATGATCCCACGCGTGTCGCCGACCTCGCGCGCGCCCACGAAGACGCCTCGGGGCGGCTGCGAGCGCTGTACCAGGAGTGGGAGCAAGCCGCCGGCGAATAGACCGGCGGTTGAGGCGTTCGACCCGGCCGCTACGGCCGGTGCCGAGCGGCGACCATCCACTGGTGCTTCCGGCGGTATCGCTCCTCTACGCCGCGCTCGTCGCCGCCATCCTGCTTGCGATCGACCAGCTCTT
>Ga0209057_1002376_pt1 | contig 14552 bp, 15 predicted proteins | sample GraSoiAngelo_146_FD_185903 | JGI IMG/M metagenome (GOLD analysis project Ga0209057, IMG submission 185903) | Grasslands soil microbial communities from the Angelo Coastal Reserve, California, USA - 14_1009_05_30cm (SPAdes) (version 2) | ecosystem: Environmental > Terrestrial > Soil > Grasslands ... | reverse complement strand
AGCCGCGGTTACCAGGCACCACCCTGAGCTACGACTTTATTCTCCTGAAGAGCTATGCTCATCCTAACACGCCCATCATTATTGACAGTGACGCCGAAATCCGCTGGGTCGGCACGGCAGGAGTAGGGTCCCTCGCCTGCATTCTCTTCGACAATGCATTTTACGTTGCCTCCGGCACTTTGCTTCTTCGCACTGAGTTCGACGGCGGGACGACGGCTGTGGCCGACTACAGCGGCATTGGTGTCACCAACTTGGCGCATCACAATATTGACCCAGGCCGGGAGGGAATGATCCTCGACGTCAATACCGTCGACCAAACTGAGAGCGTCAATCTGGAGGTCGACGCCGGCGGTAAAGTGCTCCGAACCTGGAAGCTGGCGGAAATCATTAGCGCCGCGATGATTGCCGGTGGAGACGATCCAAGCCAATTCGTATATCCCGCGCCCACCGATTGGTTTCACAACAACGCCTGCGGTTACAGCAGCTCTGATAACTCACTCATCGTTTCCAGCCGGGAAAACTTTGTCATCGCAATTGATTACGACTCTGGAACCATTAAGTGGATTCTGGGCGATCCGACAAAGCACTGGTATCAATTCCTATCGCTGCGTCATTTCGCCCTCACCCTTGCCCCGGGCACATTGGGCCCCACATTGCCGCCGATCGGTCAGCATGCTGTGTCCATGTCGGGTGATCAATTGCTCCTCTTCGATGATGGACTCGGCAGCATTTTCCAGCAACCGCCAGGAGTAACACGCACCTACAGCGCCCCTCGCAAATATCAGATTGATCTCGGTGCTTTTACGGCGACTGAGATCTGGCATTATACTCCGAACCCGAGTGTCTATAGCCGGGTCTGCAGTAGCGTTTATGAAGATGCGCCGGATAATTACGTCATCGATTACGCAGTCCCCGATAACTATACCGGTATTGTTGGTCTCGATGCCCTAGGGAATGTGGCTTTCAACTACCAATACGAGCAAAATGGTTGTGGAACGTCTTGGAACGCGATTCAGATCCACTGGGAGAACCTGCAACTGGAATAACGCATTTCGTCATTGCCGCGTGGAGAGCAAAAAAGAAGGAATCGGCCGCGCGTTGAAGTTGGGAGTCATCGCTGACAATCTCAGCAAAGCCGGTTGGAGTTGGGGCTGCGTCTCAGCGATTGATTCTCGCGGGCGAACGATCTGGATTGCTGACGCGCATCGCGGCGACGGAAAGCCCCGGGCATACATGGGCCAGATGACGAACGGCCAAGCGAGATCGCGGCCGTGCGTCGCCGACAGACCGTCATTTGCCCCGATGTGCTGAGGTTCTTACGTGGCAGTGGGATTCGGAACTGACGCGAAGGTTTCAAAGCGAGTGGGAGTTAAGCATTCGTGTGATGTGAGTTTTGAAAGACCTTGTACCGCGGCTGACGGTTAGCCGTCGCTTTGATAGGATTCCCCGCATGAAATTCCTGCATGCACTCATTACCGTGTGTCTGGCAACAGCTTGCGCCGAAGAAAAGCACGCACGAAGCCCCGAGAATCCGCTCGACCATCTCCCTCAAAATATCGAAGTCCTCACGCATTTCGGAGAGCGGGCCGACATCTCACCCGACAACCAGCGTGTCGCGTTCATGGCCAAGAGTTTCGGCGATGCTATGTTGATCGACCTGAAGTCACGCGTTATTACCTGCCTTACGTGCAATGTACCTGCCGCGGCTTTCCTGCGCGTGATGCACCTGGTTACGGGAGACTACATCCTCATTGGACCCAACCACTTCGAGGACATTCAGACCAGCCGCACGCGCGATGACGAACTCTGGTTCCTTAGCAAACAGCGCGGCGCCAAACCAGTCAAACTCGGACAGAAGATAAGCGAGAGCGCGGCCATTTCAAAGAAATCGCTGAAGATCGCGTTTTCGCAGCTGTCCGCGCAAGCTCCGGACCTTGCGCCCGGAACTTCGCGCCTGGTAGTCGCCGACCTCGACCTCTCCGGTGGCACGCCGGACATCATCAACAAGAAAACGGTATACGAGAGCAAAGACCGTAGCTGCGTGGTCGAAGCCCAGGATTTCTACGACAACGATCGCAAGTTGATCTTCACTTGCTACCAGGAGCAAGGAGCATCGGTGATGGGAATGGATCTCACGACCGGCGAGCTGATCAACTTTTCGAAGGCGCCCGGCACCTACAACGAAGCAGAAGGCATCTTTCCCGACGGCCTTTACACCACGGTTGAAGCTGACCGCCAATGCGAACAACTCGGCGGGGAGCGCGGTTACGGCAACATTGATATCTGGATGCTGCGCCTCGATGGCACGGGAAAGGATTTCACCCGTCTCACCCACTTCAACGACTACGAAGGCGGCAAGGCCTCGAATCCGGTAATCTCGACAGACGGCAGGTTCATGGCATTTCAGGTGGGAAGAACAGGCGATCCTGCCGGCGTAGGCTACGGGATCCTGCTCTATTGGTTTAAGAAATAGTCGAAGAGGGTGTGCTATTTGTCGCGCCTTGGGGGCGATTTTCCGTGACTTCCGTTGCCTCTCATGCACGCCAGAAACGTTTTCGGACAAAATCGGACACTCAAGCTGCGTAATTCTGCGCGATTAGCAGCAAAAACGGCTATGCAATCAGCGGGCAGGTGGCGCATTTGAAGGTTTTGTGCCCGCACGTTTCAGCAAGTTGAAAAGATCGCTGTCGGTGGAAAGGACCAGCGTGGCATCCTTCGTCAGCACCTTGCGATAAGTCTCCATGCTCTTAAGGAAATTGTAGAAGTCGGCCGCGTGCGGGTTTTGGGTGTAAGCTTGCGCGTAAATCTCGGTCGCTTTGGCGTCGGCTTCACCGCGGATTTGTTGCACCTGCCGATAGGCGGTTGACTGAATCTCATTTAGATCACGCTCCTTTTGGCCGGCGATGCGCGCCGCTTCGCCTTCACCTTCTGAGCGAAACCGCTGCGCGATCTGGCTGCGCTCGCTGATCATTCGTTGGTAGATTCGACCAAGAACATCGGGATTGTAATTCACGCGCTTGAGCCGGACATCGAGCAGATCAATGCCGAACTCCGCCAATTTCTTCGCGCCCTTCGTTTTGATTTCCTCTTCGATTTTAACTCGTCCGTACTGAATCGGCGGGAGCACGCCAATCGTTCCCAAACCGATTGGCGCATTTTTCAAGTTTTCGTCCCGGAGAGGTTTGCGCTCCTTGTCCGTGCGCACAATCTCGATCAAATCATGTTTGGCCACAGCGTTGCGCGTCTCGCTTCCAAGAATGTCTTCCAAACGCGATTGGGCGCTTCGCTCATCATGCAGCCGCACGAAAAAGGTTTTAGGATCGGAGATGCGCCAGCGGGCAAAAGTGTCGACATGAATGTAAGTCTTGTCCCGCGTCGGGATGGCAACGGGCGAACCATCCCATTCGAGAAAACGCTTATCGATTCGGTTGACGTCTTGAATGATGGGAAGCTTCAAATGCAGTCCCGGTTCCTCGATTGGTTCTCCAACCGGTTTGCCGAATTGCGTAATGATCACCTGTTCGGTTTGGTAAACGGCATAGAAGCATCCGAGCAACGTGCCCAAAACCGCGAACACCAGCGCGATCAACAAGAACCAAAGGCACCCCCACTTGTTCATCTTTTCTCCAGGGGTTTCGGGTTGAGCGGGAGGATCGGGAGCAAGTTTCGCATCGAATCGTCGATAATGATCTTCTCCCCGGTCGCTGGGAGCACGTCACCCATGGTTTCGAGATAAAGTCGGGTGCGCGTGATTTCAGGCGCCTTAACATATTCTGCGAGTATGGCGTTAAAGGATGCGACGTCGCCCTGCGCTTCGTTCACGCGTTTGAAGCGATAACCTTCGGCCGCGCGAATCATCTGGTCGGCCTGCCCGCGTGCTCGCGGCACTGCTTCGTTGTAATCGCCGTTAGCGATGTTGATCGCATTTTCGCGGTCCTGTTGCGCTTTGTTCACCTCGTTAAAGGACGCCTGCACTTCCGCTGGCGGGTTGACGTTCTTCAGTTGCACTTGATCGACGCGGATGCCGAGCATGTAGCGCTTGGCCAATTCCTGCATCCGTGCAAGCGCCGAGATCTCAATGTCTTGCCGGCCGATTGTGATGACTTCATCCACGGTGCGGTCGCCGATCACTTCGCGCATGGCCGCCTCCGATAAATCGCGCAAGGTCTGGTCAGGATTACGAACGTCGAAGAGATATTGCTTCGGATCCTCGATGCGGTATTGCACTACCCATTCGACAAGCGCGGCGTTTAGGTCGCCCGTCACCATCGACCTTTCTTCTCGCGCATCTTTCCCTGGCTGGTAGGGATTCGTATATCCCGGCGTGACGAAGCCGAACTCGAGCTTCAGTTGCCGCCTGGTCGGCAGAACGGTTACATGATCGATGCTGAACGGAAGTTTGAAGTGCAAACCGGGCTCGACCGTCTTCAAAAACTTGCCAAAACGAAGGACGACCCCTTCCGACTCCGCCTGCACGGTGTAGCAAGATGTCCACGCGAGAGCGAGCAGCAGAAGGACCGCGGCGATGCTAGCGATCAACCGCAGCGGAATGTGTGGTATCTTTAAATCCTGAAGCTCGGGAGGTTCATCCATCATCGTGTCTGATTAGGAATGCGCCCTGGGGCGCGCAGACAGATCGCTTCATTTTGGAAAAGCGCAAAGTAAAACCGGTCTGGGCTCGCCAAGTCACGTATGAGGTAGCGATTTTGGCGTCTCCATGTTTACCTGACCTGTCAAAGAGGCGGAGAACAATAAGTAGTTTCCGGACCGAATTTTCTTGGCAGCCTTCAACCTGATCGCATAATTTCGCACAGCCAAGGCGTCGCCTCGGAGGAAGCGAGGCCATGGTAGCGGAGGTTAAATTAAGGGCGGCTATTCTTTCTTATTTTCCTTCTAAGATGGCCGCCCGAACCTTTTAGAACTCGTGGAACTCGCCCGCTTGCTCGTGCGTCTCGATCACGTTGCCAGCTTCGTCGTAAATGCGAATTAGGGTAGATGAGACGTTATTTTTCCCAAAATCTTCTCCCTGAAACGAGAATAGGAAAAGTTTAGGGCAAACCACGCGTTTGCTACCCTAAGTGCCCTGACGCGCCCCATGAGGCAACCGAAGAAAGCGCGCCGCACGAAACAGTTACGGAAAGTCAGTTCGATGAAAGGAACCCCCCATGAGACGAATAACTATCGTCTTTGTTTGCGCGATGATTGCGCCTTTGGTGTTCGCACAACCTGTAGCAAACACTTCGGTTGTTAAACACACGGGTCAGACGCTGCGAGCGCCGACGCAGATCACCACCGGCGCAGTTAAAGTTGGGACGGTGACCGCGTTCAATCCTGGCCTGAGACCTGTTGAGCCTCCCTCGCCGATTGTTGTGCTGTCCTCGCCCGACACCAAGCCGGTGTCGTACATGCTTGGCAAGAGGGTTCGCTTCGTCGGTAAGGACGGCAGAGCAGTCGATCGGCATATGGTCCGGGCCGGCACGCGGGTGCAGCTTGGTTTTGACCGCAGAGGCAGGGTCAGTCGCGTTGTCGTGGTTGAGAGATAATAAGCGGAGCTAAATTCGCAAAGGTTTAAGGCCGGCGTGGTCGTCTCCTTCAGAAAGCGGCTCCTCTTGAATCGGCGGAGGTCGACGGGAATGATCTCTGTGCTCGATTAGCTCGCCGCGAGAGATTTCATTCCGATAAATACCTCACGCTTGGAAATTGCATCGGCGATCTGTGCGCGACAACCAGCCGCGCTGAGATTGTCAGCGATGATTTCCCAATACTTCACGCGATCGGAGTCTAACCGCTGCCGACCCTAGGGCGTAAGGAAAATTTTGCCTGTGTAAGGGTCTTCTACTTCGGTTCCGGGCGGAAACCCGACGACGTTGACGTAACCGCGATCTGGCGCGAACGGACTGGTAACTAACCATGGTTTGCCGGGCACGGGACTCCCATGCGGCAGGTCAGCTTTTTGCTGATTCGTGTCCGAGGCCGCCCTCGCCATACGGACGTTGTCCCCGCCAGGAGGCGCAGGGACCGGGGTGGCCGAAGCTTCACTATTCGGAGCGTCGCTCGGCGGATGCTTATGACTGCTCCGACTGCTCCGACTGCTCCGGTGAGGTCGCGGCGTCTCATGCGGGTGCGCGATTGCGCTACGTAACGCTCTAAAGAAATCTCGGAAGGGCCCTGCGTTCGCTACATCAGCCGAACTGATCAGCATGGCGATCGATAGCCAGACTACGATTGCGCGGAGCGATCGTTTCACTAGGACTGTTTCGCGTCAGCCGGTTGTCTTGCGCGTCTTGTGATTCGCAAAACCATCCGAAGATTCAACGCCAAAATGGGGGTTCGCACAGCCGCTAGAAGTGAAATCGCCCGCGTGCTCGTGCGTCTCGATCACATTGCCCGCTTCATCGTAAACGCGAATCACAGCATCGTGCGATCGGCTGTAAAACTTTGCGTAGCCGATTGTTGTGCCACCTGTGGAAAGCACGGCGACCTTCGGACCTATTTTGGGCAATGTTCGTCATTAGTGCTCGTCTTCGCTCCTGTGGCGAATAGTGATGTTTCTCCAATCGCCGTGCTCGGCGTTCCGCCTGTGGGTTCGCCGCAGAGCACCGCCAAAGTTGCGATCGCGCAAAAAGCGTCCTATAAGCCAATCAAAGGCGATCTAACCGGGAGGTCATTTTTGGCATGAATACCAAAATCCCAAACATCGAAGTGATTCGCTCCCTTTTGCGCCGAGTCAAAAAGGACATCGAAGTGATTCGCTCCGTTTGGCGCCCCATAGTCAAAAAGGACATCGAAGTAATCCGCTCCGCTTGGCGCTCCCGAGTCAAAAAAGACATCAAAGTTCGTGACCTGCAGCCATTAAAGGACGTCAAGGGTAGTGGCGGTGTTACGGGCAAATCCAAACCCATCACAGGCGGCACGGGCACCACGGACACCACAAGCACATGGCGTTATGTGCCCAAAAAAAATAAATCCTAAGCGATGCGCAGAGGACTAGTTCGTTCCGCGTCCAGGACCAGGCTCGGAGCAGCCGCCTCTCGCGGGCGGTCTACACGATCTGGTGCAATCACTTTACCATTCTTTGAACTCGCCTGCGTCTCGATCACGTTGCCAGCCGCATCAAAAACACGAATCACAGCATCATGTGAACGGCTGCAAAACTGGCGTAGCCGATTGCATTGCTGATTGCGTTTGGCTCGATGCAGCTTATACGTTCATTTGATCATGACGCAATCAAACGGTCAGCCTCTATCACAGCCGGACGGTGGCAAACCAAAGGGCAATTACACCGGCGAACGGCTGAAGGCGCTTCGCCCAGAAACGTATCGCAAAGTCGTGGAGCTTTTAGCCGAACCCCGCGAGCACGTCAGCTATCGGGAAATCTGCCGCCAGTGCCACGTAACTGATGACACGGTCAAGGCCGTTGAGAGGCGTGAGGCAATTTCTATAGCCACACGAAAAGAAGCACTGATGGTGTAAGCGGCCCGCATTGCAAAGCGCGCGTATGATCGCGTCGAGGACCAAATCGATAGCGCCCCGCTACCGCAAGCTGTTGTCACCGCGGGCGTTTTTACGGATAAGCTCCAATTACTCTCTGGCGATGTCACATCCCGCCTCCTATCCGTTAACGTTCACGCTGATGCCGTCGATCTTGTTGCGCAATTTAACAAGTTACACGACGCAATCCGAGCTAAAGCGAAGGCCATCGAAGCACAGAGCGAAGAGACTGAAGGCAAGACTGGTCTGCCGAGCAGCAAAGAAACCTGACAAAAAGCTTCATCCGCTGCTGCTAGGTGCTGAGTTACTTGCCGAATACTTGCCGAACAGACTGCATTTTCGTGCGTTTTCCTACGCGACCGTTCGCAACAGACAATTTGCTAAATTAAGTCGGTTTTCCCTCGCAAAACTGCTTTTCAGAGGTGCCGATTATTCTTGCGCCCGGCGGGGCTCGAACCCACAACCTACGGCTCCGGAGGCCGTCGCTCTATCCAATTGAACTACGGGCGCGGGGAGGTTGACAACCAGCCACAGATTTAGACGAATTTCCACCGCTAAAAACGATCGAATTGCGATTCGAAATTGAGCTCTTGATGTTGTCGCTGGCCATCAGTGACGCAGGTATTGAATCGTCGTCCATCCACTAACAGGCTCGGGCTACAAGCCTCCGCGATTTCTACGCGGCCATTTCTGGCAGCCCATCTTTCGTTTGCCTTTTCGGGTTATTGGAATGAAAATGCTCGCCCGCCCGGCCGGCGGGAAAGGAGAGGGGATTTTCATGAATCTGACTATTGACACCATCGAAAAGGAACAGCAAAAAACGGACGCAATGCAGTTTGCTGTGGGCGACAGCGTGCGTATTCACACCCGGGTTGTGGAAGGAGACAAGGAGAGAATCCAGATTTTCGCCGGCATAGTCATCGGGCGTAAAGGCCGGGGGCTAAACGAAACCTTTACGGTCCGCCGCATTTCCTACGGCGAAGGAGTCGAACGCGTTTTCCCGTTGCACTCGCCGCGGATCGCGAAAATCGAAGTGGAACAACAAGGCCGCGTTCGTCGCGCCCGATTAAATTACCTCCGCACTCGCAAAGGCAAGGAAGCGACCGCGGTAAGAGAGTAGTGGAGGGACGAGCTCCGTCTTGTCCCATTTAGACGGCGCAGAGAAACCATCCCTCCAAATTTTTTTGTGGGAAATCTGCGGAATCTGCGGATGATTCCTGTCGATGTATCGGCGCTGCGGATTTCGCTATGAAAAAAAACTGCGTGCCATCGGGGTCGCTCAGATCGCCGGGATCGACGAGGCTGGTCGTGGCGCTCTCGCCGGTCCGGTTGTCGCCGCGGCGGTGATTCTGCCGCAAAAATTCCGGCACCGGCGCTTAAACGATTCCAAACAGCTCGCGCCAGAAGTACGCGAAGAAATTTATCACGACTTGATTGCTGATGCCGAACTCCGCTGGGCGGTTGGCATTGTCGATTCCGTCGAGATTGATCGAATCAATATTCTGCGCGCGACACACAAGGCAATGCGCGCCGCAATCGCGGCGCTCTCGATTCCGCCTGATCACGTATTGATCGATGGCCTGCCAGTGATTCCATTTCCTTTTCCGCAGACCGCCGTCATCGATGGCGATTGCTTCAGCCTTACTATCGCTGCCGCGAGTGTGATCGCGAAAGTGACGCGGGACGCAATGATGCGTGACTTCTGCGGTCATTTTCCCGAATATTGTTTCAGCCAGCATAAAGGTTACTGCACCGAACTGCATCTCTTGAAACTCCATGAATTCGGAGCTTGTCCGATCCATCGCCGATCTTTCGAACCGGTGGCGCAACCGCTTCTTGCTCTCGAAGGCCTCATCCAGCCCGCAACATCTCCGGCGTGGCGCCCGCGGCGAGAAACTGGCCTGCCGGTTCCTGCGGCATAAAGGCTACAAAATCCTTTACCGCAATTTTAAAGGCCGTAGCGGCGGCGAGATCGACATCGTCTGTCGCGACCGGGACACGCTAGTTTTTGTGGAAGTAAAGACGCGCACCCGCGAAGATTTCGGCCGGCCAATTGCAGCAGTCGATAGAGAAAAACAAAAGCGCATTTCCCGCGGCGGCCTCAACTGGCTGCGGATGCTGGATAATCCCGACATTCTCTTCCGTTTCGACGTCGTGGAAGTCATTATTGCTGAGGACGCGAGCCCGCGTCTCGAATTGATCAAGAACGCGTTCCCGCTTTCCAAGCCTTATATTTATTGAGAGGACATTGACCGCGGATTACGCTGGCGTTCGAGGAACACAGACTTCGAAGTCTGCGCCCGGATAATCGGAGAAAGTTTTTATGAACAAGATTAATCATCTTGCCGTTTGGATTCTGGTCGCGGTTTATTTCCTCATTGGCTGGGGCTGGTACGCGATCTTTGGCGAAATGTGGCTCAATTATCATGCCCGGACGATGACCGACATCGAGCGGACACATAAGTTCTCCGCTTACTTGACCGCAATTATCGCATCGATCTTTATCAATTACGCACTGGCGTGGTTGATCGGGCGGGTCAAAGCAGCGAGCGCCGTAGCCGGTTTGAAGGTCGCGCTTATCTGCTGGTTCGCTTTTTTGTTCGTTGAATATACGACCATTTCCGTGTTCTCCGCTTTCGAAACAAATCCGTGGCCGCTGATTTTCATCGATATGGGCCGGCCATTCGTAGGCTTCGCGGTTAGCGGCCTCGTCCTCGGCGCCTGGCGAAGACCGACCGCTTAATCATCAAGAACCGACTTTCACGTTTATGCCTAACGAACCAATCCTGATCGCGCAATCGAAGGAACAAATTTATCTCCTGCCCAAAATGGCGAATCGCCACGGCTTGATCGCTGGGGCAACGGGCACAGGGAAAACGGTAACCTTGCAGACGCTTGCGGAAAATTTTAGTGCGCGAGGCGTTCCGGTGTTCATGGCAGATGTGAAAGGCGATCTCGCCGGCCTGAGTCAGGCCGGCGGGGATAATCCGAAAATCGTCGAGCGTGTGAAGGAACTTAAGATTGCGGATTTTAAAGGGGAAGCGTGCCCGGTCGTTTTTTGGGACGTGTTCGGCGAGAATGGTCACCCAGTGCGCGCGACCGTGTCCGAGATGGGGCCGCTCTTGCTCGCCCGGCTGCTCGAATTGAACGACACCCAGGAGGGCGTGCTCAACATGGTATTCAAGATCGCGGACGAAAGCGGCCTTCTTCTGCTCGATCTTAAGGATCTTCGTTCGATGCTGCAATACGTTGCGGACAACGCCGATCAATTCAAAACGCAATACGGAAACGTCTCGGCTGCCAGCGTCGGCGCAATCCAGCGCAACTTGCTCGCGCTCGAATCACAAGGCGCGGACAAGTTCTTCGGCGAACCCGCGCTCAATCTGGAGGATTTGATTCAAACGCAAGGCAGTAAAGGTACGATCAATATTTTAGCTGCGGACAAGTTGATGCAGCAGTCACCCAAAGTTTACGCGACGTTTCTGCTTTGGATGCTTTCAGAGTTGTTCGAGAACCTTCCGGAGATTGGGGACCCGGAAAAACCGAAACTGGTCTTCTTCTTTGACGAAGCGCACTTGCTTTTCACCGACATCGCGCCAGCGGTCAAACAAAAGATCGAGCAAATGGTGCGACTGATTCGCTCGAAGGGGGTGGGTGTTTATTTCGTTAGCCAAAATCCGCTCGACATTCCCGATGTCGTGCTTGGCCAACTGGGCAATCGGGTACAGCACGCGTTGCGTGCGTTTACCCCACGAGATCAAAAAGCGGTGCAGGCGGCCGCGCAAACGTTTCGACAAAATCCAAAACTGAAGGTGGAGAGCGTATTGACCGAACTCGCCGTTGGCGAAGCGTTGGTCTCGATGCTGGAGGAGAATGGTAGTCCGCAAATCGTGGAGCGGGCGAAGATAGTTCCACCGCGCAGTCAGGTCGGCGCCATCACGCCGGAGCAGCGGAAGCAAATCATCAGCGCATCTGTCCTAGCTGGCCACTATGAGAAAGCGGTCGATCGCGAATCTGCTTTCGAGAAATTGCAGGAGAGGGCGGGACAAAAGGTAGAAGCTGCCGGCGCTCCGGCCGCTGCGCCGGGCGCATCAGTTCCGGAAGGAGCGAAAACGTCTTTCTTTGACACCGTCGTGTCAGTTTTTCAACCAAAGATTGGACCCCGTGGGGCCATCCACGATTCGGTGGCCACATCAATGGCCAAGAGCGCGATGCGTGCTGCGAGCAGTCAGATGGGACGACAAGTCGTACGCGGAATTCTGGGAGGAATTCTCGGAAGCGGTAGTCGCCGCCGATAGCTGTAGCGCCGCAAGTTCGATGCGCCAAGCTGGATCGAGCGGTCCTTTGCTCGATGTTAGCGATGCGGCGAAGCCGCATAACTTTTTGGCATCGTCCGCGGAGCGGCCGATTCACCAAAAAAACGCCGAGTGCTTTGCAGCGCACCCGGCGATTTGAATTGCCCTTGATTATTTCTTTGGCGAAGCCGCCGGGCTGGCTGCTTCTTTCTTTGCTCCCTTGCCCGCCTTCACTGCCACGTCTGAGGCCGACATGGTGTAAGTGACCGTCACTTTTTCGCCGACCTTAAGGTCGCCGCTTACCTTCGTGTTCGAATCCCGATTGATTTCCCAACGGTCCTTTCCCTTCTGAACCGCAATCATCGAATCGGTGACCTCGAGGACCGGCCCGGTCACTTGGTAGGTCTTCGCTCCCGCGGCAAAAGCTGCGCTGCTGAGCGCCAGACTAGCGGCGGCAAGCAAACTGAGTGCTGATTTTGTTTTCATGTGTCCGATTAGACCAACTTCAAACGGTTCTATTCAAGATTTTTGCAGCCAAAATTTGGGAGAGGGACGCACTCTGTCCCGTCATTATTTGTAACGATAAAGACGTCGTCCCCTCACGTGGTCTAATCACCTATGGTGTAGGACTAACAGCCGGGACCTCTTTTTTTTGCGAACCGGGTGGAACGCTCGAAGTGATTGGAGCTGCTTCTTCGGCAGCGGCTTTGAGCTTTGTTAGGGGGCCTGCATCAATCTTGGTCGCGCTCATCGCGTAGGTGATGGTTACCTTTGCGCCGACCTTTAATTCGCCACTGACTTTGGTTTGCGGGTCAAGATCGATTTCCCATCGCTCCGCGCCCTTCTGAAGGACGATCTTTGTCGGGGTGGTCTCGAGCACAGTTCCCGTGACTTCATGCGTCTTTGCGCCAGCGGCGAAGGCCGCGCTACAAAAAATAAGATTCGCAGCCGCAATCAAACTGAATGCTGTTTTCGTTTTCATGGATGAACAACGCCCTCGCACAGTCCCAACGCAAGCTTTTTGGCCAATATGCGAATACTGGGGATTCAGGTAAGGCGATTGACTCCAATCGCCCCAAGCCAGAAAGACGCCGGGGCCAAGGAGCGGCGGTTTTCAACCGCCGCCTAACGCGAATAGCGCTTGTTTCCGATTTAACGTTGTAACGCTTTCACGATTTAGCGTGACGGCATGTCACTCCTTCGGCGGCTCCGGCATTTCGTTCACCCCGACGCGCAAGATGAGGGGCCAGACAACCTTCCGCGTTTGTTCGGCATCGCCCCAAGCGTCACGCAGGTTGTCATCAATCTCTGTCAGTGGATCGCGTTCGTTAGCCGCAATGAATCGTTGCGTCGCGGACCATGATCGCAAGTAACCAACGAGATGCTCCAAATGCCACTGCGCTATCATTTCGAATGAAGGCGTCTCGATTTCAGCGAATGGGAACGGGAGCTCTTCAAACTTTTCGACGAGCATGCGCTCCGGTGGCCAAAACACGCCGACCACCTCCTCATAGTATCGACGATTGACCACCTCGTCGATTGCCGGCGTGATGTGAAAAAACTTGTAAGCCGATGCTGCGAGCACGCCGTTGTTCTTCAATACGCGTAGCGCTTCTTTGTAAAAGCGTGGCAAATCAAACCAATGCAGCGCTTGCGCGACCATGATGAGATCAATGGTGCCTGATTCGAGGCCGCTTTCTTCCGCCGGCGCGACGCGGTATTCCACACGCTCGTGTGGCTCCGCATTTGCGATCTGCTTCTCGCTCGCGTCTGTCGCAATCACTCGCTCGAAGACCGCCGCTAACCCGACCGCCGCCTGTCCATTTCCGGTTGCGCAATCCCACGCCAGAGCGTGACTCGGTGCAATTCTGCCGAGATATTCAAACATCTCGCGCGGATAACGCGGCCGAAACCTCGCGTAATCCGCCGCTTGCTTCGAGAAATGATCCTTAAAGGTCATGCGCGTCGCTCTGTCATTTCAACTGAAGTGGAGAATGGAGCAAGCCGGGCGGACGACATGAACGGTTGAGCCGCGAGGTAGCGGCGAGAGAGTCGGGAAGACGAACGAGTTCAAAGCCCGCTTCGTAAGCTACATACGAATTCAAATCCGCGGACGTTGTAGCGGCGTTTGTGTCAAACGCCGAAATGATAGACAGGCGCTCGCCGCGGCGAACGCGTCTACAATTTACTCCTTGGGCGGTGCCGGAATGGCTCTCACGCCAACGCGCGCAAGATATTCGTCCGCCTGCAACAGATCATTTCCAGCCCGCTCGAGAATCTTGAGCAAATTATCCATCGACGAAACTTCCTCGAGCTGCTCGGTCAGGAACCACTGCAAAAAGTTGATCGTGATATAGTCGTTCTGCTTTCGCGCAAGTTCGACTAGTCCGTTGATTTGTTGGGTGACATGAATTTCCTGATCAAGCGAAAGCTTCACCGCATCCCGCGCGGTTTTGAATTTCGATTTTGGCGCATCGATCGCCGGGATCACCACGCGCCCGCCAGCATCGACGATGTACTTAATGAAACGCAGCGCATGGCCTTTCTCTTCCTCGGCCTGTCGAAAAAAATGCTGCGACAACTGCGGAAGCGCCTCCGACGCGAAATGCGCTGCGATTGCGTAATACTGCAATTCTGCACTGAACTCGTACCCGATTTGTTCGTTGATGGCATCGATAACTTTTTGGCTAGTGAGCATATGAATCTTTTCGATGGTTTTATCATCTTACTAGCGCAATGTCGGCTGGCGCTCAAATCAACTTATTT
>Ga0209057_1002375_pt1 | contig 14559 bp, 14 predicted proteins | sample GraSoiAngelo_146_FD_185903 | JGI IMG/M metagenome (GOLD analysis project Ga0209057, IMG submission 185903) | Grasslands soil microbial communities from the Angelo Coastal Reserve, California, USA - 14_1009_05_30cm (SPAdes) (version 2) | ecosystem: Environmental > Terrestrial > Soil > Grasslands ... | reverse complement strand
GCGGGTACCAGGTAAGAAGGCGCCATCTTGGATGGTACCAAGTGCGTGGGAAACCCTTGCGAATGAATCCCGGTGCCAGTTTCGTCATCGAGATCACCTTTCCCTGCGCACTCATAGGACAACGCGTCGAGTTGAGTTTAAGCGGCTATCCTTTTAGTCCTCCATTGATCGCGGCGGATTTGTTCGCAGCGTCCGTCGCCATTGTGACCATTCGGGTATCGATTGGCAACAGTTCTCTTCGCGACGAGAGCAAATGGCTAACGAGCGATGATCGATAGCTTCGAGTGAGTCGCGAGATCGGCGATTGCGTTGAGTTCGAGAAGCAAGGTTTTTCCCGCTTCAACGGCAATTACGCGCAGTTTTGCTTCGACAGCGACCCGGATTGTTTCGACACCGATTACCGGCGCATCGAAACGCATGTCCTGATTTGATTTTGCGACTTTGACCATGACGGCACCTTCGCGCGCCAGCGTTCCGCCACGCCTGATTGCTTCGTTCGTTCCTTCAAGCGCTTCCACCGCGACAACAGTTCCATTTTTCACGACGACAGTTTGCCCAATGTCGAGCCGCGCGATTTCTTTGGCGATTTTCCAACCCAAATCGACGTCTTCTTCCTCCTGCCGGGTGAGCTTCGCTCCCGCTACCAATCCAGCAACTGCAAGAGAATCCTCCAGAAATGTTGTGGCCGGCAAAAGCTCGACATCGACTCCGGCCAATTCATCCGCGATCGCCGCAAAGATGGACTCTGCATTGCGCTGTTTGAGTTTACCCAGCAGCATCAACGCTTTCAAATCTGGACGCAGATCGAACAGGTTTTTCGGCGCGATCTGCCCCGCCATGATCGCGTGATGCACTTTGTTTTGGTTAAAAAACTTCAAGAGCCGATTGAGTTGTCCGACGCGCATCCATTCGATCAGATCGACATGCTCCGCGAGAACGGGATCGGTCTCGCCACCAAATGCAGCCGCTACGATTTTTTTTACACCAGCTTTTCGCGCCGCCTCAGCGAGCAGCCGAGGATACACGCCGTTTCCGGCGATGATTCCGAGAATTTCCGGTGGCCGCATCGAAGCTTTGTAACAGAAAAGTGTGCGATCGCGAGGACGCAATCGCCAGCACGCGAGACGTGCGCGCTCCCCAGATGCTACCCGTGGTGGCGGCGGCGTTTGACGTGCAACTGGGCGAGCGCTTTCTGCAGCGACGCCTGAATGGCCGCCACTTCCTCGGAGGTATGGTCTTCCTTCATTGCCGCCTTTGCGCGCTCGACTGCGGCCTCGGCCGCAGCAATGTCGATCTTTTCGGATTCAAGGGCCATGTCAGTTAAAACCGACACGGCGTCGGCCTTAATTTCGACAAAACCTTCGCCTATCGCCATTGCAGTTTCGCGACCGTTTTTCAGGACACGCAATTCACCAGGCACCACGGTGGTTAACAATGGGACGTGTTTGGGGTAAACTCCCAACTCCCCCTCCGAACCCGGCAACGTGACTATCTCCACGTCTTCGGAGTAAATTTTTTCCTCTGGCGTTACGATTTCGAGTTTCAGAGTGGCCATGATTCGCAGTTAAAGAGTTAAAAGGTTACAAAGTCAAAAGGTAGGAATTGGGAAGCGTTTTAACGATTTAACTTTTTTACTTTTTAACTCTCCTTGATCATGTCGATGCCGCCCTTCATATAGAAATTTTGCTCGGGCACATCGTCATGTTTGCCGTCCAGAATTTCTTTGAAACCGCGGACTGTTTCCGCAACCGGAACATATTGGCCCTTAAAGCCGGTGAAAACTTCTGCCACGTGAAAAGGCTGGCTCAGGAACCGCTGAATCTTGCGTGCCCGATGAACCGTGATCTTGTCCTCCGGGCTTAGTTCATCCATTCCGAGAATCGCGATGATGTCCTGTAGATCCTTATAACGCTGCAAAACACGCTGCACACCGCGCGCAACGTTATAATGCTCCTCGCCGACAATTTCCGGCGCCAACGCTTTCGACGTGGATGCCAGCGGATCGACCGCTGGGTAAATTCCCAACTCGGCAATGGAACGCTCAAGCACGATGGTCGAGTCCAGGTGCGCGAAAGTGTTCGCCGGCGCGGGATCAGTGAGATCGTCCGCTGGAACGTAGACTGCCTGGAACGAAGTGATCGATCCTTTATTTGTCGATGTAATTCGTTCCTGCAAATCACCCATCTCAGCAGCCAACGTAGGCTGGTAGCCAACCGCGCTTGGCGTTCGGCCCAGCAACGCTGACACTTCCGACCCTGCCTGCGAGAATCGAAAGATGTTGTCGATAAAAAGAAGGACGTCCTGATTGCGCTCGTCGCGAAAATATTCGGTCATTGCGAGCGCGGAAAGAGCAACGCGCAAACGCGCGCCCGGTGGTTCGTTCATCTGACCGAAAACCATCCCTACTTTCGACTTCGACAGGTCTTTTTGATCGATCACGCCCGCCTCGCTCATTTCCTTGTAAAGATCGTTGCCTTCCCGGCTCCGTTCGCCTACTCCGGCAAATATGGAAACCCCACCATGTTTCATGGCGATGTTGTTGATTAACTCCTGGATGACAACAGTCTTGCCGACACCCGCGCCACCAAATGCGCCGACTTTGCCGCCTTTTGTAAATGGACAAACGAGATCGATGACCTTGATCCCGGTTTCCAGGATCTTTGACGTTGTGTCTTGCTCCGTGAGCGTCGGCGCCGGACGATGGATCGGGTAACGCTTGGTGTAGTTCACCGTGCCGCGGTTATCGATGGGGTCACCGGTAACGTTAAAGAGCCGGCCAAGCACCGCCTCGCCTACTGGTACGGTGATCGGACCACCAGTATCGGTCACGCTCATTCCCCGCTTCAGCCCTTCCGTCGAAGACATTGCGATGGAGCGAACCCAGCTTTCGCCAAGATGCTGTTGCACTTCGAGGGTCAACTTCGTTGGGTTGCCATTCACTTCGTACTCAATTTCGAGGGCGTTGTAGATTTTCGGCAGGGTCTTTTCGTCTGGAAATTCCACGTCCACTACGGGACCGATTACTTGAACTATGTTTCCTTTATTCATAAATCTTGACTAACCACCGAGTGCCATCTGCGCTGTGGCGATCTCAAGCAACTCGGTTGTGATGCCGGCCTGGCGCATCTTGTTGTATTCCAATGTAAGGTCCTTGATAAATTGATTTGCGTTGTCGGTGGCGTTCTTCATCGCCACCATTCGCGCGCTGTGCTCAGACGCGCGCGCGTCGAGAATCATCTGAAAAACCTGGTAGGAGACATAATACGGAAGCATTGAATCGAGGACGACCTCGGCGTTAGGCTCGAACACGTAGCCGATCATTGGATCGTGACCTTCACTTTCAGCCTGGCCTGCTTCGCTTTTTGGCAAGTCAAAACTACTGATCGGCAGCAGCGTCTGTACTACGGTACGTTGGCTGATTGTGTTGATAAAATGCGTGTAGAGCACCGAGACTTTGTCGACCTCAAGCCTCAGGAATTTCTCCATGCAAAACTTCGAGATCGGCTTCGCTTCCACGAAGGTCGGTGAGTCTTTCAATTCAAAATCAGCCAATAATTCGCGCTTTGTTCGGGCGATGAATTGTCGCGCCTTCTTTCCTGTCACTACAAACGCTGTTTTAGCCGAATCAAAGTTGCTGGCCTCTCGAAGGAGGTTCGTGTTCAACGCCCCGCAGAGTCCCTTGTCTGTGCTGATAATTAAGACCAACTCTTTCTTGAGCGGGCGAATAGCAAGAAGTGGATGAAATCTCGGATCCGTCCGTTTTTGCAACGAAACGAGAACCTTATTCATCAAGGCGGCATAAGGGCGTCCCGCGAGCGCGTGCTGCTGCGCTTTGCGCATCTTGGAAGCAGCCACCATTTGCATTGCTTTGGTGATCTGCGCTGTGTTGCGAATCGATCTGATCCGGCGCCGTATGTCCTGGGTGTTAGCCATCTAGGAAATTCTCGAATTTCGATTTTTGATTCTCGGCGCTTCTCGCACGCGATAGCGAGCCGCTTCTTCTCGGACATGAAAACCGATTTCTCGTCTTTTCGGCGCTTTCGTCGGTTCAAGTAATTGTTTCAGCGCGGCAAAAAGATTGGCAATCGCCTCGTCATGAGAATCGAATCGCCGCTCGAGTTCCTTCAGTTTTGCTGCTAACTGCACGTTTGCTGCGACCATTTCCCGCAGCCTGATAAACGCACGTACGATGCGAACGCTTGCTTGAACAGCAATTGCGCTATTCAGCACGCTCGCAAGCATGATCGCGCCATGCTCGGTAAAAGCGATCGGCAAGGTCCGCCGACCACCATGCGATCTTGATATCGCGTTTTGCGATATCAAGTTTGTAAACTCCTCGCGTGTAAGCACAAATGCAAAGCCATCAGGAAAGCGTGTGCGGTTTCGCTTGAATTGCTCGTTCAAACGCATTGTGCTCGTCCCGTAGATTGCCGCCAGATCTGAGTCCAGCATCACTCGCTGGCCTCGAATGAAATGGATCGCGCTTTCCAGATTAGCAATCTTACCGTGCGAGCTCATGATTTGATCGAACTGGTTCAAACAAATCATCGCCAGGTCGTCTTGAATTCATCCAGTGCCGCTTTCAGTTGCGACTCGAGATCCTTGTCGAGCTCCTTTTTCTCGCGGATCGCACCGAGCAATCCTCCTTTCCTGGTTTGCAGCCAATCCTGAAGCTTCAGTTGGTACTCCTTGACACGCTCGACGGGCAGTGAATCGAGGTACCCATTTTGCATCGCCCACATCACCGCCACTTGCTCTTCCACCAGGATCGGGTTGTACTGTTTTTGTTTAAAAAGCTCGACAATGCGTTGACCGCGATCCAATCGCGCCCTCGTAGCCGCATCCAAATCGGAGCCAAATTGCGCGAATGCAGCCAGCTCGCGGAACTGCGCCAGATCGAGTTTTACCTTGCCGGCGACCTGCTTGATCGCCTTGATCTGGGCAGCCGATCCCACACGGCTGACAGAGAGGCCCACCGAAATGGCAGGCCGCACACCTTGATAAAACAAATCAGTCTCAAGATAGATTTGGCCGTCCGTAATCGAGATCACGTTTGTCGGAATGTAGGCGGAGACGTCGCCGGCCTGGGTTTCGATGATCGGTAACGCGGTTAACGAGCCGCCACCGAATTCATCGCTCATGCGCGCGGCGCGTTCGAGTAATCGCGAGTGCAAATAGAATACATCGCCCGGATAAGCTTCCCGCCCGGACGGACGCTTCAACACCAGTGAAACCTGCCGATAAGCCACCGCGTGCTTTGACAAATCGTCGAAGATGATGAGCGCATCCATTCCATTGTCCATGAACCATTCGCCCATCGCGGCGCCAGCGAACGGCGCCAGATACTGATTCGTCGCCGTGTCGGATGCAGGCGCAGAGATGATTGTCGTGTAAGGCATGGCGCCTTCTCTTTCGAGAACATCGAGCACTCGCGCCACGTTGGAATTTTTCTGGCCAATGGCGACGTAAATACAGTAGAGCGGCCGATAATTGTTATCTTTCGCGTCTTCCGCAGCTTTGTTCAGGCGAGCCTGGCTGATGATCGTATCGATGGCAATGGTGGTTTTGCCAGTTGCGCGATCACCGATGATCAGCTCGCGCTGACCCCGACCGATCGGAATCATGGCATCGATTGCCATGAGACCGGTTTGCACCGGTTGATTTACGCTGCGGCGTTTGATGACGCCCGGCGCAATTTTTTCCAGCGGATAAAATGTTTCGGTTTTGATCGGCCCCTTGTCATCGAGCGGCTGGCCGAGTGTGTTTACCACACGGCCCAACAACGCCTTGCCGACGGGAACGGAAAGAAGTCGGCCGGTGGTCTTAACTTCGTCGCCTTCGGACACCTTCGTCGTTTCCCCCATGAGAATCGCGCCGACTTCAGTTTCCTCCAGATTCAACGCGAGACCGAATACTCCGTTTGGAAATTCGATCATCTCGTTAAGCATCACGTCGCTCAGTCCTTCAATGCGCGCGACTCCATCGCCCGTTTCACGCACAACGCCGACGTTGCTTTTGGTTGTCGATGTTTTTAGCCCTTCAATTTTCGTTTCGATCTCTTCGAGTATGCTGCTCATGATATTGCCTTGATTAAAGTTCTCGTTGGAGACGTTCGAGCCGGTTGCGCACCGTTCCGTCCCATACATCACTCCCCACACGAATACGCATTCCGCCAAGAAGCTCCGGGTTAACAACAAACTGCGTTGTCAGGTCGCCACCGTATTTGTTTTTGAGATTGGCCACGAGCTCCGAACTCGTCGCGGAATCCACTTCGCTTGCCGTCTCGATTTTGGCCTGCCGCTTTTCTAGTTCGAGACGAAGCAGACGTCTGTAATTTTTTAGGACCTCGATGTAATGACGCGGTTTTCTGGCGACAAGCGAATCGACCAGGGACGCAATCCTTCCAGGGTCGAGTTGGGCGTCCGTGAAGCTTGCTCGAAGCATTTCACGCGAGAGCCGGCGAATTTCCTTGTTGATCTTCATCAGGCCAGTTGACGAGTTGCTTCCTCCTGCAAACGCCGTTGATCTTCCGGCGTTAACACTTTCTCAGTGACTTTTGCCGTGGTCTCAACCACCAGGCGCCCAAGCTCGCGCTTCAAAGATTCCATCGTACGCTCGTGCTCAATCGCGCTCGCTTCACGCGCTTTGGCAATGATTTGCTCCGCAGCCGCAATCGCCTCTTGCTGCTTGCGCTCGGACAAATGCGCAGCGCTTTCGCGCGTTTCATCGATCATTTTTTGAGCGTCCGCGTTCGCCTTCGCCAAAATCTCCTGGTAACGCTTCTCCGCCTCGGCCAGCTCTTTCTTGATTTTTTCAGCGTTAAGCTGGCCCTCTTCGATCTTCCGCCGACGTTCCTCAAGAATGGCAAGGATTGGCTTGTACGCGAAGCGTTGCAAAAGGAATGCAACAATGCAAAAGCTAATGACCTGCGACAGAAACAGCTTCCAATTCCAGCCGAACGTTTCGGCTGTTTCACGCAAAATGTCAGTTATGCCTCCGCTGCTGGCGGCAATTATCAGATTCATAAATTAGGTTTCGGGCGCAACATCGGTTGCCTGCCCGGTGAAATTAATGAACGAGATACAGCGCGTAGAAAACGATCGCCTCGGTCAGCGCGATGGCCAGAATTCCGTGCACGAGCACCTGCGTGAACGCACCGGGATTGCGACCGACCGCGCTGGTCATCCCCAAGCCGGTCAAGCCGATTCCGATTCCGACGCCCATCGCGGCAAGCCCGACGTGAATGCTTCCGCTTAGTTCTGCTAGTATTGGTAGTATCATATTTTTCTTAGTTGGTTTTGCGATGTCGTCATGAGATCGCCGAAAATCAGTGCGCGTGCTCCGGTCCCTCCTGGTGTTCTGCAATCAACATTGTGAAAACCGCAGTCAGCAGCATGAAAACAAGCGCCTGCACAAATCCCACGAGCACTTCGAGGAAATAGAACGGGATCGGCAAGACCGGCGACAGCCACGGAACCATCGTGGACATGGCTTCGAGAATACTTTCGCCAGCATAGATGTTCCCGAATAATCGAAAACTGAGCGCAATCGGTCGAAATAGAATCGAAATCACTTCGAGCCAGCCGACGGCGAAAAAAATGACGATCATGAGGATCTTCACGATTCCGGATGTCTCACCTTTTGGGCCAAATAAATGTTTCAAGAATCCGCCGACACCATTGGCCTGAATCGCCCAGACAAACCACATCACGAAAAATATGGCCGACATCGCGGTCGTCATGTTTAGGTCCGCGTTGCCACCGCGCAGCAACGGCCGATCGACATGAAAATTTCCTGTCGCGTCGTAATGGCCCCAACCAACAGTTCCGATCCCTGGAATTAGCCCAAACCAGTTCACGAACAGAATAAAAATGAAAATCGTCGCAAAAAACCAAAATCCTTTCGCCACTAAGTCACGGCCGATGATGTTTTCCAAAAAATTGTGCACACCCTCAACTAACCACTCCCAAAAATTTTGAATTCCGCTGGGAATGGCCTGAACCCGCCGGGTTGCGATTTGTGAAAGAATGATGATGCCGGCAGCGACGATCCAGGTGACCAGCATCGAGTTTGTGATTCCGAAGCCGCCGAACTGAACAAGCATCTGCGGTTTTAACGAGACGCCTTCGTGCCCAGTCGTACCGGCTTCAGCTGCAAAGGTGGAGGTGGCAAACATCGCGCTGGAGGCCAACGCCAGGATCGACATCAGTAAACAACGATTGCGCATTTTATAAGTACTCCTAACCGACATCGGGGTGATGCCGGCCTGCCGAGGTCGACCGCCTTAGCACCTGCCAGGCAGACATTAACCTCCGCTACACTCGACGCGCATACCAAAGCGCGTTTTGCCCGAAATGACAAACAAAATTCTTCCGCTGCGGCGCTATTTCGCCGGCAACCCCTCGGCAAACCGCGGAGCAAGCCGGGCCACCGGTTTCGATTTCACGGGCTCAGAGGCGCCATTTAGACTGATCGCTTCTTCATAGAACGATTCTAACTGGTCGATTTGAGCGTCCTGCTCGAATCGTTCGATCACGGTGGCGTGTGCACGGGCTCCCATTTGCGTTAACAAATCCGGCGAACGCGTGATTAGCTGCATGGCGTTCGCCAATCCCACGTGATCTTCCTCAGCCACCAGGAACCCGGTGCGTTTATGCTCGACTGCTTCGGGGATCCCACCATGACGCGTCGCAACCACGGGCAACCCGGTCGCCATTGCTTCCAAGACCGAGTTCGGCACGCCTTCCTGGTCTTGATTCGCGGATATTTCGCTGGGATGCAAAAACAGATGCGAACTCGCATAAAGCTCAAGCAGTTTCCGTTGCGACAGAAACCCAACAAAATGTACGTCCCTCAGAATCCCTAATCCGTCGGCAAGCATCTCCAGTTCTGGTTGGAGAGGTCCTTTGCCAGCGATGAAAAATTCCGCTTTGGGATTGTCTTTCTTAAAAATCGCAAAAGCGCGCAAGCTCGTCGCAACGCCCTTTTTCGGAATCAACCGGCACGCCTGCACAACTCTCCATTTTCCGTCGCTCGGTACTTGTCTATCCACGAATGGAAATTCATTGAGTGGGATCCCAGTGCGATTAATTCGCAGTTTTTCGGGCGGGCAGCCCAGGTGGATCAATCGGTCAGCCAGAGACTGGGAACGCGCAAACACGAGCGGAACCGCATTGAAAAGACGGCGTAGCTTTGCTGGATAATCCTTGATGTCTTTCTTGTGCGCGACATCCGCGCCGTGAAAAGATACCACGCAGGGCTTGTCCCACTGCTCGATGAAAGGAAGCAAGTGCACGCCGGTATGTCCAAAATAGATATGCATCAGGTCGGCGCCATGCCGTTCCAACAATGAATCAAGCGTTTGATACTCGCCTCGATAGACAATGGGCGGGCGTCGCTCAACGAATTTCAGCCAGCCATGCACGAGCAGGTTTGTTCGCCGCTTTGGTATAACTTCCACAGCGGCAAACGGAAATCGTTCCGCATTCTGGACTTCTTTTGTGACAACGAAGGTATCGACGCCGCGCAGCGCTTTCACCTGCCGGTAAATATGCAACATCTCCGGCTTCAGAAAGCTGGAGCAATAGCTCGCTACGACCCGCCTGCCCATAAACCGCGGCCAGTCTCGCTAGAGATTCTCGGCTTGTCCACCGTTAATTGGGGAGGAGATATCCTGGTCGCCCGTCATTCTTTCTGCCAACGCCTTCTTTAACGTATCGATCCCCTCCCCATTCGCGGCCGAGATCGAAACGGTCCTGACTTTGGAAAATTTCTCTTGCAGCGCCTCGAGATTCTCGTTCGCATTCGGTAAATCCATCTTGTTCGCGACGATTAACCACGGCCGGGATGAAAGCATCGGATCGTACAGATCAATTTCCTTTCGAAGATTCTGTAAATCTTCCACCGGGCTCCGTCCTTCGCTTCCGGCAACGTCGATCACGAATATCAAAATGGGACAGCGTGTGATATGTCGCAAAAATTCGTGGCCCAGGCCAACTCCACGATGCGCCCCTTCGATCAAACCGGGAATGTCTGCGATCGTGGCATGGCGATAACCCGGCAGCTCCATCACGCCGACAACCGGATGCAAAGTAGTGAACGGATATGCCGCAACCTTCGGCCGCGCAGCTGAAAGTTTTCGCAGTAATGTCGATTTACCTGCATTCGGATAACCGACCAATCCGGCATCCGCGATCGTTCGCAGCTCCAGTAGGAAATATCCTTGCTCGCCCTCTTCGCCGTCGGTGTATTGCCGCGGCGCACGATTACGCGAGCTTTTGAAATGCACATTGCCCTTTCCTCCTGCTCCTCCGCGACAAAGCACGAATTCCTCCCCGTCGCGCACAAGATCGATGATCAAATCCATTGCAGACTGCGCACTGCCGATCGCGGATTGATCTGAATTGGGCGTTGGGAGTTGGGAGTTGGGAGTTGAGCGTTTCTCTTTATCAGCGTGCCAAACGATTGTGCCCACAGGTACCTTTACGATCTTGTTCGCGCCTGCGCGTCCGGCCATTTTCTTGCCCTTGCCGTGGCCGCCGTCTTTCGCTTTGATGATCGGCTCATAAAAAAGATTAGCTAAATTGTCCACATGCCGCTCGACGCGTAGAACCACGTTGCCGCCACGTCCCCCGTCTCCACCATCCGGTCCGCCTTTGGGCACAAATTTTTCTCGCCGAAAACTGACGCTACCGCGTCCGCCGCTCCCAGCTTGGGCAAAAACTTTGATCCGATCAACAAACATGGCCGTTGTTCAAAATGCCACTCGCCACACCGAATGTCATCCGGAGCGAAGCGCCTGCCACGCCGTAGCTTTAGCGAAGGCGGGAGGGACCTGGCCCATGATCCTAGGTCACACGATTTAGCTTGTGTAGTCCAAAACCAAGCGTGAGATCCTTCATTTCGTTCAGGATAACACGGTGATGAAAAATCACTTAACAAGGCAGGGCCTCAAAGGATCGTTGGGCGATGGACTTCGCCGACAGGCGTCCAAAACGACAGATTTTTTGCCTTCGCTGCAAGCGCCGTTCAACGGAACTGCGTCTTGAGCGTCTAACTGGCATTAAATAACCGGTTTATTCGTCTTCTTTCAGAAACCATGAAATCATTCATCCTTATCGTCGCGCTCTTGAGTGCGCTCAGTTTGCAAGCTCAGACCGAATCAACAATCCAGCCGGCTCAAAGCGTCTCGCCAGTCAACCAGAATCCCCCGCCGCTGGATCCGAAGAACATGGATACGTCCGTCAAACCGCAGGATGATTTTTATCTTTACGCCAACGGCGGCTGGTTAAAGCGCAATCCCGTGCCGCCGGAATATTCGCGCTGGGGCAGCTTCAGTGAGTTGGAGGAGAAAAATAATGAAGCGCTCCACAAGATCGCCGAGAAAACTGCCAATGCCCATGTCGATGCAAACGCGGCGCCGGAAGTCCAAAAAGTAGGCGACTACTACGCGAGCGGCATGGACGAAAAAACAATCGAAGGGGCGCAAACCAAGCCACTCGAAGACGAGCTAAAACGCATCGACGCGATTAAAGATCGCGCCGATCTGCTGAACGCGATCGCACGCTTGCACACTATTGGTGTCGATGCATTCTTCGAATTTGGCTCCGGCCAGGATGCAAAAGATAGCACGCGCGAAATTGCGCAGGCCCACCAGGGTGGACTTGGTCTCCCGGACCGCGATTATTATACAAAGACTGATGAGGACTCGAAAAAGAAACGCGCTGCGTACGTGGATCACGTCACAAAAATGCTGACGCTGCTAGGCGAGGCCCCGGGCAAAGCTGCCAGCGACGCCAAGAAGATCATGGCTCTGGAGACTTCTCTCGCCAAGGCGTCCCGTACTCGCGTGGAGCTTCGCGATCCGCAAAAGAACTACAACAAGATGTCGCAGACCGATCTGCAAAAGCTAACGCCGGACTGGAATTGGGCCGATTATTTTAAAGCGATTAATCTCACCGAGCCGGGTGACATTAATGTGGGGCAACCCGATTTCTTCAAGGCAGCCAACGCGATGTTCACCAAAACATCCATCGACGATTGGAAAACCTATCTCCGTTGGCATTTGATCGATGACGCCGCAGCGGAATTATCGAAGGATTTTGTAAACGAAGATTTCAATTTCAATCAGGGCGTTCTACGCGGCACGAAGGAAATCAAGCCGCGCTGGAAACGCGTGGTCGCTTCTACCAACGGCGCGCTGGGCGAAGCATTGGGCAAACTTTATGTTGCCGATTACTTCCCGCCTGAAGCCAAGGCGCGCGCGTTGGAAATGATTAACAACCTGAAGGCTGCGCTGGCTGATCGCATTAAAACCTTGGACTGGATGGACGAGCCGACCAAACAGCAAGCGCTCAAAAAACTCGCGGCTATGAACGTCAAAATCGGTTATCCGGATAAATGGCGAGATTACTCGCTGCTCAAGATCGACAGGGGCTCGTACGTCTCGAACGCTATGCGAGCCGCGAATTTCGAAGTAAATCACGAGCTCAAAAAAATCGGTAAACCGGTCGATCGCAGCGAATGGGAAATGACGCCGCCAACAGTGAACGCCTATTACAACCCAATGATGAACGAGATCGTATTTCCGGCGGGAATCTTGCAACCGCCGTTCTTCGACCCGAAGGCCGATGACCCCGTCAATTACGGCGGCATGGGCGCGGTAATCGGACACGAAATGACGCACGGATTTGACGATCAAGGCCGACAATTCGATGAAGTCGGAAATTTGCGCGACTGGTGGTCGAAGCAATCAGCGGAGGAATATGACAGGCGTCGCAAAGCGGTTGTCGATCAATATTCGGAGTATCAACCACTGCCGGGCAAGCACATTAACGGCGAACTGACGCAAGGCGAAAACATCGCAGACATTGGTGGCATCAAGCTCGCTTATGCTGCGCTGCAAAAAGCGCTCGATAAGAACCCACAGGCGCGCGAACAAAAGATCGACGGGTTCACGCCGGAACAACGCTTCTTTCTCGGCTGGGCCCAGGTATGGCGGGCGAATCAGCGCGAAGATGACTTGCAACTGCGCCTGAACACCGATCCGCATTCACCAACCCATTACCGGTGCAACGGCCCGATCTCGAACATGCCGGAATTCGCCAAGGCGTTTAATTTGCCAGACAACTGTCCGATGATCCGACCGGCAGATAAGCGGGTCAATATTTGGTGAGATGTAAGAAGTGAGACGTGAGAAGGCAGCGGCACTTTCTCACTTCTCACAAATCACTTCTCACTATTGGACTCTTTTGCGATCTTCCCTCCCCAACCTAAAATCTTTGCCTTCGCGCCGGCTGCTTCGGCCTCTTTAATGTTGCCGGCGCGATTGTAAAACAGCGAAAGACTTGTCCAGCCGATCTGATCGTTGGGCCGAAGCTCGACTGCTTTCTTTCCCGCTTGGATTGCTTCGGTAAAACGCCCCAGTTTCATCAAGGCCATTCCAAGCGCGTGCCAACCGTCGAAAAAATCCGGCGCTATCTGCACACAGCGCCTGTACTTTTCCACAGCACTGTCTAGATCGCCGACGGCCAGGTCCCCGTTGGCGTCGTCAAAAATTTCGTCGGGCGTTTGTTCCATCTTTCGAAGAAGAAACCACGAATTAACACTAATAATAGGAGTCTTCTTGTAATATCATTCTGATCCCGCAGTCGCGGGAGAAGAATCTCAGATCCATTTCGAAATCGGCGACGCAGGTGGAATCAGAGATGTTTCGCGGAGCCTGTCCTGAGCGAAGCCGAAGGGCTCAACATGACAATGCCACTTATCGAATCATCGCAAGGCAATCGATCCGCCAGTCGCATTCAGGCATTCGCCTCAATTCGTGGTTAACTCGGCTAGCTTAGCCTTTCTGGAATTGCAGACCCGCGGCTTGCCCGCGGTCGCGCAGCCATTCCATAAAAACAATTCGCCGTTTGTTATCGAGAAGCCTTTTCTCGTACGCCGCCTTCTTCTCAGCAGCGTTCGCATCGGCTAATGGCTCCCGCTTTTCCAGAACGGCGATAAATCCATTTTCACCAGCTGGGAAAAAATCACTGGTCTCACCCGGATTCAGGAACGCCACCGCCTGTTTGATGGCGGGAAGATCAGCCGGTTCGTTCTTCTTCGGTTCTTTGTCTTGCGATTTTGGTTTCTCCTCTTCGATCAGTGAAAACGGCGGGACTTTCTCGGCTTTCACTCCAGATTTTTGAATCGCTGCTTCAAGTGGTTGCCCTGACTGCTTCGCTTCGCGTAATTGTTGAACGACCTCTGCTGCTTTCGTCGACATCAGCTCGCGTGCCTTGGATTTCTTGATCGTCTCTACAATTTTAGGCTTCGCTTCTTCGAGTGTAAGCGGACGCGCTTCGGTATTTCCTGCAAGATGCAAAATATAAAATCCATCCGCCACCTGAATGGGATCGCTGTTCGGCTCCTGCGCTGAAAGCTTGAAAGCTGCATCGCCAAGTTGCGCGTCGACTTTCAACTGTGGATCAGGCTCTGCTTTGGTAAATTCGCCCGTCTCATGTACCGGCAACTTAAGTTTCTCAGCGGCGTGGCTGAAATCCGCCCCTTTCTCTAACA
>Ga0209057_1002373_pt1 | contig 14567 bp, 11 predicted proteins | sample GraSoiAngelo_146_FD_185903 | JGI IMG/M metagenome (GOLD analysis project Ga0209057, IMG submission 185903) | Grasslands soil microbial communities from the Angelo Coastal Reserve, California, USA - 14_1009_05_30cm (SPAdes) (version 2) | ecosystem: Environmental > Terrestrial > Soil > Grasslands ... | reverse complement strand
ACCGCTGCGCTTGCTCCGCCAGACCGTGGATGAAGATCTGCGTGCGAGCCAGCTGGTTTCCGCCGTGCTCGTCGTTGCGCGTCGCCGCGACGACGCTCAGCCGCGGAGCCGCCGTCACGCTGTCTGGGCAGACCTCGGACGGGCGGTGATCAACGTATGCCAGCCGAGCCGGCTTTCCAGCCACTCGAACCATGGCGTCGGCAGCCAGCGGAAGTACCACACCCACTGGTACTCGTACTTCACGTACTTGTCGATGCGGTAGGGAAAGATGTGGTCCTTGTGGATGTCGACGATGTCGTACGCGTCGCGCAACAGGTACCGGACGCCGCGGAACGAGTAATAGAACGTGACCGGACTTCCTTCCTGCGCCTCGGAGTATCTCGACACCAGCTCATCTGATCTCCAGATTGCTCCGTGCCCGTACGTGAGGATGATCCAGAGCACCTTCCATGACCACTTCGTGTAGAGCATCAGCCGCAGCTCCGTCTCGGGCTTGCAGTACCGCCTGAGCTGCTCCATGACCCGCTCGGGATGCGGCGTGTGATGAATCACGCCAAAGGAGTAGATCAGGTCGTACTTCTCGACCGGCACGAACTCGCTCAGGTGCTCTGCGTCGCCCTCGTAAAAGTTCGCCTCCAGCCCGAAGACCTCGAACCGCTTCCTGCACACGTCCAGGCTTTCGTGGGAGAGGTCCACGACCGTGATGTCGGCCCCCGCACGGGCGAAGTTGATCGAGTCGGTGCCGATGCCGCATCCGATCTCGAGCACCTTCTTGCCACGCCATCTTTCGAAGTCCGCGAACGCGGGGATGTGCGGCTCGACGAAATATTTCCGGGCCTCGACCTCATCGAAGTATTCGCGCGTCCCGACCGGCTTGGTCGAGTGCCTGATGTTGCAGGGCCGCCGGCTCCAGTACGCGCGAACCTGGTCGATGACCGAGGGGGCGCCCGTGGTCGCCGCCATCAGGTCAGCCCCGCGCGCGGGCCGGGTCGGTCCACATGCCGGCCAGCGCCTTGTGGAGGCGCTGGTTGTCGTCCCCGAGCCCAAGTCCGACGTAGTTGGGCCGGTCGCCCGCTTGCTTGCGCAGGAGCCGCCACGCGTCCACCACCATCGTCGACTCCGGGATCTTCGCCAGGTCGAGGCCGGCGTAGGCGCGGTCCGGGTTCATGATCACGACCACGTCCTTTTCTTTGATGGCTTCATCGACGCTCGACGCGTAGACCACCTGATCGCCCAGAACTCCGCGCGCCGAGTCCATGGCCATGGGGTCGTGGACGGTCACGCTGGCGCCCGAGCCGACCAGGCTCTTCGCCAGCAGGAACCCGGCGCTCTCTTCGATCACGTTGCTATCGGGCTTGTAGGAAAGGCCCAGGATCGCCACCGAGCCGCCGTCGGGAACCATCCCCAGCACGCGCGTGGCGAGGCGCTCGTTGGTGGAGCCGTTGAAGTCGTGCACGGCCTCGGCGAGCGACGCCCGCTGCCCCAGCTGGCGCGCCAGGTAGGCCAGCGCCTGGTTGTCGCGCGGGAAGCACGGACCGCCGTAGGCCACCGCGCCTTTCAAATAGCGCCGGCCGATTCGGGTGTCGAGCCCCAGGGCGGATGTCACCGTGTCGACGTCTCCCCCCGGAAGCTGCTCGCTCAGTGCCGCGACCATGTTGGCGAAGGAGATTCTCATCGTCACGTATGCGTTGACCGAGATCTTGGTCAGCTCCGCGTTGACCAGGCTCATCCGCGCCACTTCCGGCTCGTTGTCGACGACCCCTCTGTACAGCTCCGCGAGCTGCTCGCCCGACCGCTCGTCGTACTCGCCGATGAGCAGGAACTCGGGGTTCAGGAAGTCCTTGATCACCTGGCCCAGGGCGATGAACTCCGGGCTGTAGCACACGCCGAAGTCCTTGCCGCAGTGCTTGCCGGACTCCTGCTCCAGGACCCGCATCATGCCGTACTCGGTCGATCCCGGCAGGACGGTGCTCGTGAGTACGACCAGGTGGTACGCGGGCTTGCTGCGCAGCGCCCTGCCGATCGACTTTGCCGCCTCGAGCACGTAGGTGATCGTGAAACCCCCCTCGTCAGTGCTGGGAGTCGGCACGACGATCAGCGTCGCCTCCGTCGAGCTCACAGCGTCCGCTATGTCCTGCGTGGCGCGCAAACGCGAGTGCGCCCGCTGGAGCATCTCGGCAAGACCGGGCTCCGTCACCGGCGCCTGGCCCTTGTTGACGAGGTCAACCGTGCGCGCGGACACGTCTGCGCCGACCACCGTGAACCCCTTGTCGGCGAAGCACGCGGCGATGCAGGCGCCGAGCTTGCCGAGACCGATGATTGAAACCGGTGGGCGTTTCGTCATGACCGCTTCCCTGCCGGCTCGGCTTTGGTCTCACCACGCTCCGTGAGCATGCGGCCGAAATAACCGCGGACGACGCCGGGGTCCTTGGTCGAGTTGTACCAGTCGATCGTCCTGTGCAGGCCGTCGAAGAACTTCATCTTCGGGCTCCAGCCGATCAGCTCCTTGGCCCGCTGGTTGCTCGCGACGCGGTTCAGCGGTCCGGTCGGCATGTGCTTGAGGAATTTGATCTCGGCCTTCTTACCGGTATAGCGGAGCACCTCCTGGACCGCGTCGATGACGCGTGTCCGCTCCATGGTCCCGAGGTTGATGGGTGTGCCATCGACGACGTCGCTCTCGGCCGCGGCGACCATCCCGTCCGCGATGTCGCCGACGTATGTCCAGTTGCGGATCTGCGTGCCGTCGCCCCACACCTCGAAGGGGTTCTGGTCGATGAACGCGCGCGCGATCATCGCGATCACGGCGTGGTTCTCGACGCCGCGCTCACCGTAGACGGTGAACAGGCGGCACGAGACCGACCGCAGCCCGACCTGCCGGTACCATGACTGCAGCGAAAGCTCGCCCATCAGCTTGGCCCAGCCGTACATATGGTCTGAGTCGTACGGCGGTCCCACCATCTCCTCGGTCAGGTAGAGCTCCTTGGAGATGTCCTGCTGGATGTAGTTGGGGTACACGCAGCCGGATGACGCGAACACGAACTTGTCGACGTCGGCGTCGATGGCGGACTTGACCATGAGCCCGTCCATGACGAGGTTCCTGCCGCACTCCGCATCGTGCATCTCCACGTAACCCCGGCCGCCGTGGATGGCCGCCAGGTGGAAGACGTAGTCGACGCCGTGGCACGCCGCGTCGGTCGCTCCAGGCGCGAGTAGGTCGGCCTGCATGAGCTCGACGACTCCGGTGTCCAGATGGGTGCGGATGTTGTCCACCGTTCCGCTGGAAAGGTCGTCGACGACCCGCACGTGGCGAACGCCGCGCTCAACCAGCCGGTCGACGACGTGCGATCCGATGAACGATGCCCCGCCGGTCACGAGCACGCTCTTGCCTGACCAGTCGAGTGCCTTGCCGTGTTGGTTCTTGTTTTGCGTCAACTGCCTAAGCTCCAGAGGTGGATTTTGCTGTTTCGTGTTGCCGAAGTAGTGCAAGGGCGATGCCAGAAGCTGACGCCAGCTCACTTATATCACCGCTCCACAGCATTTCGACCGCATCTTTGACACTCTTGAGAGCCACAACGCTCTCCGCCAGGTCGTGCGATGAGGGCACGCCGACCCGCCTGGCGCCCGTCGCCAGGAAAACGTGCTCGACCCCGCAGCGCCGGTTGCCGTCGACCACGTAGCTGCCCAGCGCGGACCACTGGTCGGCGGCGTAACCCGTCTCCTCCAGCAGCTCGCGGCGTGCCGCCGCCGCGGGGGTCTCGTCGCCTTCGATGAAACCTGAGGGCAGCGAGTACGTCATGTGCTTGGGACCATGCCGGTAGTGTCGCACCACGACCAATTCGCCTTCGTCCGTCAACGGGGCAACGACGACGAAGTTACGCAGCCGGATCGTGTAGAAGTCGTCCACCAGGCGCCCGTCCGGCAGCCGTATGTGCTCCTCAAACACCTCAATCCACGGTTCCCGCCGGAGGAGGCTCGTGGTCGACTCCACCACCCAGTCGCTCCCGCCCGCAGGGTCACCACTCCCGACCAGGGGAGTCGCAGGGCCCTTCATTCGAGGGCACAAATCTTACTAAGCCCCTCCCCATTCATGGGATGGCGCCGATCCTTCGCGTTCATGGCGAGGTGCCAGAAGGGCCCGAGGGGCAGCCGACGGAGGGGCAGGGTGTGGGACGCGCCAGAGCTCGGCCGTTAACTGCCTGATACCGTAATCACCCACCACGTGGATACCGTGTCACGCGTCGGAGTCGTCGGCCTGGGCACGATCGGAGCGCAGGAGCTGGCCCTCTGGCAGCGCGCCGGCCTCGATCCGATCGGCTACGACATCTCGGAGCCGCGCGCCAGATCGCTCGGCGGGACGACCCGGATCGAAGAGCTCGAGCCGGCCGAGGCCCTGATCCTCTGCCTGCCCAACCTCGCCCCGTCGGGCGAGAACAGCATGGAGGCGTTCGACCACTTCGTCGACGTGGCGCAGCGCCTGGGCGTGAGGGAGAGGCTGATCGTCATCGCCAGCACGGTCCCGATCGGCTTCACCAAGCACTTCGCCGCCCGGCTGGGCCGCCACGGCCGCTTCGTCGCGCACGCTCCCGAGCGGTTCGACCCCGGACGCGGTACGGAGCTGGGCGAGATCCCGCGCGTCGTCGGCGCGCTGAGCCCGGAAGCGCTGGAGGCCACCACCAACCTGTACGGGCGGGCGAAAGTTCCCGTCCACCCGGTCGATCCGGTGGAGGTGGCCGAGGCGTCCAAGCTGCTGGAGAACTCCTTCCGCCTGGTCAACATCTCCTTCATCAACGAGTTCGCCGAGCTTTGCCGCCGCATCGGCATCGTGGCCGCCGATGTCATCGACGCCGCCGCCACCAAGCCTTTCGCCTTCATGCCCCACCAGCCGGGCGTCGGCGCCGGCGGCACCTGCATACCGACCATGCCCCGCTACCTGCTCGACGCGGCCAAGGACAGCGGGGTCGAGATGCCGATCCTGCGCGATGCGGTCAACGGCAACGAGCAGGTTGTGAAGAGGGTCGCCGAGCATGTCCGCCGGCTGCTGGCCGCCGGCGGGATCAAGCGGGCCAGGATCCTGGTCGTCGGCGCGGCCTACAAGCCGAACTATCCAGACGCACGCGCCTCCGCGGCGCTCGCCTTCTCGCGCGGACTCGCCCGCGAGCACGACGTGGTCGTCTTCGACCCGATCGTCGACGCGAAAGGTTTTCCCGAAGACCTGCCGCTGGTGCGCGAGCTTCCCCGGGATCAGCAGTTCGATGCTGTCGTCGTCGCACTCAAGCACCGCAACACGGACATCGATGCGCTGCGGCCGTTGAGCCCCATCCTGATCGACCTGGTTCGTGGCGCAGTCGAGGCGACAGAATCGATCTCGAGCCCCAACCGGTAGGCGGCCTCCGCGCCATGCGGATCTGGATCGTCAACCACTACGCCGACCCGCCCGACGGCCTCGCCACGCGCAGCTTCGACATCGCCAAGCGGATGGTCGAGAAGGGTCACCCGACGACGATCTTCGTGTGCGCGTTCAGCCACTACCACTTCCGCTACGTGCGCAAGCTCGGTTGGCGGCTGTGGCGAGACGAGGACATCGAGGGCGTGCGTTACGTATGGATCGCCGCCAACTCATACCACGCCAACGATTGGCGCCGCGTCTTGAACATGGTCGTTTTCAGCACCCTCGCATTCATCTCAGGCCTGGTCCGCCGCGAGCGGCCCGAGGTCGTCGTCGGCGTGTCCGTGCACCCGCTTGCCGCGCTGGCCGGGTTCTACCTCGCACGGATCAGGCGGGCTCGTTTCTTTTTCGAGGTGACCGACCTGTGGCCACAGACGCTGATCGACTTCGGACTCCTGAGCCCAGAGGGCCGGACGGCACGCGCCATGCGCCGCCTGGAGCGACACCTCTTCCGCCACGCGGAACGCATCGTCATGCTGTGGCGGCACACCGACGAGTACGTCAAGTCGCAAGGCATTTCGACATCCAAGATCCTTTGGGTGCCGCACGGCGTCGAGCTCGAGCGCTACGAAGAGCTCGAGCCGTATCGAGGCGCTCCCGGCCGCCCATTCCGGATCATGTTCCTCGGAGGGTTTGTGGCCTCGAACTCGATCGACAGCATCCTCGACGCCGCGACGGTGCTCGCGCGCAGAGGCCGTGGCGACATCAAGTTTCTTCTCGTCGGGTCGGGCCAGGAACGCGGGCGCCTCATGGAGCGGGCCCGCTCGCTGGAGCTGGACAACGTGGAGTTCCCGCCGGCCGTGCCCAAGCGCGAGGTGGCACGCACCATGGCCGGCGCCGATGCCTTCATCTACGGCCTGCGCGACCTGCCCCTGTACAGGTTCGGCATCAGCCTCAACAAGCTGACCGATTACCTCGCCGCCGGCAGGCCGATCGTCTTCTTTGGCAAATCGACCTACGACCCGGTCAAAGAAGCGCAGGCCGGCTTCAGCGTCCCGCCGGGCGACCCGGAGGTCCTGGCTGATGCGATCGAGCGACTCGTTGCCCTGACGCCCGTCGAGCGGATGGACATGGGAGAGCGCGGCCGCCGCTACCTGCTCGAGCACCACAACATCCCGAAGCTTGCCGAGCGCCTGCTCGAGGTGTTCGAGAAGGAGCCTGTGCCCGCGTGAAGCGCCGCAACTACCTCACGACGTTCATGGCCGAGGGGATCGTCATCGTCAGCTACCTGCTGTCCTTCCGTCTCGTCGCCGCGTATGCGGGCACCGAGGGCTTCGGCGAATACTCGCTTTCGCGCCGCACCCTGTCCCTGCTTGCGCCGCTCGCCGTGCTGGGCGCCGACCTCGGCCTTGCGAGGTATGCCTCCTACGCGGAGGCCGAGGAGTCAGGCAAGTCGCCCAGCTTTGCCGCCGCCGCGCTGATCATCCTGGCCGGCGCAGTCGCCGTGGTCAGCGTCGTGCTGCTGGTCGCCACGACGTTCTGGGGAGAGGTCTTCTTCGGGTCGTCGGCCTACACGAGCTTGATCCTGGCGCTGCCCCCGCTCATCGCCGGGGCGGGCGTGCACTCGCTGACGTACAGCTATCTGCGCGGCCTCAACCGGATCCAGGAGGCCAACGTGCTGATGGCGGTCAACCTGGGTTTGCTGCCGCTCGGCGCGATCGTGGCCTTCCAAGGATCGGTGCTCACGATCCTGGCGGCGATGGGCATCGGGTGGACCGCCGTGGCCGGCGTCTTCCTGGTCCGGCTGCCGCTGCGGTTCACGGCCCTCCGCGAGCGCCTGCGCGAGCTCCTGCAGTTCGGCGTGCCGCGTATGCCCGGTGACCTTTTCTCGCTTGGGCTTTTCGCGATGCCCGGCATCCTTGTCGCCCACGCCACCGACATCAGGGTCGCGGGAATCGTCGCCTTTGGAGTGGCGGCGGTGAGCATGATCGGATCTGGGCTGACGCCGGTCAGCTTCCTTCTCCTCCCGCTGGCCGCGCGCCTGCTCGCTGCGGGCAAGGTGGGGCAGCTGCGCAACGAGGTGGTCGAGGTCGTGGGCATCACCCTGGCCGCGACGCTTGTCCTGGTCGTCCTGCTCGAGGTGTTCGCCGGCCAGATCGTGAACCTCTACCTGGGCCCCAACTTCTCGGGCGGGGTCGACGTGCTCCGGCTCACCCTGATCGGCGCGCTTCCGTGGGCTTCCTACATAACCCTGCGCAGCGTCATCGACGCGCGTCACGTGGCGCCGATCAACGCGCGCAACCTGGGCGTGTCGTTCGCGCTGGCCCTGGCCCTGGCCTTTGCGCTCCAGCGGGTGGCCGATCCGACCACGGCCGCGGTGCTTTCGTTCGTGCTGGCTCTGTGGGTGCTGGCCGGCCTCACGATGCTGGAGGCGAACCGCGTCGCGGAGATCCTGGGCAACCCGATCGACCGCACGCCGGCCGGCCTCGCGCGGTTCGCGCTGCTGGCCGGGCTTCCCATCGTCATCGTGGTGAGCTCACCGCAGCGCCCGGCGCTCGCCCTTTTGATCTCTCTCCTCTATGTCGTGATGGCGCTGTTGTCGCTGCGCCTGAATCGCACAAATCTCGTGATGCTCGGTTACGTCGGCGCCGTGGCCGCATGGATGACCATCTCGTGGCTGCGGACCAAGTACCTCCTGCACCTGACTCCTGATCAGCTCAGCTACGGCACCGCGAAATACACGTACTTCGTCTTCGTCGTACTGCCGCTTGCCGCGTCGGTGGCCATGATTGTCAACAAGGTCGAGGACGCCTGGCCGATCGCCGGGTCGCAGCTGGCGATCGGCGGCGTCGTCGGGCTGATCACCATCGCGCTGCTGGGAGACAAGATCCTCGGGGCCGACCGCTACAGCTGGCAGGGCGACCTGATCGCGCTCGCGGTCCTGATCGCCATCCAGCCGTGGCTCGTGAAGAGCATCTGGGCTTCGGGCGCGGTCGGAATCCTGGGCATAGCCGGGATCATGTTCGCGGGCGCTAGGCAGTCACTGGTCGCCTTTGCGCTCGCGCTGCTGCTCTCCGCCGGCTACTGGGCCGGGTCGAAATACGTCCGCGAGACTCGAGGCACGCCGGGTGCGATTCGCGGCGCACTCGCCAATCGCTACGTCGTGCTGCCGCTGTGCCTGCTGCTTCTGACCGGTGGCGCGATCGCGGCCACCTATCACTGGACACCGAGCAGCTACTGCTACTGCATCACCGACCGCCTCATCAGCCTCCAGAACAACGGCCCGGGCGATCGCGACAAGATGATCTACCGCGGGCTGGGTCTTCTCGGCCAGGACCCGATCCTGGGTACTGGTCTCGGCTCGTTCGCCGGGTCGGTGCCCATGTCGCTGAGCCCGGGCAACTTCTACACGTACCCGCACAACGTGCCGCTGGAGGTGGCGTCGGAGACCGGGCTGATCGGCTTTCTCCTCGTCTTCGGGCCGCTGGTCGCAGGATGGTTGTGGCTCTTGTGGTCCGGCATCAAACGGGCTTCACCCGCCACCGCGGGGGTGATGATGATCGTGACCGTCTTCTTCACGACCTCGAACCTCAGCGGCGACATCCCCAGCGATCGCGGGCTGTGGGTGTTCGGCATCCTCGCGCTCAAGCTCGGCCTGGACGCGTTCGGGCTGCGGGTGACCGTGCCCACCAAAGCCAAGGCTCAGGTCAAGACCGCCGCACCTGTCACCTGACCTCACGTCGGGGCCGCGCGTGCACCACGAGCGGCAGCTTGGCAGGAGCGTGTCCGGGGCCTATTTGCGACACTCTAGGGGTGACTGCCGCCTCCTGGCTCAGCCGCAAGGGCCATGCGTTGCTGCGTTACGGCCCTGGTTTTGCCATCGAGGTCCTGATCTTCTGGGTCGTGCTCGAGACCTTCCAGCAGCTGAACTACGGCGGCCGCATCATCACCACGCCCCAGTCGCGCACCGCGCTGCTCCTCTCCGTCGTGTTCGTCGGGCTCGCGATGGGCGCCGCCGAGGCGCGCTTCAAGCTCTACCGCCGGATCTGGAAGGTGGCGGGCATCCACGATGCGATCGCGACCGGTTTCGCCGTGGTCGAGGCGTCGCTCCTCATCGCCCTGGCCAACTGGGTCCTGCCCGGTGACTACCGCGTGTTCCGGCTCGCCGTGCCCCTGCTGGCTGCGCCCGCGGCGCTGATGGGCATCGGCATCTTCCGCTTGCTGCCCCGCCTGATCTCGCGAGCTCCAGCGACCGGCAGCCGGCTTCTGATCGTGACCACGTCGGCCTCTCACCCGTCCGTGAGAGAGCTCGTGCAGTCGCCGAGCCCGGAGTGGCAGGCGGTGGGGATCGTCACCATGGACGGGCGCCAGCTCAACCAGACGGTGCTCGGAACACGCGTGGTCGGCCACGTCGACGACCTGAAGCAGCTCCTCGAATCGACCGAGGCGGATGGTGTCGCCTTCGTCCTCGACCGCGACTCGCGGCCGGAGGACAAGGAGATGTTCAACGTCAGCCTGCAGGCCGGCCTGCCGCTGTTCATCGTCCCGGCGGCCGAAAACTTGATGGGCCGCCACCACAGCGCGCGCCTGCGGCAGCTGTCGGCCGACGACCTGGTGGGCAGGACGCACCGCCAGCTCGAGGTCGAGCAGGCGCGTGAGCACGTCGCGGGCAAGACGGTACTCGTCACGGGCGCCGCCGGCTCGGTCGGCTCGGAACTGACGCGACTGCTCGCCGGCCTCGCCCCGCAGCGCCTCGTCCTGGTCGACAACAACGAGAGCGGTCTGTTCGACATCACCGAAGAGCTGCGGATGGCGCTGCCGATCGACATCCGCGAAGCGCTGGTCTCCATCACCGACCGCGAAAAATTGCTGACGGTCTTCGCCGAGGAGCGGCCGGACGTCGTCTTTCACGCGGCGGCCTACAAGCACGTGCCCATGATGGAGGCGCATCCCGCCCAGGCCGTGACCACCAACGTGATCGGCACATACAACACGCTGCGCTGCGCCGAGGCCGCGGGCGTGAACAGCTTCGTGCTGATCTCCACCGACAAGGCGGTCGCGCGCCACTCCGTGATGGGTTGCACGAAGCGACTTTGCGAGCAGATGATCCTCGGCTGGCGCGGCGAGATGACGTGCTGGGCGGTGCGCTTCGGCAACGTCGTGGGCAGCCGCGGGAGCGTTGTTCCGCTGTTCGAAAGGCAGATCGAGCAGGGCGGACCGGTGACGATCACGCACCCGGAGATGACGCGCTACATGATGACAATCCGCGAGGCGGTCTCCCTTGTGATCAAGACGCTCACCGTCGCCAAGGCCGGCCACGTCTACATGCTCGACATGGGCGAGCCGATGCGGATCGTCAGCCTTGCGGAGGCGCTGGTCCGGGCGCGCGGCCTGCGGCCGGGCGAGGACATCGAGATCGTCTACACCGGGCTGCGGGCGGGCGAGCGGTTGCACGAAGAGCTGCTCGGGCCGGACGAAGGCTCGCGGCCAACAGACCATCCGGCGATCATGGAAGTCGTCTCGCCGCGGAACTTCAGCCCTGAGAGCCTCGAGTGGACGATTCGCCGCCTCGACGAGCTGGCGCGCGAGGGCCGCGCCGACGAGCTGGTGCGGACGCTGAAGCTGGCGGCCAGCGACCAGCCGCCTGCGCCACCCGAAGAGCCACGAATCGAGCGGCAGCGGGACGTCCGTCGAGCGAACGATGACTCGTAACACCGAGTCCAAGCTGCTCCGCACCGAGCAGGAGAGGGCGGTCGGATCGGCGATTGAAAAGGTCTTCAACGCGAGCGCCGACCCGGTCGAGATCAGGATCGAGAACTTCCCCAAGTACGTGCGGCGCCAGCACCTCACCAGGCTCCTGGCCCTGTACGAGATTTTCAAGCGGATCTTGCCCGTCAAAGGCTCGATCGTCGAGTGCGGCGTGAACCGCGGCTACGGCTTGATGGCGTGGGCGAAGCTGAGCGCGGTGCTCGAGCCGGTCAACCTCACTCGGCGCATCTACGGCTTCGACAGCTTCGCCGGCTTCCCCGCAGTGAGCGACAAAGACCACACCGGCCCGGGCTGGAAGACGGCTGAGGTCGGCGGCCTGCAGGCCGACTCGTACGACGAGCTGCTCGAGCTGATCAGCATCAACGACAAGGACCGTTTCCTCGGCCACATCCCGAAGGTCGAGCTGATCAAGGGCGACGCGACCGAGACGATCCCCCGCTTCATGAAGGACCACCCGCATCTTGTGGTGAGCCTGCTCTTCCTCGACTTCGACCTCTACGAGCCGACGAAAGCCGCGCTGGAGGCGTTCGTCCCGCGCATGCCGAAGGGCGCGATCCTCGCGTTCGACGAGCTCGACAACCCGATCTGGCCGGGCGAGACGCTCGCCCTGCTCGATGCCGTCGGCATCCGCAAGCTCGAGCTGGAGCGATTCGACTTCGACCCCTACATCGCCTTCGCGAGGACTTCTTGAAGCCAGCTGCTGACCAGGATCTCAATGCGCTCGCGAAGCGGCTTCGCTCGCATGCGCTGCGCATGATCAGCGCGGCCAAGACATCTCATATCGGTTCGTGCCTTTCGGTCGCCGACATCCTGGCCGTGCTGTACGGCTCGATCCTGCGCGTCGATCCGAAAAGGCCGGGGTGGCCGGAGCGCGACCGGCTGATCATGTCCAAGGGCCACGCGGCGGCGATCCTCTACGCCGCGGTGGCGGAGGCCGGGTTCATGCCGACCGAGGCGCTCGCCGAGTACGCGCGCAACGGTGGCCAGCTCTACGGGCACGCGACGCACTGGGGCGTGCCGGGGGTCGAGATGTCGAGCGGGTCGCTTGGCCACGGCCTGCCCGTCGGAGCCGGCATGGCGCTCACCGCCAAGCGCGCCGGCGCGAACTGGCGCGTTTTCGTCGTCATGAGCGACGGCGAGTGCGACGAAGGCTCGAACTGGGAGGCGATCCTGTTCGCGGGACATCACCAGCTCGACAACCTCAACATCGTGATCGACTACAACAAGATCCAGAGCCTCGACCGGGTCGAGAAGACGCTTCGCCTCGAACCGCTGGCGGACAAGCTCCGCGCCTTCGGCTGGGAGGTGCGCGAGGTCGACGGCCACGACGTGCGCGCGCTGCGCGAGGCGTTCGAGGCGCTCCCGCTGGCAGCGGCCAAGCCCAACGCGATCATCGCGCACACCGTCAAGGGCAAGGGCGTGAGCTGGATGGAGGGCAAGGTGCTGTGGCACTACAGGGCGCCGACGCCCGAGGAGCTCGAGACCGCGCTGGCCGAGGTGGCGGCGTCGTGAGGACGGCGTTCATCCAGACGCTCAACGAGCTGGCCGATCGCGACGAGCGCGTCTGCCTGATCGTCGGCGACCTCGGCTACTCGGTGATCGAAGAGTTCGCGAGCAAGCACCCCGACCAGTTCGTCAACGCGGGGGTTTCAGAGCAGAACATGATTGGCCTCGCCGTCGGGATGGCGCTCACCGGCAAGGTCGTTTTCACCTACTCGATCGGCAACTTCGGCACCCTCCGCTGCCTGGAGCAGATCCGTAACGACGTCTGCTACCACCGCGCCGAGGTCAAGGTCGTCGCGGTCGGCGGCGGGCTCGCCTACGGCAACCTCGGCGTGACGCACCACGCTTCGGAGGACGTCGCGATCATGCGCTCGCTGCCCAACATGACGGTGGTCGCGCCGGGAGACCCGGTCGAGGCACGCCTGGCCACGCGCGCCGTGGTCGCGCTGAACGGGCCATGCTACTTGAGACTCGGCAAAGCCGGCGAGCCTGTCGTCCACGCCAAGGAACCCGATTTCGCGCTCGGGCGCGCGATCACTCTGTTGGATGGATCAGACGTGACGCTGATCGCCTCGGGCGGCATGCTCGCCACCTCGGACAGGGTCGCGCGCGCCCTGACCGATCAGGGGCTCGGGGTGCGGCTGATCAGCATGCACACGGTCAAGCCGGTCGACCGCCAGGCGATCACGCGCGCCGCGACCGAGACCCGCTACGTCTTCACGCTCGAGGAGCACAGCGTCGAGGGCGGCCTCGGCGGCGCAGTGGCGGAGGTGATGGCAGAGATCGAGGCGCCGCATGCGCCGCTCAAGCGGATCGGCCTGCGGCCGGAGTTCAACACAACCGTCGGCGATCAGACTTACCTGAAGAAGGTGCACGGTCTCGACGAGGAGACAGTCCTGAAAACGATCCAGCAGATAATCACGAGGAGCTATGGACGTGTCGGTTAGGTTCTGGGAACCGGGCAAGGAGTTTCAGCGCATCGAGCGGGAAGTAATGGCGACGATGCGCGATGTGCTTTCGAAAGGTGACCTGATCATGCGCGAGCAGATGGTCGACTTCGAGCGCAACCTGGCGGCTTTCGTCGGCACGGCCGACGCGGTCGGCGTGAGCAACTGCACAGACGGCATGCGGCTCCTGCTTGAGGCTGCAGGAATCGGCCCCGGCGACGAGGTCATCACCGTCTCGCACACGTTCATGGCCACCATGGCGGTGGTCCACCAGGTCGGCGCCACGCCCGTTCTCGTCGATGTCGGCGACGACCATGTCATGAACGTTGACCTGGTCGAGAAGGCGATCACGCGCCGCACCAAGGCGATCATGCCCGTGCACCTGAACGGCCGGCTGGTGGTCATGGACCGGCTGATGGAGATCGCCCACAAGCACGACCTGCTCGTCATCGAAGACTCCGCCCAGGCGTTGGGCGGCGCCTACCTCGGTGTGCGCGGGGGGGCGTGGGGCCTGGCCGGCGCCTTCAGCTTCTACCCCGCCAAGCTCCTTGGCGCCTACGGCGACGCCGGGGCGATCGTGACCAGCGACACTCAGCTCGCCAACCGGGTGCGGGAGCTGCGCGACCACGGGCGCATCTCCAAGACCGGTTACTCGGGCTGGGGCTGGAACTGCCGCCTCGACAACCTGCAGGCCGCAGTCCTCGACCTCAAGCTGAAGAAGGTCCCCGATTGGATCAACCAGCGGCGAAGGCTCGCCGCCATATACGACGAAGAGCTGGCGGACGTCGGTCGGATCAGACGCCCGGCGGGTCCAGACGGCGGACCACACTTCGACATCTACCAGAACTACGTCATCGAGGCAGATCGCCGCGACGAGCTCGCCGCCCACCTGGCGGCGAGGGGGATCGAGACGCTCGTCTCTCCGGGCCCGATTCCCAACCACAAGCAGCCGGTCGGCCTGG
>Ga0209057_1002362_pt1 | contig 14592 bp, 13 predicted proteins | sample GraSoiAngelo_146_FD_185903 | JGI IMG/M metagenome (GOLD analysis project Ga0209057, IMG submission 185903) | Grasslands soil microbial communities from the Angelo Coastal Reserve, California, USA - 14_1009_05_30cm (SPAdes) (version 2) | ecosystem: Environmental > Terrestrial > Soil > Grasslands ... | reverse complement strand
GCGTTATTGGGTGAGCGAAATGCACGTGGATGGTTTTCGCTTCGATCTTGCGTCCGCGCTGGCTCGCGACGGCACCGGCGTCAACAAATTCCACGCCTTCTTCAAAGTTATTGAGCAAGATCCGGTTCTTTCACAGGTGAAACTAATTGCGGAACCGTGGGACGTCGGGGACGGCGGATATCAGGTTGGCAATTTTCCGGTGCCGTTTTCGGAATGGAATGGCAAGTACCGCGACGCAGTTCGCAGTTTTTGGAAGGGCGACGAGGGCCGCATCGGCGAAATGGGTTACCGGCTTACCGGCAGCCCCGATCTGTACCAACACACTGGGCGGCGCCCGTACGCGAGCATTAATTTCGTCACTGCGCACGATGGTTTCACGCTGAGCGACCTGGTCAGCTACGACAAAAAGCACAACGAGTTGAACGGCGACAGCAACAACGACGGCGACAATAACAATCTCTCGTGGAATTGCGGCGTGGAAGGTCCAACCGACGACGCGCAGATCAACGCCCTGCGCGAACGCCAGCGCCGGAACTTTCTGACGACGCTTTTTCTTTCCCAAGGCGTGCCGATGCTTACCGGCGGAGACGAGTGGGGAAGATCGCAGAAGGGCAATAACAATGCTTATTGCCAGGACAACGAGATCAGCTGGTTCGATTGGACACGCGACGAAAAGCAGAACCAGTTTCTGCAGTTCACGCGAAGGCTGATTTGGTTTCGCAAGGCGCACCCTGTATTTCGCCGCCCAAAATTTTTCCGCGGTCGCCGGATACGCGCTTCGGAGATTCGAGATGTGATGTGGTTTAATCCCGGCGGCTCCGAGATGAGCGAGGAAGAATGGGCGTCGCCGTTTGTTCGCTGTATTGGAATGCTGCTAAGTGGCGACACGAGTGATGTTCTCACTTTTGAAGGCGAACCTGTCCGCGACGACACATTTCTGCTGCTAATTAACGCTCATTACGAGCCGATACCTTTTGTCCTGCCTGGTCAGGAGAATCTTGAGTGGCAACTGATTCTCGACACGATGGATCCGAACGGTTTTTTGGCGGAGCCAAGAAAATTCCCCTCCGGTGATGATGTCGCTCTCGGTGGGCGCGCCTGCTGTTTGCTGCAACTGGTAAGCGGCGCGCAAGCCCAGGCCCGAGAGGAATCCTGGAAAAAACGGCCTGTCGAATTCCCTCCGGTGAGCGCAGAGGAAGAACGCGCTCGCAGCAAGTAGCGCTCAGAGGCGGTGAGAAATATCGCCAACGCAATCTTGTCGCGAGAAACGAATTAGTTTATAGGGATACGAAGCGCGTGTTATCATGCGCGGCCAGTTTTTTGGTCAGTGATTTGCCCATGACACCTAGTTCTCTTGTGATCGTCACTGATCGCGGCAGCTTGAAAGCATATCGGGTGAATGAGACGCCAACGCGCGGACCGAGCCTGCAACTCGTACAGGCATTCAACATCACCGACGCCCACGGAAGACTCATCGATAAAGTAAGCGATTTGGCCGGGCGTTTTCCGGTGAGCGACGGCGCGGGGGCACACCACGGAGCGTCTTCCATTGCGGAACGGACGCAGCTCGCGGCGGAAACCGATCGCCGCATTCAGAAAGAGCTCGCCGATCAAATTACAAAAATTGTTTTGGGCAACGGAAAGGAAGGCTGGTCGTTTGCCGCGCCGGCTGAGATTCACGCGGCGATTGTCGATCTTTTACCGCCCGCGGTGCGCGATCGGATTGTCGAGCACGTGAAATCGGATTTAGTAAAAGTGGAACCGGCGAAACTTATTTCGCGGTTTCGCTCATTGCAGCAAATTTAATGGCTCAATGCTGGAATATTTTTGTTCCCTCAACGTCTGGGGGCTCGTTAGTATCTAATTAATCATGCAACTGCCTGTTAAGATCTCGTACCGGGGTCTGGAAAAATCCGACCAGATCGACAACCTCGTTTTGGAATATGCGGCGCGACTTGAAAAATTTTGCGACCACATCAACCGCTGCGACGTGGCCATCGAGCAAACCAATCATACCCATCACAAGGGAAATCCGTACCGGTGCCGCATCGACGTGACCGTGGCGCGGGGCCACGAGTTGGTTGCTGATGAAAGGCAGACGGACAACGGCTCACACCAACCGCTCAACAAGGTGATCCACGACGCGTTCAAAACGATGGAGCGCGAGTTGCAGCGCGTCGTGGACAAGCAAAGACGCGACGTAAAAACGCACGCCGATACCCGTTCGCCGAAATAGTCGCGCGGCGGACGGCTCGTTTCGGCCCCATTCATTCGCAAATTGTTCATTAACACCGGCCTTCACGCCGGTGGGACGCCTCGAACGGGTTGTCAGACACTGTTCCGACCACGAAACAGAGCGCCAATTGCTGCGCCGACGGCAACGGCCGCTCCGATAATTGCGCCATCGAAGGCTATGACGATTGGCCACAATAAGGAACAGGGCACCTGTCATCGACGCGATCGCTCCGAGCGCGATGGCGCCGACGCATTTCGCAAGACCGTTCGGTTTTCGGTAATACGCGCAAACTACCGCGGTAATGACAACGAAGACGGCAAAACAGAAGCCAATGCCTGAGCCTGTCTTCATGATCCAGGGGCCACGTAAGCGACCATACGCGTGTCCCAAGCCCCAAAGAATCTGTAAGGCCGAAAACGTCGCTGCACCGATCGCGAATGATGTGATAGGCTTCATTCCGCGTTGCGCTTCGCGTACTTTTCGGCGCCGAGAAAGTGCAGCGAGACATAAGGCTCGTCGTCGCCAATGACCCAGCTGTCGTGTGGAATCGGCGGCACGTGGAAGAGATCGCCGGCGTGTAACGTGACCATCGTCGAACGCCACCGTAGCAGTGCCCGAGAGAACGAGCCCGATGTGTTCAACAGGACAACGCGTCGCGCCAACACTCGGGCCGACGTGCTCGCTCCATTTCCAGCCCGGCTCATACGTTGCGCGCCCGATTGTCATGCCGCCAAGATGCACAAGCTCGAAGCGGCCTTTTTGCATCACGCGCACCTCGTCCGGCGAATCGAACGACTTGAGAATGACCGCTATCTGGGAGCTGCTCATGCGTGACTCAACAATAAAAACTTGCCCGCAAAATCAAAAGCGACTCGTCACGTTGCGGAAGCATCGCAGTCATTGGTGGATGGGGAAAAGCGCTTCGAGGCCAGGCGATTTGGTGTCGGCGAGATACACGTATCCCGTAAACCGCGGGTAATTGTCGGGATCAGATTGCCAGCGGTAAACGGCATCATACTCTTTGCCGTCGAAATGAAAATGCATTCTTAACACGGGAATACGATCGCTGCCTGCCACCGTATCAAATCGAGCTGCGCATTTATCCGTCTTACCTTCGATCGTTCGCATTACCTGTAGAACTCCTCCCTCATCTCGAAGTGTTACGTGTCCAGTGTAAGTTGCGGTCGAATCAGGCTTGCGGCCGATCAGGTAATACTCTCCAGCCATATAGCCACGCAAGGATTCCTCATCGAGCTGCTTGGGATCAGCATCGGAAGAACATGCAGGATGGACGACCAGCAATGTCGCCAACATCGCCAGAGGCACTCTCCTCATCCTAACGAGATAGAGATAAGCCACGAGAAAGTGGCGTGGCAAACCCACTGATCCTATTTCGCAAAGGGGCCGTTGGCTTCATCGTTTGGTTAGAATGCTAGCACCATGAACGCTCAACATCAGCGCCACTGATCGGATTTTGGATCCCAAAATGGGCCAGTTAAATCCAGCGATTTGAAGATAAATACCATTTCATCCGGCCCTGGCCGACGGGATTCGACCGTAAGTCGATTCGCGTACCAATGAACAGCCAGTTGCCAAAGTTGCTCCAGATTAACGAGCGGGCGTCGCGGAATGTTGTGCGCCGCGCACCACTGATTGACGGTCTCTTCCGACCGGAAGAGGAGCATGGTAGCTCACGTAAAAATGAGATCGTCCCACCAATGCGCCGCCGGCACAGCGAAATGCGCGACGTACGATTTCAAAATCGGCTCACCGTTCTTCACTTCGAGCGTCAACGGTTCGCCGGTGTGTCCATCCGAAGCGCGGCTAATCGCATCGCAATGCAACGCCGCCGCGATTCCGTAGGCGTCCCAAACGCAATTCGCGTAATAGTGCTTGCCATTCGCTTCAACTGGAAACCTAGTTGGCACGCCCGAAAATGGTGGTGCCATACGAATTCGATGCGGATCACTGGGTTTCGGAAGGAGAAGACGCTTAGCATGTAGGCGCCGGAAAGCGGCGAGGACTTCGTTTTGTTCAATATTAATCTTACGCGAGACCTGTGACGAAGTTGGAACACCACCGGTCTCCGCGGTAATCTCGTAGATCGCGAGTTTAACTTGTACGTCGAGATCGAGTTCCGGCATGGGAGCGCGATTTATTGCTGTTTGAACATTGCACAGATTTTTCGTGTTTCTTGGCCGCGGCTTTGTTTTGAACGTGCCAAGGTTTCGCCGTCTTCCTGTCTTCGGATTTCTCTTCCGCGAATACAGGCGGTAACCGCCCTTAATTTTTCTAATCAGTGCCGAGGTTTGGCCGGTGCAAAGATTGGTTAGGCACAAAGGCCATCATTTCAGAATTCCCTTGAGCGTTCGCCCATCGGAATACTTGATGTTAGTTATTCTCCAACCTTGCGCGGTGTTCGATAGTAAGAACACTATTTTTTCGCTCGTCCCCATGTTTTTAAAGGATGCCGCAACTTCAGCCGAATCCTTCTGTTGAGCTACGAGCACGACAGAGAAGTCTTTGATTTCAAAATCCTGTGCAGCGTACAGTGGATCAAAATCTAGTTTCCCAACTTCACCCTGAGATTCCGATTGGTCTTTTAAAAACAGAGACAACAAACCTTTCTCAAAATAGGCGCGCAACAATTTCTTGCTGGCCGGATACTGCAACGGGTCTGCCTTCCCGCTATGTGCGCTATAAAGGTCTGTAACGACCTTTGTTGGGGAGGTCGCCGCGGGCAAACTGGTCTCCGCCCGTACGCCGCAGAGATTGAAGAAAAATACAGTAACGACAATGAACTTTCTCATGTTTTCCTTTGTGCCTGACGAGAAGGAGACGAAAAATTTCGTCTAACCAGGCGCGTACTTACGCAGGCGCGCCGCCGAGGGCGCCGGGAAGGGGCGGTGTCACGTCGGGCGCGGCTACGACTTGCTTGGGCGGTTTTTCGGCTGGCATTTTTTTGTCAGGAGGCGGCGTGGCGCCTCGTGGCGGATTAATCAAGCGGCCGTGCTCGACGATTTCCTTAATTTGCGAGCCGTCGAGCGTTTCGTACTCGAGCAAGGCTTTTGCGATTACTTCGAGTTTGTCGCGATTTGCAGTGAGCGTTGTCTTGGCCAATTGATACGCGTCATCGAGCAATTTTTTCACTTCCTGATCGATCTGCTCGGCAGTCGCTTCGCTGTAGTCGCGCGCGCGAGAAATGTCGCGTCCGAGGAAAACGTAGTCTTCGTGGTCGCCATATTCGACCATGCCCATTTTCTCGCTCATGCCCCATTCGCAGACCATCCGGCGCGCAATCGCCGTCGCCATTTTGATGTCGCCGCGCGCGCCATTTGTGATGTCGCCAAAGATGATTTCCTCCGCGACGCGGCCGCCCATGCTGACGGCAAGACCGGCGAGCAACTCGTTTTTGCGGTTCGTGTATTTGTCTTCCTCCGGCAACCACATGGTTGATCCGAGCGAAGGGCCGCGTGGGATGATCGTGACTTTATGCAGCGGCTCGGTATGCGGGAGAAGTTCGAGCAATAGCGCGTGACCCGCTTCGTGGTAAGCGGTGTTCTGCTTTTCTTTTTCGCTCAGCGCAAGACTGCGGCGCTCCTTGCCCCAGCGCACTTTATCGCGCGCTTCTTCGAGCTCGGCGAGCGTGATTCCCTTTAATCCACGACGCGCCGCGAGCAACGCCGCTTCGTTGATGACATTCGCCAATTCCGCGCCGGAATAACCCGGCGTGCCGCGTGCGACCACTGCGAGATCGACGCCTTCGGCGAGTTTCACTTTCTTAGCGTGCACGCGCAGAATCTCTTCGCGCCCTTTCACGTCAGGCAGATTGACCGTGATTTGGCGATCGAACCGGCCCGGTCGCAACAAAGCGGGGTCGAGCACATCGGGGCGGTTCGTAGCGGCGATGATGATGACGCCTTCCTGCGTATCGAACCCGTCCATCTCGACGAGCAACGCATTCAAGGTTTGTTCGCGCTCATCGTGGCCGCCGCCTACGCCGTGCCCGCGGTGACGCCCGACGGCGTCAATTTCGTCGATAAATATGATGCAAGGTGCGGATTTCTTGCCCTGCTCGAACATGTCGCGAACACGGCTTGCGCCAACGCCGACAAACATTTCAACAAAGTCCGAGCCGCTGATGGAAAAGAAGGGAACATCCGCTTCGCCTGCAATCGCGCGTGCCAACAACGTCTTGCCTGTGCCCGGAGGGCCGACCATCAAGACGCCCTTGGGGATGCGGCCGCCAAGTTTCTGGAATTTTTTCGGATCACGCAAAAACTCGACGAGCTCTTGCACTTCGTCTTTGGCTTCCTCGACACCGGCGACGTCGCGAAATGTGATCTTGTTCTTGTCCCGAGCCAGCATGCGCGCTTTGGATTTGCCGAAGTTAAGCGCGCCTTTGCCAGCCATGCGGATTTGCTGGCGAAACAGGAAATAAAGCACCAGCAAGAACAGGGCGATTGGCAGAAACCCAACGACGGTCTGCGCGAGCATGTTCGATTCCGTTTTGATGGCGGGTTGCATGCCGGCGGCAGCGAGTTTCTCCTGCAAATTGTTTGTGAAACTTAAATAGACCGTGGTTCGAAACGGCACCGGCTGCGATGGCGCTGAACCTATTCCCTGCCGGAGATAAGCGCCGCGCAGTGTTTGCGTTGGCCGACCATCCTCCACGACCAGCTGGAGCGGATAATTTTTATCGTTAACGATCTGCTTGTTCTCCAGCAGCTCGAGAAAACGGTTATACGGTACGTCTTCGACCGGCTGCATCCCGCCGCGGTAAAAGACCATCGCCGTCGCAATCAGAGTGAAAGCGATCACGATGAGGATGACGCCGCGCCAGTTAAAACTGGGTTCGACCCCGCGGGGTCTATTCTCCTTTTGGGAGTTGCGATCGAACTGAGCCATAAGAACTGTTAACGGGGTCAAAAATTAACATGAACAAAGTGCCAATGCAAAGTAGCGGGTTCGCGCCTGTCGTGACGTTAATCATTGGTTATTAGTCATTCCTTCGACGTTCGTCGTTCGGATTTCGTCATTTGTTTTCACTTCTATGTTCGTGGCTGGGCATTGCGTCGCTCGCCGGTTTCGGGTAAAATTCGCATCCAGCTATTGACATGACAGAGCTCGTTTCATCGGTGGCAGATAAGATCGACCGCGCTGTACAGCGGGTGACCCCCTTTGCGTATCGCGTGCGCCGGACCGGCCGCCGCTGGATGCGCCGGGCACTGCGCAAGCCCCGCAGCGTTTCGGAGGGGCCAAACCTGTTGCCCTTGTTGATTCAAGCCTTGGCAAGTTTCACCAAAGCGGACGGCGTTATAATGGAGGAAGAGATCGACTCGAGCCTCGGTTTCCTCCGTTACGATTATCCGGAGGCGGTTTACTCCGAGCTGCGACAATTGTTCCGGCAAGCGCTTTACGAGCAGCAGGATCTCGCCGCGATGGCACAAAAACTCGGCACCCAACTTAGCACCGAACGCAAGATCATGCTCGGGGTGCAGCTGTACGACCTGATATCGCAAGCCGGTTTGAAACAGGAACAGGTGGTTGCGTTTTATTCGTTCATGTCGCAGATGGGCATGGCTGCGCAGGCGATCGACATCGTCTATCAACTCAACGCGTCAGAGGACTCCGACCCGGCGATCTATCAGCACGGCGCGTCGCCGCTGGAATCGCTCTCTTTCGGGCCGGACGGCAAGGGTGACATCATACTCAAGAACCTCAGCGAGACCGATCGGCTGATGGCCTTTCGTTATCACGATCTGATCTTGCTGAAAAATTACAGCGGCCAGAACGTCTCGGTGCGCGGGAGACCGTTGGTGCGCGGCGGCTTTTGTCGAATTTATCCTGGCCAGCGCATTTTGGTCGGCGACCAGGTGCTCAGTTATCAGGAACTGGCGCAGTACTTCAACGCCAAGAAGAACGTGTCGCTTCCGCAGATTTTCATCCGTGTGAATAAGGATTCCGATGAAGTGCAACTTGAACGCTCGCGAACGCGTGAAAGCGCACTTCGGGTTACCTTTGGATTGAACGTACGGGTGAAGGCGTTGCGAGATGTGAATGCCGAGCTCAACGGCGTCAGGTTGAAAGCCGGCACACAGATCGACGCGACGCTTGAAGACAGGATCGTCTTCCACAACGACAGCGAATTGGATTTGAGCGATTTGCGCCGGCGCGCTCGCGCGCTGGGCGGCCGTTTCCAACTCAAGGCGTCCAAATCGGAATATTTGGTCTCGAACGACCCGAGCCGTCTGGAACCTGACGATATCCTGCTTTCCCCTGGCACGAGCGGTGACGTGGTGCTGAAGATTTTCTGCGATTACGATCAGCGGGTAGGCCAATTGGAGGTCATCGAAGCGGATCGTCCGATCATGGTTGGCGGCGAGCCCGTGCGCACGACTGCGCAGCTCAAAGATGGCGATACGATTCGAATCGACGTCGGCCAGGTTCTGCGGTGCAACTTTTCGGAACGAATCATCGAGGAAGAGCGCAACATCATTCGCACCCTCGAGGTCAACGAAGTCACCCACCGTTTTGGCAAGGGCGAGATTGGCCTTGAGGGAAATTCGTTTAGCGTCACGCGTGGCGAGCTTGTGTGCGTGATGGGCGCGAGCGGTTCGGGAAAAAGCACGTTGATGAGAGTGCTCGCCGGTCAGCTCCAACCGACCAGCGGGGACGTCTTTCTCAACGGACAGTCGCTCTACCAGAACCTGGATGGCTTGAAGCAGTACGTTAGTTATATGCCCCAGCAGGACGCCTTCGACGAACACCTCACGATTGGCGAAAACCTGCTGTTTGCCGCAGCGATTCGTGCGCCGCACCTCTCACGACGCGATCGCTCGCGACGCTTGGAAGCAAAATTAATCGAGCTTGGATTGGGCGAACGCCGGGACGCTGTCGTCGGCAGCCCGGAGAGCAAAGTGCTGAGCGGTGGCGAGCGGAAACGTCTGAACATCGGCCTCGATATGATCGGTATGTCGGACGTTTATCTGTTCGACGAACCGACCTCCGGCCTGTCTTCAAAAGATTCTGAACACGTCATGGAAATCATTCGAGGCCTGGCGCACAACAAAATCGTCATTGTTACCATTCATCAGCCGAGCTCGAAGATCTTTCAGATGTTTCACAAAGCAATCTTGCTCGACAAAGGCGGGCGCCTCGTCTTTTTCGGAACGCCGTCCGACATGCTGCGCTATTTTGCCGAGGCAGAGCACCAGCATCAGTTCGGTGCCGAATTGGGCGCGTGTCCATCGTGCGGAACGACCCGGCCCGAATTCATCTTTGATGTGCTGGAGACGCCGCTGCGCGATCTAAGTGGCGATATCATTTACGAAGAAAACAGCCGCGGCCACCTCGTCGCGTCGCGCCGTTATTCGCCGGACTTCTGGCGTGACAAGTACGAAGCGTTCCGATTGATCCAGGACGTCAAGCAAGTTTCCCTGCTCCAAGAACCGGCCGCGCCATTGCCTGTTGCGCCGGTACAAGGGAAGCGGCTCCCACTTCGCTGGCACGATGAGTGGACGCAATTTCGCACGGTGCTGCGCCGTTCATTTCTAAGCAAACTGCGCAACCGCGCCAACCTCGTGATTACGATCGGTGTTTCGCCTGTGCTGGCGCTGCTGATTGCGACCCTCCTGCGCTATTCAGAAAATGGGACATACGATTTCGCTTCTGCTTATCACATCCCGACGTTTTTATTTCTCGGCCTCATCGTGGCGATGTTTCTTGGCCTCACGAATAGCGCCGATGACATCATCCGCGACCGGCCTGTCCTGCAACGCGAGCGCAATATCAAGGTTCGCCTGTCGTACTACGTCGTTTCGAAGACGCTCACCCTGGGCGTCTTTGCCCTCATTCAATGCATTCTTTATGTCCTGATCGGCAATTCCGTTCTGCAAATCCGGGGAATGTTCTGGATCGATCTCGGGATCATGTTCATGACCGCGATGAGTGGTGTCGCGCTAGGTCTGCTCATCTCTTCGTTGGTGGCCGACCCGAAAACCGCGGCCAACATCGTGCCGCTCATTTTAATTCCGCAGATCATCATGGGTGGCGCATTGATCAAATACGAGGACATGAACCGGAACCTCGCTCTGCTCTACTCGCTCTCACATTGGTTCTCCGAACATCCGAGCACGGACAAAACCATAAAGTCTGAGAGCAAGTTGCAGGTGCCATTTGTCTGTCAATTCATCGCCATGCGCTGGTCCTACGAAGAAATGATTGTTGCCCAAGCCAAGCTCAATCCGCTCACTCGGCGCCAGGATCGGGCTAATGACGAAATTCAACAGCTCGCGCCCAAAGCGAACACGCCCGAGCAACGCGCGCGTCTCAATGATTTGAAGGACGTTTTGGCATTGCTCTCGGGCCTGGAAGGCCGTTCCGCGAAGGAAATCGATCACTATCTAAAGTTGGCGGACCCCGTCATCGCCGGGAAACAGAAGTTCGATGGCTCGCTTCTTAAGGACGCAAAGGGCCCGATCACAGCCGAACAACTCTACGTTAACCAGAAGGTGTCCGACCTGATCTCAAAGGCTGAGATGGAACAGAACGATTATCGCCGCGGTAAAAAACCGAACGTGTTCTTCGGGCTTCAAAAGCGTTACTTCGGGACGAAATTTGGCGTGTTTACCTTCGACACGATTGTCCTGATTGCATCCATGCTTGGGTTACTGGTGCTGCTGCACTGGATTTTGCGAAAGCAACTGGAAGTGCGAAGGAGCTAAATGAAATCGAAAATCCGAAATCCGAAATCCGAAATCCGAAATGGCCAAACCCGCCTGATCGTCGCGGCGAGTGAGACCGATGCCGACATGCTTTACGCGACAGAGTTTTGGGCGCCCGATCCTTTCATTTTTCTGGAGCGCAACGGTAAGCGCACGCTGGTCTTGAGCGATTTGGAAATCGATCGCGGCCGCAAACAGGCCGATGCGGATGAGTTCGTCATGTTCAGCGAGCTCGAACGCGAAGTGCAGGGAAAATCAAAAAAGGCGCCGCCGTACGAGAAGGTGCTCGCCCATTTTCTAAAAAAACGCGGCGTAAAATCGGCAATCGTTCCCGCAAATTTCCCGCTTGGTTACGCGGAGGAACTGGCTGCGAACAAAGTCCGTGTTCGCGCGACGAACGCATTGTTTTGGCCGGAGCGGGAAGCCAAATCGCAAAAAGAAGTCGAAATGATGGGGCGGGCCTTGCGGATCACGGAAAAAGGACTCAAACGCGCGATCGAAATTTTGAGAGCGTCCAAACCTGGTTCTGGAAAACGATTGCGCTGGAATGGCAAAACGCTGACTTCCGAAATGCTTCGCGCGGAAATTGATTCCACGATTTTGCGCGCGGGTGGTATTCCGACAGGCACAATTGTCGCGGGTGGCGACCAGGCGTGCGATCCGCACGAGCGCGGTTTTGGACCGCTTTACGCGGATTCACTGATTATCCTGGATGTCTTTCCCCGCGACGCGAAGACCGGATATTTCGGTGACATGACTCGCACGGTTTTGCGCGGACGCGCGAGCGACGCGCAACGAAAACTTTGGAACACGGTGAAAGCCGGGCAAGCACTGGCTCTAAAAAAGGTCAAAGCCGGCGTGGACGGGATGGCGATTCACAAGGCAATCCAGGAATTTTTCGCCAGCCGCGGGTTCCCGACCGGGATTCGCAAAGGCAGACTTTCACGGCACCGGGCATGGGCTGGGGCTGGAAATTCATGAGCATCCGCGTTTGCAAAAAGTCACGTTGAAAGATCGACAAGTGCTCACGGTTGAGCCGGGTCTTTATTATCCCGGGCTGGGCGGAGTGCGCTTGGAAGACGTGGTTTTGGTTAAAAAAACGGGTTGCAAAATTCTGTCCCGTTTTCCCAAGCAGTTGGAGATTTAGGGGGCTATTTTTTGGTAGCGGCGGTTCATCGAACCGCTGGGGCGATTGAGGTCAATCGCCCCTACCCGCGAATGAACGCGCAACGCGGCGGAGCGTCTAATTGTTCCAGCGGCAAAGTGACAAGTCGCTTTGCCGCGTTAAATTACGATCGAGATGTTTTATCCGTACGGTTTTGGTTTGGGGTCTCATTGGCTGCTCTACATCGGCGTCCCATTAATCCTTGGAATTTGGGCACAGATCCGTGTGACCGGCGCGTTCCGAAAATGGGGCGAGGTGCGGGCGAGCTCGAACATCACCGGCTCAGAGTGCGCGCGCGAAATTCTGCAGGCGGCCCAAATTCATGATGTGGATGTCGTGGAGACAAACAATTTTCTCGGGGACCATTACGATCCGAGGGACAAGAAACTGCACCTGTCGAGCAACGTTTATCACACGCCTTCGGTGGCAGCGCTTGGCATTGCTGCGCACGAGACCGGTCACGCCATTCAGCATGCCAGGGCGTATGCGCCGCTCAAGGCGCGCATGGCCGTCGTGCCGGTGACGATGGTCGCGTCACAGATGTTGCCGTTCATCATTATCGGCGGCCTTTTCTTTGGGATCACTGGTCTGATTACGCTCGGGATTTATTGCTACCTGGTTCTGGTGGTTTTCCAATTGATCACGTTACCGGTGGAATTCGATGCTTCACGCAGAGCGAAAATTATTTTGCGCGAAATGGGAATCGTGCAGCCGGGACAGGAAGCTGCAGGTGTGAACAGCGTCCTGAACGCAGCCGCCCTCACTTATGTGGCCGCATTTATCGCTGCCTTGGGAAACCTGCTCTGGTTGATGTCGCTCCGCGATCGGCGGTGATTGACGACACCGTTGTTAAAAATGGATCCCGCTCTCGCCTTACCCGCTCGCCGGATTTCCGATTTGTTATCGTCCGGGTTGCAGGCTCGTGTTAAATCTAAGCGCGAGGCAATGGACCAGCCACGAACCGATCCAGATCAGGAGTTGGTGAAGCGCACGCAAGCGGGCGATGCCGCCGCGTTTGACGAACTGGTCATCAAATACACGCCGCGCCTCTACGGTCTCGTTTACAACATGAGCTCGAACCACGAGGACACGAACGATCTTTTGCAGGACATTTTCGCCAAAGCTTACAAAGCGATCCGCGGTTTTCGGGGGAAATCGTCGTTCTACACCTGGATTCATTCCATCGCCGTGAACATGACGCTCAATTTTCTCAAGAAGCGCGGACGGCGGTTTCAATTGAGCTTGGACGATATGGACGCGAGCATTCAAAACGACAAAGAATTCATCGAAGCGACGGCAACCAGCAGTCCAGTGCGCGAAGCGGATCTCTCCGAGCTGCAGCGAAGATTGAACGAGGCCATGATGAAATTGTCTGATGATCACAGAGCCGTGGTCACCATGTTCCATATCCAGGGGATGCCCCACGCGGAAATCAGTAAAATCTTGCGCGTTTCGGAAGGAACGGTACGTTCGAGGCTCTTCTACGCGAATCGGCAGTTGCAAAATTATCTGGACGAATTTCGGAAAAATCCTGTTTCTTAATCGGCGGCTAAAGATGGACGAATTTGACGATAGTGAAATCGCGAGGCTTCTTCGCTTGAAGCGATACGAGCAACCGCCACCGGGCTATTTTGAAAATTTCCTGCACGAATTTCATCGCCGACAGCGCGATGAATTGCTTCGCCAGCCGCTTTGGCGCATTTGCCTGGAACGCACTCACAATTTCATGTTGCAGCTGAATGTTCGTTCTTTGACGTCGTATCCTGCTGCCGTCACGGCGGTCCTGCTTTGTGCCGCTATAATTTCACTAAAGATTTATCAGCAACCCGAGACGGCTCGCGTCGCTCTCCAGAGTCCGCCAACCATATCGGTGCCGGCGAGTGCCGAAGGAGAATGGAACCTTGCATCTCCGGTCGCCGCGCAGATTCTCAGGACGCAGCCGGTTCGCAGTTTTCATGAAAGCGCCCAGACTCACCGAGCCGCCCCCCCGCGTTATGTGCTCGATAGCGTCCCCGTGAGTTATGAGCCTACTTTCAGATTCTAAGCGCAGCATAGTTGCACTCGCGCTGATCTTCTGCTCAGGCGGGAGTTTGCTCTTTGCGCAGGAGAAGTCCGCTGCGCCAACTACCGATCAGACTAAGGAACTTTTGGAGCGCGCCGTTGCGCAGGCGGAGTCGACTGCAGCAATCAGCCATCAGCTTAAAGACATCTTCCAGCGCGCCGCCAAAGCGGTGGTCAAGATTCATGGTGTCGACGAACACAGCGAAATTTGCGGCACCGGATTTTTCGTTGACCCGACCGGCACGCTTTACACCGCATACACAGTTGGAGGTGAAGCAGGAAATTTCACGATCGAATTCGGCGGTAAAAAATATCCGGCGCGTCAGCTTCTGGCGGACATCCGCAGCGGGACAGCCATGCTAAAAATAGATGCGGCCACGCCAGCTCTGCCGATTGGGAAATCT
>Ga0209057_1002360_pt1 | contig 14598 bp, 9 predicted proteins | sample GraSoiAngelo_146_FD_185903 | JGI IMG/M metagenome (GOLD analysis project Ga0209057, IMG submission 185903) | Grasslands soil microbial communities from the Angelo Coastal Reserve, California, USA - 14_1009_05_30cm (SPAdes) (version 2) | ecosystem: Environmental > Terrestrial > Soil > Grasslands ... | reverse complement strand
CGCGGGCTGCTCGACGATCCGACGCCGGCGTGGCTCTTCAACCGCATGATCGTGCTCGACGCGTTCAGCGTGTTCTTCAGGGTGCTGCTCGGCCTGGCGCTGCTCGCCGTCGTCTGGATGTCGATGTCGTCGCGGGAGATCCAAGGGCGGCCGAACGAGGGCGAGTACTACGCGCTCCTCCTCTCGAGCGGCCTCGCCATGTTCCTCATGGCCGCGGCGGCCACGCTGCTCATGGCCTACCTCTCGCTCGAGTTCGTGAGCCTCACCTCCTACGTGCTGACCGGCTTCCTGCGCCACAACCGGCGCTCGGGCGAGGCGGCGCTCAAGTACCTCATCTACGGCGGCGTCGCCTCGGGCGCGATGATCTTCGGCATGAGCTGGGTGTTCGGGCTGACGGGCGCGATGGACTACGCCGGGATCGCACGCGGCGTGGCGGCGCTCGATCCGGGGAGCCGGGGCGCGCTCTTCCTGGCGCTCGTGCTGGTGCTCGCCGGCTTCGGCTACAAGATCGCCTCGGTGCCGTTCCACATGTGGGCGCCCGACGTGTACACGGGCGCGCCCATCCCGGTGACCGCGTTCCTCGCCGTCGGCTCGAAGGCCGCCGGCTTCGCCATGCTGCTCCGCTTCTTCCACTTCGGGGTCGGGCACGACGGCGTGACGGCCGCCGCGGCCGCGATGCCGCTGCCCCAGCTCGCGAGCGTCCTCTGCGTCGCCACCATGACGCTCGGGAACCTGGCCGCGCTCTCGCAGACCAACATGAAGCGGCTGCTCGCCTACTCCTCGATCGCGCACGCCGGCTACGCGCTGCTCGGCTTCGTCGTGTTCGCCGACCGGGGCGTCGAGGCGCTCCTCTTCTACCTCGCCGTCTACTACGTGATGAACCTGGGCGCCTTCTGGGTCGTCATGCTGATCGCGAACGCGACCGGGCGCGAGGACCTGGAGGGCTACCGCGGGCTCGCCTGGCGCGGCGGCGCCGCGCCGGCGCTGGCGCTCGGCGTCTTTCTCTTCTCGCTCGCCGGGCTCCCGCCGCTCGCCGGCTTCATCGGCAAGTTCAACATCTTCGCCGCGGGGGTGCAGGCGAAGCTCTACGCGCTGGTGGTGATCGGGCTCGTGAACAGCGTGATCTCGCTCTACTACTATGCGCGGGTCGTGAAGACGATGTTCCTGGACCTGCCCGCAGCCGACGACCCGGCCATGCGCTTCACGCCGAGCGAGCTGGGGGCCGTGGGCGTGCTCTCGCTCGCGACCTTCGTCCTCGGCGTCAACTTCAACTGGCTGCTGCAATGGGTCGAGGTCGCGGGCAACGTCTTCAGGGGCTGAGGGTGGATGTCCGGTGGCGGCCGGGACCCTCTACGTCGTCGCCACCCCGATCGGCAACCTGGAGGACGTCACCCTGCGGGCGCTGCGCGTGCTCCGCGAGGTCGATCTCATCGCCGCCGAGGACACGCGCCGCACGCGCACGCTCCTCGAGCGCCACGGCATCGCGCGCCCGCTCACCAGCTACTACGACGCCGTCGAGCGCCAGCGCGCGCCGGCTCTCATCGAGCGGCTCAGGGCCGGCGCGGCGGTCGCGCTCGTCTCCGACGCCGGCACGCCGGGGATCGCGGATCCCGGCTATCACCTGGTGCGCGGGGCGCTCGCCGCCGGCATCGCGGTCGTGCCCGTGCCCGGTCCGTCTGCGCTCACCGCCCTCGTCTCGGTGGCGGGCTTCCCGGCCGAGCGCTTCGTCTTCGAGGGCTTCCTGCCGAGCCGACCCGGGCCGCGCGCGGCCCGTCTCGCGGCGCTCGTGCGTGAGCCGCGGGCGCTCGTCTTCTTCGAGGCGGCGCGCCGGCTCGCGGCCTTCCTCGCCGCGGCCGAGGCGGCCCTCGGCGACCGCGAGGCGGCCATCGCGCGCGAGCTCACCAAGCGGCACGAGGAGATCCTGCGCGGCAGGCTCTCCGCGCTGCGCGAACGGGTGGCGCGCCGCGCGTCGCTCCGCGGCGAGGTGACCGTCCTGGTGGCGGGCGCGCCCGCGGCGGAGCCCGCCCGCGACGTCGCCTCCGTCGACGACGAGCTGCGCGCCGGGCGCGCCGCGGGACGCGGGCTCCGCGAGCTGGCGGCGGAGATCGCGCGGCGCACGGGGATGCCGCGCCGCGAGGTCTACCGGCGCGGGCTCGCGCTCGAGCGGCAGCGAGGGTCAGTGTGACGACGAGCGCCGGCTCTCCATCGCTCGCCGCACGAAGAGCCCCAGGGCGTCGAATTCGGGAGGCTTGCTCAGGTACGCGTCGAAGCCGAGCTCCCGCGCGCGCAGGCGGCTGCCGCCACTTCCGACCCCGGAGACGGCGATGGCAGGGAGCCCGTGGCACTTCGGGTCCGCACGCAGGCGCCTGATGAACTCGAAGCCGTCGACCTGCGGCATGCGGAGATCGCAGAGGACCACGTCGGCGCCCGCCTCGCGGAGCCGGTCCATCGCCTCCTGCCCGTTCCCGGCCGAGATGACGCGCGCGCCGAGGGTCTCGAACAGCGCCCGCATGGCCTCTCGGTCGTCCGCGGCGTCGTCCACCACCAGGACGGTCGCGCCTTCGAGCACGCGGCGCCGAGTATCCTCCTCGGCGGCGGAGGGTCGCCGGGCCGTCTCCGGCGCCTCCTGCCGGCGGAGCGGGCGGGCAGCGAGCTCCGCCCACCGGCCGAGGCCGCCAAGCGTGTCACGGAGGGGTCCCTCCCAGAGCAGCCCCACCCGCTTCGCCATCACGTGCGCGCCCCAGCGCGCTTCCAGATCCGCGCGCGCCTTGCGCCAGGCCGACTCGAGACGGCTCGCGATCGAGTCCGGGAGGTCGATCAGGCGGAGCTGCGGGTCGCGTGGTCGGGAGAATCCGGCGAGCAGCCGCTCGATACGCCGGCGCGCGTCCAGCGCAACGCGCGCGCCGCTCCGCCACAGGGACGACACGTCCCTCCACCCGCTGCGGGCAAGGAGCCCGGCCGCCGCTCGAAGGTGATCGATCGACAGCCGCAGCTCATCGAGCGAGCGGCGCCCCCCATCATCTACCATGAAGACCTCCTCCTCGTTTGTCGCGCGGCGCGGCGGTAGCGCAGCACGCAGCGCCAGGACACGTGTTCGGGCTCGCTACTCCCATCGCCCCCCACGCGTCAATCACGCCGAGACGGTACCCCGACCTGGATCGAGCGCTCGATCAACGCGAGCGGGGAGCGCCTTCCCGTCGGCGACGCTCGCCCAGGAGCGTGACCCGAGACTGCCGTGCACGGGAGCGGGGACACCGTCTCCGCTTCGATTCGGCGCCGCTGGACACGGGTCCGGGAGCGACCGACCCGTGCGGCGCCTCATAGGCGCTCCGACGGCGCCCCCGCTCCCGTGCTGCGCCGTCACGGACCGGGTTCCCCGCGCGGGCGGCCCGCGGGCGAGGCCGCCGCTACGCCCCACGCCCGCAGCCGGCGCCGGTTCAAGGCGGCGCAGGCAAGGTCCCCGTCGTCGCGCACCTTCGTCACGCCGCGGAACATGAAGCGACGAAAGCCCATCGCCTGCTTGCTCTCGGCGTGCCGGCGAAAGACGTGCGGCACACGCGCGGGGCCCAATAGCGCAGCGGGGAGGCGGGGGCGCCGTCGGAGCGCCTATGAGGCGCCGCGGGCGGCGGCCGATGGAACCACCCGGCTCGGCGGCGCCGAATCGAAGCGGAGACGGCGCCCCCGCCTCCCCGCACCGCCGTCTCGGGTCATGTCCCTAGCTGGCTAGTTCCGCGCCAACGTCGCCGATCCGGCTCCCGTGCCGTCCGGCTCGAGGCGGATCACCTTGGGGAGGGCGCCCTCGATCTGCCAGGCGGGGAGGTTCGAGTTGGACGTCCACACCGCGCCACCGGGGCCGAACTCGATCTCGCGCGTGTAGGTGACCCGCGTCGGCAGCGGGTAGACCGTGAAGCGCTCGCTCGCCGGCTCGAAGCGGATCAGGGTGTCGGACTGCGTGCCGCAGATCCAAACCGTGTCGGTCCTCCGATCGACGTTGAGGGCGTAGGGGGTCTCCGTACCGCGCGGCTCGGTCGGCAGGTCCCAGGTGCGGAACGCGCCGGTCGGCGGGTCGAAGCGGGCGAGCACGCTCGAGCTGAAGCCCGGGATCCAGAGGTGGCCCTGCGAGTCGAAGCGCAGCCGGCGCGGGGCGGCGAAGGGCGTGTCGACCAGCCGGATGTCGCCCGTCTCGGGATCGAGCCGGCCGATGCGGCGCGCGTTCAGCTGGCTCACCCAGACGGCGCCGTCGGGAGCGATGTCGATGCCGTAGGGGATCGGCAGCTGCGGCGCGTCGCCCCCGCCCTCGGGATTGAAGGGCACCCAGCGGCCGAGCCAGAGGAGCCACGGCACGGCGCGCACCGCGAACGTCTCGCCCCAGGTGCGCGCCGGCAGGCGGTAGGTGCGCCGCTCGCCGCTCTGCGGGTCGATCATCGCCACCTGGTTCGAGACCGCGAGCGTGTACCAGGCGCGCCCGCGCGCGTCGAAGCGCAGCGTGTGCGGGTAGAGGCCGTCCTCCTGCAGGAAGATCTCGAACTGCTCCGTCCGCGGGTCGAAGCGGGCGATCTTGTTGCCGAGGCAGAGCGTGATCCAGATGCTGCCGTCGGGCGCGACCTGGAGGCTGTGCGGCGCGACGTGCGCGTCGGCGTTGGCGGGGATCGGCTGCATGACGGTGAACACGCCGCCGAGCGGCGAGTCGCCGCGCGGGATGTCGAAGGTGCGCCGCTCGCCGGTGCGCGGGTCGAGGCGGTAGAGCTTGTCCTGGGTCGTGTCGGCGGAGTAGATGCGCCCGTCGGGGTGCACGGTGATGTCGTGCTGCATCGACCCCGTGCCGCCCACCTCCCACTCCGTGATCACCGCGTGCGCTGCGACGGCGTCGGGTGGGGGCGGAGGCGCGAAGTGCTCGCCGAGCGCGGGGACGTAGGACGATTCGTCGTAGGCCGCGTTCAGCGCCTCGGGCAGCGCGCTCCGCACGCGGGTCGAGAGGATGCCGCCCATGCGCGCCATGAGCACGAAGAGCTTCCGCCACTCCTCGGGATCGCGCTGCACGCGCGTCGCCCAGCTGCCCTGCTGGTGGCAGAAGGTGCACTGGCGGAGGAACTCCTCGCGCGCCGCATCGTCGGGCAGATGGGCGACCGCGAGCGCGAGCCAGCGGTTCGCCGGCAGCTGCCAGGCGAGCTCGCGCGGGTCGGTCTCGCGCTCGAGGACCAGCACGCTGCTCACCAGCGTTGCGCCGGCGAGGTCCACCACGTGCGTCCGGTCGCGGAAGCCGGGCCGGCGCGCGCGCACGTGGTAGCGGCCCGGCTCGAGCGGCGGCATCGCCCAGCGGCCGTCGGCGTCGGCGTAGACGGTCGTCTCGCGCGCCAGCGCCAGGTGGCGCGCGGTGACGAGCGCGCCCACGACCGGCCGGCCCGCGTCGTCGGTGACGCGGCCCGCGAGGTGGGCGGGCGTCTCGGCGCGCGCGAGGAGCGGGACCAGGCAGACGAAGAGCAGGGCGCGCGTCGTCATCGCACCTCCCCGGCCGCCGGGGCCGCCACGCTGAACTCTACCACCAGGGGCTGCCGCTCGGCCCGGCGGGCACGTCCGGTCAGCTCCTGGCGGACGCCGTCCACCTCGACGAGCAGCGAGTACGGCACCTCCTCGGCAGCGCCGCCGCACGTCTCGAGGAAGTCCACGCCCACACGGTACCGCCCCGGAGGCGGGTTCGTCCACCGGGCGCGCTCGGCCTGCTCGCCGGGCTCCCGGCCGGCGCAGCGGGCGTCGCGCTCGAGGACGCCGCCGCTCGCCGTGCGCGGGTTCGCGAAATAGACGGTCTCGAGCGAGGGATCCGTGACGTAGAGGTCGAGATCGACCGGGGCGGTCCAGCGGAGCGTCACCGTCACCCCGGACCGCGGCGGCTCGGGCGGGGCCGGGCGGGGCGGCGGGGGCGTGTGCCGGGCGCACGCGGCCACGAGGGCGAGGAGGCCGAGCGCCGCCCGCCTCATGCGAGCGATCTCAGCACGGCCAGGTTCCGCCGGTCGTCGGCCAGGTCGGCGCCCTTCGGCGTCTCGATACACATCGGCAGACCGCGGAAGCGCCGGTCGCGCAGCAGCCGGCGGAAGGCACCGACGCCGAGGCCGCCCCGGCCGATGTGCTCGTGGCGATCGACCCGCCCGCCGAGCGTGCACTTCGCGTCGTTCAGGTGGAACGCGACGATCCGGTCGATGCCCAGGTTGGCGTCGAGCTCGGCGAGCGCAGCCGTGTACCCGGCGGCCGAGCGGAGGTCGTAGCCCGCGGCGAAGGCGTGCTCGGTGTCGAGGCAGACGCGCAGCCGCTCGCCCCCGCGCGTCTCGGCGCACAGCCGCCCGAGCTGCTCGAAGCGCCAGCCGATCTGCGTTCCCTGTCCGGCCGTGTTCTCGAGCGCGATGGTGGTGGTGAAGCCGCGGCAGGCCTCCAGCACCTCGCCGAGCGAGCGCGCCGCGGTGCGGAGGCCCGCGTCCTCGCCCGCGCCGCAGTGCGCGCCCGGGTGCGCGACCAGGTACGGGATGCCGAGGCGCTCGCAGCGCTCGAGCTCGGCGATCAGCTCGCGCACCGAGCGCGCGCGCAGCGATGCGACCGGCGCCGCCGGGTTGGGCAGGTAGGAGTCGTGCGCGAGCAGCGCCCGGATGCCGGTCGCCGCGCGCGCCGCCCGGAAGGCGCGCACCTCGTCCTCGGCGAGCGGGCGCAGCGCCCACTGCCGCGCCGAGCGCGTGAAGAGCTGGACCGCCTGGCAGCCGAGCGACCGCCCGCGCTCGAGGGCGCGATGGAGCCCGCCCGCGATCGACTGATGCGCGCCGAGGAGCGGGCCGGGGCGAAGCGGCGGCGGACGCGCGGAACGGGGGGCCATGCGGCCCCATGGCTACAGGCGCCGGTGCCGGAGCTCAAGCTCGCTTGGGGGCGGGGCGGCGACGCGACACGAGGGAACCCGAGCGGCGCGACGCTGCTTCAAAGCCGCGGATCAACCGGCTCGCTCTCGAGCGCCAGCACCCCGAAGACGCACTCGTGGACCCGATAGAGCGGCTCCTTCTCGACGAAGCGGTGGAGCGCCTCGAGGCCGAGGGCGAACTCGCGAAGGGCGAGCGCGCGCTTGGCGCCCAGGCTTCGCTCGCGCAGGCGCTCGAGGTTCTCGGGGAGCGTGTACTCGGGACCGTAGATGATGCGAAGGTACTCGCGCCCGCGGCACTTGAGAGCGGGCTGGACCAGCCGCCCCCTCGAGCGCACGAGGAAGTCGAGCGGCTTGACGACCATCCCCTCCGCACCGCGCCCGGTGATCGCCTCCCACCAGCGCGCACCGGTCTCCTCGCTCGACGGGTCGGTCACATCCACGACGTGTGAGGCTGTGGGCAGGAACAAGCCGGCATCCACGGCGCCGAGCCGCGAGAGCATCTCGAGATGCCAGGAGTGGTCGCGGTCGTCGTGCACGCGGCCCTCGCTCGCGAGGAGATGGAAGGGCGCGAGCCTGAGGTCCGACACGCCCTCCACGTCCCAGCAATACCGGCGATAGGCGCGGCCGTACTCCTCGAGACACCGGCGGCGTTCATCGTAGCGCGCGAGCGCCTCTGTCGCCGCGACGCCCCTGGCTTCGGCCACCCGCAACGCCTCGCACGCCTCGGTGATCGACGCCGCTCCGGCCGCCGAGACGGGTGCGTACTGACCGCGCAGAAGCTCCTGCGCCTTGGTCGACCAGGGCAGCAGCTCGGCATCGAGACAGAGCCAGTCCGTCGACAGCTCGGTCCACAGTGCGGACCGGTCGGCCGCCTCGCGCAGCCGGTGGAGAACTTCGGCTTCCATCTCCGGGTCGCCGAAGAAGGAGCGGCCCGTCCGGGTGTAGACGACGCCCGATCTGCCGTCGTCGGTGCCGAAACGGCGGCAGGCAACCGCATCGTCCCGGCAGACCACCAGGACCGCGCGCGAGCCCATGTGTTTCTCCTCGCACACCACGCGCGGAACGCCGGCCTGGCGATAGTGCGTGAATGCCTCCGCCGGCCGCTCGAGGAGTTCGCCCTCGCGCGCCGTCTCGGAGGGCGACATGGTCGGCGGGAGGTAGATGAGCCAGCGCGGGTCGACGGCGAAGCGGCTCATCACCTCGAGCGCGGCGGTAGCGTTCTCGGCGCGGATCGTGACGTTGCCAAGGAGCCGCGTGCCGATGATCCGCTTGCCGGAGACGTCCTCGATGTCGAGAAGGTCGTCGTACGGCCTCGCCGCGGGCGGCGGCGCTGCCGCGCCTTCCGGCCGGAGCGGGCGCGCGGGCTCGTAGTACGTCCTCCTTGCCTCGACCTGTACGATCTCCTTCTCCGGGTAGCGGAGCGCCGTCAGCCGGCCGCCGAACACGCAGCCCGTGTCGATGCAGATCGTGCCGTTCAGCCACTCGGCCTCCGGTGCCGGCGTGTGCCCGTAGACGACGAGGGCGCGGCCCCGATACTCCGCGGCCCAGTCATAGCGAACCGGAAGGCCGAATTCGTCCGTCTCCCCGGTCGTCTCGCCGTAGAGCGCGAACTCCCGGACCTTCTGCGACGCGCGCCCCTGCAAAGGCTCCCGAAGCCCGGCGTGGGCGACCACGAGCCTCCCGTCGTCGAGCACGAAGTGGCTGACGAGCTTGTCGATGAAGTCCGCGACTCGGGTGCGGAACTCCTTCGGCTCCGCCTCGAGCTGCCGGAGGCTCTCGGCCAGGCCGTGCGTGATCCGGACGTCGCGCCCGCGCAGCTTCCGCATGAGCTTGACGTCGTGGTTCCCGGGCACCCAGAGCGCTCGCCCGGCCTCGACCATCGCCATCGCGAGGCGCAACACGGCAGGGGTTGCCGGCCCGCGATCGACGAGGTCGCCGAGGAAGACGACCTTCCGGCCATCCGGATGCCCCGGGATCGCCCCGTCGCCCGTACGCTCGTAGCCGAGCCGATCGAGCAGCTCGACCAGCTCCTCGAAGCAGCCGTGCACGTCGCCGATCAGGTCGAACGGGCCGTGATCGTCCTTTCGGTCCACCCAGAGCGGCACCCGCTCGACCGACGCGGCCTCCACGTCCTCCGCGGACTCGAACGCGTGGACGTGGCGGAAGCCCTCACGCGCGAGCCCCCGAAGGGAGCGCCGGAGCTGGGCAACCTGGCCCCGCACCACGTGGCGCCCGAAGTCGCGCTCCGGGCGCGACTGATTGCGCGCCTCGCACACCCTCGTCGGGAGGTTCAGGATGATCGCGACCGGGATCACGTGGAACTCGCGGGCCAGCTCGATGAGCGGCCGGCGCGCATCCGGCTGCACGTTCGTCGCGTCGATGACCGCGAGGCGCCCCGCCGCGAGACGCTTGCGGGCGATGAAGTGCAGCGCGTCGAAGGCATCCTTCGTCGCGCCCTGATCGTTCGGATCGTCGGCGACGAGCCCGCGGAAGAAGTCGGACGACAGGATCTCGGTCGGGCGGAAGTGCTTTGCCGCGAACGTCGACTTGCCGCTCCCCGAGGCCCCGATGAGCACGACGAGGGAAAGCTCCGGGAGCTGGATCCTCATCGCGAGAAGACCGCCATCTGCGTCGGCGGGCCGACGTCTGGGTCCACCGCGCCGACCGGGAGGAGACGCACACGGTACCCGCGCCGGCCGGCGACGCCGCACGCCCAGGTGTCGAACTCCGCGCGCGTCCACTCGAAGCGGTGGTCGCCGTGCCGGAGCCGGCCCGCCGCAAGTTCGAAGCGGACGTTGTACTCGCGGTTCGGCGTCGTCACGATCACCGTCCGAGGCCGGGCGAACTCGAAGACGCAGCGTTCGAAGGCGCCGAGCCGCGACGGATCGAGGTGCTCGATGACCTCGACGGCACATGCCGCATCGAAGCCCTCGAGGCGCCGGTCGCGATAGGTGAGCGCGCCCTGGCAGAGCTCGACGCGCGCCCGCATCGCCGGCGCCAGCTCATCGAGCCGGAGCCGCCTCGCGGCCAGCGCGAGCGCCCTCGAGGACACGTCGACGCCAACGATGCGCTCGAACGTCCGGTCGCGAAGGAGTTCGCGGACCAGCCTCCCCTCTCCGCAGCCGAGGTCGACCACCCGGCGCGCATTGGCGTCGCGCAGGACGGACAGCACGGCACCGATGCGCTCTTGGTTGAGGCCGACCCTCTCCTCCAGCGAGACCTCCGCGCGCTGCTTCGCCTCGTCGGCGGCATCTGGGTCCGGCTGGTCTTCGTCCGCGAGGCGGCGCAGCGCCTCGCGGGCGAGTGCGCCCTGGTACTTGAGGTAGCGGCGGACGATCGTTTCGCGCGCGGGGTGCGTCGCGAGCCATCCCTCGCCCTTCGTGAGGAGCTTCTCGAGCTCGTCAGCGCCGACCCAGTAATGTTTCTCGTCGTCGAGCACGGGCACGAGCACGTAGAGGTGGCCAAGGAGTTCCTTGAGCCGCAGCTGGTGCTCGAGGCCGACCCGGTAGTAGGGACCGTCGCCCCAGGACGGAAAGGCAGGCTCGAGGGGAAGCCGGTTCGCCGTGACGCGGTACCCGAGAGGCTCGAAGAGCTTCCGCAGGAAGGCTTCGCCGCCCCGGCATGGCACCGCCGGCAGCGCGACCCCCAGAGGAATCGGCCGCTCCGCCAGCTCCGGGCGTTCTCGACACCGCCCCGCCAGCGCGGTCCCAAAGACCTGCGCGATCGCGACGCTCAGGAACGACGACGCCACGTAGGGACGGTCGTTCACGTACTGCTCGAGCGTGCCCGCGTCGCCCCGCCGCCGCCCGCGCACCAACCCGACCGGGTCGATGTCGAGGAGGAGTGCCGCGGTACACTGCTCGGCGTCCGCCACAGGATAGAAGACGTGCGCCTTTCCATAGGCGAGTTCGAAGGTCTGGAACCGCTCGGGGTGCTTGGCGAGGAGGAACCCGAGGTCGGTCGCGGGGCGGTGAGTGGTCGTGATGGTGAGCAGCATCTCGTGGCCGCAGAGCCAAACAGCCCCTTCTACCGAATGGCCTCGCCTGGGTACCAGCGCAGATACCGTCGCAATCCAACGATCGTGTGGCAGCCAAGAGCGGGCCGGAGGGGGGGCTCTGCTCTCGCGCAGACCCTCCGAGCGCGCTGATTCTCACCGGCAGGCAAAGGGCCCGCAGGTGAAGGCGCAGGAGGTCAAGCCCACATCGCACTGAGCCATCTTGAGCGCGTCGCCGATGTTGCAGGCGCCGTCGCCGTTCACGTCGCACGCCTCGGGGTGGGTGAGCTCGCTGCACGGGCGGAGCCCCACGTCGAACTGCGACACGACCAGCGCGTCCCCGATGTTGACGACCCGGTCCCCGTTCACGTCGCCGCACGGGGCAGGGGCGATCGTGGTGGTGGTCGTGGCGCCGAGCGTCGTGGTGGTCGTCGTGGCGACGGCCGCGCAGACCGCGGGGTTGGTCGGGTCGGCGTCGTCGAAATCGAGGCAGCCGTCCTGGTCGCGGTCGATGCCGATCCGGATCCCGGAGCCGGGCGGTACGCAGCTGTAGGTCAGCTCCTGGCCCGGCGTGGTCGCCAGGTTGCGCATCTGGGCGTCGGTGAGCAGCGGATCCGCCGCCCGGTCGATCTTGAACAGATTGCTCGTCCCCGCGACCCGGACCGCGCCGCGCTGGACGCCGCCGACGGTCCCCTTCACCACCACGTCGCACTCGTTCTGCCCGGCGCGCGCCAGCAGCAGATCGATGCGGGGCCCGACGGTCGCCGCGTTGGTGTTGGTGAGGGTGATCTGCTGGCCGACGATCGGGGCGAGGTTGCTGTCGAAGGCCAGCACGAACTGCTCCACCTGGCGGCGCGTCGTGTCGCCACCGTTCGGGTTGAACCCGGTGTTGAACACCGTCGCGTTGTGGAAGCGGAAGAGCGTGTCGACGCTGCCGTCGTGCAGGAAGCCGAAGCCCCGCACCTGCGGGCCCTGGTTGCCGTTGTTGCCGGCATTGATGGCGCTGTTCAGGGCGGGCATGCCGAACATCCCGATCTTCTGGTACGCGTTCCTCAGGTGCGGGATCTTGAAGTCCTGGGTCTCGGCCTCGAAGCTCGAGAAGCCGTCGGTCCCGAAGAAACCCATGCTCGGGTCGAGGCGGTGGCAGCCGTTGCACGGCTGGACGAGGTCGGAGGTGATGTTGAAATAGAAGTCGCGCCCGGCCTGCTGAGCGGCGGTGAGCGAGTTGTCCAGGTGGCGGATCGGGTTCGGCGGGTAGGTCACCTGCAGGATGAAGTCGGCGAGCTGCTGCATCTCGGTGGCGGTGATGCTCCCCGCTTTCCCGAGCAGCCCGTCGAACGCGACGATGAACTTGAGGAAGGCGCCGTTCTCGTCGAGCGGGTTGCCCCCCGGGTCGTTCCCGGCCGTCCGGTCGCCGCGCCAGTGCATCGGCCCGGCGTTCGCGAGCCCGCGCAGGCTCTGCGTGGTCATCGGCCCCTTGAGCGCGCGGAAATTTTTGTTCTCGCCCACGGTCAAGCGAAAGGGGTTCGGGTTGTTCAGCGTGCCCGTCGGCGGGAACGCGTCCGGGTCGCCCAGGTCCCAGGCCAGGCCGTCGAAGTCGCCGAAGACGTGACAGGAGGAGCACGAGGCCTCTCCGTTGTCGGAGGTCCCGACCGCATCGTAGAGGAGCCGCCGGCCCACGGTGACCGATGACGGTTCCGGATTGTGGAGGGTCTGGTGAGCGATCTCGGCGTTGCTCCCCGTGTCGACGATCGAGATCGCGTTGTCGAAGCGCGTGAAGACGTAGAGGCGGTTGCCGCGCAGCGCGAGCCCGCTCGGCCCGCCGCCGCTCACCGGGATGTGGCTCGCGGCGCTCGGGACGAACGTGTCGCTCTCGAGCTGGGCCGTGCTGAACACGCCGACGGCGCTCGAGCCGAACGCCGCGACGTAGAGCGTCCGGCCGTCGGGCGTGACCGCCATGCCGAGCGGAGTGGCGAGGCTCTTCGCCTTCTCCGTCGGCCCCGGGTTCGGATAGCTGGCGGCCGTGTCCAGATGCTTGTTCAGATGGCGGGGGAGGACGCTCGCGCCGTCGAGGACGGTGATGCGGGCCTCGTGGAGGTGGCCCCGGACGGTCGTGTTCGTCCGGGAATTGTTGGGACAGGTGCCCGGCCCCTCGAAGCGGACCTCGTTTCGCGCCTCCGTGTTCGAGACGTACACCTTCCCGGTGACGGGGTTGGTCACCATGTCGAAGAGAATCGTGCCCACGCCGGTGTACGGCACCCCCACCTCGGCCGGCGGGCTCCCCGCGGCATCGATCACGAACACGTCCTCGTCGAGCAGCGAGAAGCGGACGGCGTTGTTCCAGTTCCGGCCGAGCCGGTCCTCCCACGCGTTGTGTGCCGGGTTGAACTTGACGATGATCCCCGTCTCGGCCTGCGGATTGCCAAAGCAGTCGACGTTGGGAGCGGGGCGGCCGCCGGGCATGGTGAACCCGCCGACGCTGCAGGAGCCGGCCGTCGACCCGCCGTCGCACACCAGGCCCTCGCTCAGCGCCGTGGTCTGGTTGCCGGACTGGAAGACCGCCGCGTAGACGGTGTTGCCGTCGGGGCTCGCGGCGAGCGCACGCGGGGTGTCGCCGAAGAGCGTGAGCTTGGTGAGCGGCGAGCCGCCGAGCACGCTGCCGAGGTTCGTCACGTCGAACACCCAGACGTCGGCGCGTCCGATGCCCTCGGTGGTGAAGTCCGCCAGCGGCACGCCGCTGTTCTGTCCGCGGTGCGCGGTGGTGATGAAGGCGCGGTTGCCGCCCGGCCCGGCGAACACGATGTCGCGTGGCTCGTCGCCGACCAGGAGCGTGCGGACGACGCGCGGCGGGCTCGAGCTCACGTCGACGATGCTCACGCTGTCCGAGAGGTGGTTGACGACCCAGACGTGCACCCCGTCGCCGTGGGCCGCGGCCGCGATCGGCTCGAGGCCGACGGGGACGGAGCCGGAGTGCGTGAGGTTCCCCTGCGCGTCGATGTCGAAGATCTCGAGCCGGTCGTCGGGGGTGTTCACCGCGTAGAGGTGCAGGTCGTCCGGCGAGAGCGCGAGCGGGCGGACCTGGCCGGTCTCGAAGGTGACGAATGACGAGCCATCTGCGGTAGCGCCGCCCGCCAGGAACGCGAACGCGACCAGGAGGGTGCCGAGGATCGGGCTGCGTGCCGTCATGCGAGAGCCGCCGAGCGGGCGATACCACGCAGGCGCGAGCGGAGCCAGACAAAAAGGGCGGGAAGCCGTTTCTCCACGTGTTCAGCCGGCCACGGATCGCCGCTGCGAGGTGGCCGAGGGTGCGACGCTTGGCCGGTCCCGCGCGCTCGGGCCCGGCTCCGCGTGCACGATCGGCGCGCCCTATCCCGCCTTCGCCGAGTCCCGCGCGAAGCGGCTCATCAAGGCGCCGAAGCTCTATGCCGGCGACACGGGGCTCGCGCTGCACCTCCGCGGCGTCCTCGACGCGGACGCTCTCGGACGGGAGCCGACCGTCGGCGTGTGGCTCGAGAACCTCGTCCTGAACGACCTGCTCGCGTGGCGCGAGACGGAGATCGTCAAGCCGGGGCTCTTCTTCCGGCGCACGGTCACGGGTGAGGAGGTGGATCTGATCCTGGAGCGGGGAAGCGCCTCTTGCCGATCGAGGTGAAGGCCGCGCGCAACGTCCGCGTATCCGACGCGCGGGCGCTCGATGCGTTCTGCGCCG
>Ga0209057_1002348_pt1 | contig 14663 bp, 12 predicted proteins | sample GraSoiAngelo_146_FD_185903 | JGI IMG/M metagenome (GOLD analysis project Ga0209057, IMG submission 185903) | Grasslands soil microbial communities from the Angelo Coastal Reserve, California, USA - 14_1009_05_30cm (SPAdes) (version 2) | ecosystem: Environmental > Terrestrial > Soil > Grasslands ... | reverse complement strand
GAGAGTCGACGCGTCGATGACCGCCATCCGCCCGAACTTGCGTGTGTCCGAGAACCGCAGCGCGGTTCCATCCGCAAAACGGATCTCTCCGCGCACGTAGCGCTCGTCGACATCTTCCACGCCGTAAAGGAGCTTGCCGGTCATACGCAGCGAGACGACCAGCGCCTCCCCGCCATCGAGATCGAACACCACAAACTTCCCACGACGGCGCACGTCGCTGATGCGCCGACCGCGAAGCCGCGCGCCGACAACCTCGGCCGGCTCTGGTTCGGTCAGGCGGACCCAGCGCGACTCAAATTCGCTGATCGTTCGGTCGACCACGAGCCCGCGCAGCTGCCGCGCGATGGTCTCGACCTCTGGGAGCTCAGGCATTGGCGGTCGCGGTGACTTCGAGCCGCTGCATCTCGTCCCAGTTGGGCCCGGTTCGAACGTCGACGACGAGCGGCACGTCGAGCTCGTACGCCCCGCTCATTTCATCGCCGAGCAGTCGCGCCATCCGTTCGACCTCAAGGCGCGGCACCTCGGCGACAAGCTCGTCGTGCACCTGCAGAAGCACCCGCGCGTGCAGATCGCTGTCGTGGAGCGCGCGATGCACGCGCGCCATCGCGATTTTCATGATGTCCGCGGCCGTGCCCTGGATTGGCATGTTGATCGCCATTCGCTCGGCCGCGTTCCGCACGGCGTTTACGCGGCTCGTCATGTCCGGGATGTAGCGGCGGCGTCCGAGGAGCGTTTCGACGTAGCCCTGCTCGACGCAGAACGCCTTTGTCTCGAGCACGTACCGGCGCACCTGGCCGTAGCGCTTGAAGTATTCGTCGATGAACCGCTGCGCTTCCTCGCGCGGCATCTGCATACGCCAGGCGAGGCCGAAGTCGCTCATGCCGTAGATGATCCCGAAGTTCAGCATCTTCGCGACATCGCGCTGCTCTCGCGTGACGGCGCTTTCGGAGACGCCGAAACCCGCTGCGGCCGTGCGCCGGTGGATGTCGGCGCCCGAGCGGAACGCGTCAAGAAGCGCGGGGTCCTGCGATACATGGGCGAGCACGCGAAGCTCGATCTGCGAATAGTCCGCGGCAACCAGGACCCGGTCGGTGGATCCGGCGACGAAGGCGCGGCGGATGCGGCGGCCGAGCGGCGTGCGAATCGGGATGTTCTGTAAATTTGGCGCGCGGCTCGAGAGACGGCCGGTGGCCGCGACGGTTTGCTCGAACGTCGTGTGGACGCGACGCGTCTCCGGATCGACGAGTCCGCCGAGGCCTTCCGCATACGTCGAGCGAAGCTTCTCGATCTCGCGGTACTCGAGGATCTTCTCGATGACCGGGTGCGCGCCGCGAAGCTCCTCGAGCACCGTGGCGTCGGTAGAGAAGCCGGTGCCCGTGCGGCGTCCGCGAGGGAGCTTCAGCTCCTCGAACAAAAGCGACTGCAGCTGCTTCGGCGAGTTGAGCCCGAACTCATGGCCGACCACGGCGAACGCCTCTTGCTCGATCCGCGCGACCTCGCGGGCGAACTCCTCGCCCAGCGAGCGCAGGTAGCCGGTGTCCACCGCGATGCCGGCCTCCTCCATCTCGACGAGCACGTCGACGAGCGGGAGCTCGACGTCGCGGTAGAGCCGCTCGAGGTTCAGCCGCTCGAGCTCCGCGGAGAACTGCTCCCCGAGACGCGCCGCCGCGACCGCGCCGGCCCCGGCACGCACGAGACGCTCGTCGAGGGTCGCCGTGCGGTACGGATCCTTCCGGTCGGGAACGGGAAGCGCGGGCACTTCGAGCTTGAGCCGCTCCGCCGCGAGGTCCTCGAGTGCGTGATACCGGCGACTCGCGTTCACGAGGTAGCTCGCGATCATCGTGTCCATTGACAGACCGCGAACGTCCGCGCCCGCCCGTCGCAGCGCACGGCGGGCAGTCTTCGCGTCGTGTGCGGTCTTCGCGACGGTTTCGTCGAGCAGCAGCTCCGCGATGGGGCCAGGGACGCCATCGGGTGTCGGCACGTACCAGGCCCGGTCGCCCACAGCGAGGCCGAGACCAACGAGCAACGGGTGTCGGCCGGATGTGTCCATGTCCGCATGGATGGCGAACGCGCCGAGCTCGCGCAGCTCGGTCGCGACCTTGTCCGCGTCGACATCGGCGACGAGCGCGGTCTCGACTGGCGGAGCGACGGCGGGCGCCGGTTCGAGGCCGAGCTGCATCTGCCCCCCGCGCGGCACCATCTGCGTCGTCACCGTCGGGGCCGGTGCCGCGAGGTTCTGGTCCGCGGGAGGCAGACGAGGCACGAGGCTCCGGAACTCGAGATCCCTGAACAGTTCGAGCACGGCGGCGCGGTCGTAGGTCGTCCGGCGCGTGCGGTCCAGCTCGAGAGTCACCGGCAGATCCGTCACGATCGTGGCGAGCTCGCGGCTGCGCAAGACCTGATCCTTGTTCGCGGCGAGCGACTCGCGTAACCGCGGCGTGTAGCCGCCGAGGTCCGCATAGACGCCCTCGAGATTTTTGTGCTCGGCGATGAGCTTCGCGGCGGTCTTTTCTCCCACACCGGGCACACCTGGAATGTTGTCGGTGGCGTCGCCCTTCAGCGCCTTGAAGTCGACCATCTGATCCGGTCGCAGCCCGTAGCGCTGCCGGATCATCTCCTCGTCGTAGATGACCGTGTTCTGGAAACCCTGGCGCGTCGTCATCAGCTTGATGAGTGGCGTGACGAGCTGGAGCGGGTCGAGGTCACCCGAGACGATGATCGTCTCGAGCCCCTTTGCCTCGGCCTGCCGTGCGAGGGCACCGATGACATCGTCGGCCTCGAACCCGGGGAGCGAGTACATCGGAATGCCGAACGCCTCGAGCAGCTGCTTGCAGCGCTCGAACTGGGGCCGGAGATCGTCGGGCATCGGCTTCCGCGTGGCCTTGTACGTCGGCTCCATCTCGCGTCGGAACGTCGGGACCGGCAGGTCGAACGCAGCTGCGATGTGCTGCGGGGTCACCTGCTCGAGGGACTTCAGGAGGATCGAGGCAAAGCCGAACGTCGCGTTCGCGAGCTCGCCCTTGGTCGTGGTGAGCGGTGGCACGGCGAAGAACGCCCGGTAGATCAGGCTGTTCGAGTCGATGAGCGCGAGACGCTCGGTCACCTTACGAGTATCGCGGCTAGGCCGAGCGAAGCCTCCGCCCGAGGATGAACGAGACGGCCGCGAAGGCGACGCCGAGAACAAGCCACAGCCACGGGAACGGATTGAACGGAGGTTGCTCGGTTCCGCTCGAAATCCGGGAGGCGACCGCGAAATCGCCGATCGAGGCCGAGGGCGCGGCGGATCCGGTGTCCAGGCGCCTCGTCGCGTCGCTCGCGGTCGCGAGCTCGGGCGGTGCCAGCGTCGGTGACGGCACGACGTTGAACGCCGCGCCTGGAGACGCCGACGCGGACGTTGGCGCGGCGTATTTCTGATCACTCTGAGGCGCGGCGGACGCCGAGGTCGCGCCACTTCTTGCGGCGTCGAGGGCGGCGGTCGGCGCGGGTGCGGCGGCGGGGGCAGTGCCGGCGCTCTGTGTGCGCGGGAATGACGAGATCGCCGCCGATACGACGAACAGTAAGATCGCGGCCGCGCTCGCGACCGTCGAGAACGTGCGAAGGGCGACCATCCAAACCGGGGCGGAGATGCGTGGGACCAGTGATCGCGACGGAACGGGCATCGGCAGGGCCGCAATGAGTCGCGCGGTTCCGCGGAGCTCGGCCAGGCGGGTCCGGCAGAGGGCGCATGTATCCAGGTGCGCCTGCACCGAGGTTCGGGCCTCGGGCGAAAGCGCGCCGTCTAGGTACGCCGAAAGATCGCCGAACGGATGCACGGCCTAACCTCCTATTCCTAGGACGACGGCGCTCGGAATCGGTTCCCTCACCCGCTTGATCCCTTCCAGCCACGGCTGACGAGGATGTTTCGTACCGCGACACGGCCGCGATGGATGCGCGACTTCACGGTACCGATCTCGGTCGACGTGATGATCGCGATCTCCTCGTATGCGAAACCCTCGACGTCCCGGAGCAGGAGGACCGCTCGCTGCTCGGCCGGTAGCGTGGCGAGGGCCTCCTCGACGACGCGCAAGGCTTCGCGGTCGGCCGCGAGATCGGCGAGCTCGGCACCCGGTGCCGCCGGCTCCGCCCAGCCCACCGCATCGTCATCTTCAGCCGGCGGGTCGAGCGGAAGCTCGGGACGCCGTCGTCGCGAACGAAGCCGATCGAGTGCGCGGTTGGTAACGATCCGAAAAACCCATGCGCGAAACGATGTTCCTTCAAACGACGCGAGTGACTTCCACGCCGATAGGAGCGCGTCTTGCACAACATCTTCGGCATCGTCGTGACCAACCATCCGTGCCGCGTGGCGATACAGAGGCCGTTGGACCTCGAGAGCGAGCTGCTCGAACGCCCGAGCGTCGCCGCGCCGCGCGCGATCGAGGAGCGCTTCGGTCGCTCCCCCGACGTCCGGCCGCATCAGCGAACTTTCGCCTGGTTGCAACTTCTTCTGTAGATTGCCGCATGCAAGACATGACCGGGGACGTGAAGAAGAAGGTCGTCGTCATCGGCGAGGACGACGAACCGATCGCGACCTTGCTCCGCGACTCGATCAATGACGAGGACGCCTACCAGGCCGTCGTCGTGTCGGACGGCGCGTTGGTCCTCGAGACCGTGCGTCAGGTCCACGCCGACCTTCTCATCCTCGACATCATGATGCCGGGGCTCAACGGCTTCGAGGTATTCGATCGCGTTCGCGCCGACACCGATATCCGTGAGATGCCGGTGCTCTTCGTCAGCGCGGCCACGAATCAATACGAGAGCGATTTCACGGAGCGCGGCATCACCGAAGTGGTCTCCAAACCGTTCGACCTCAACGATCTGCTGGCGCGCGTCCGAGTACTCTGCCCGACCGATGCCGGAGGCGAAAACTAGCTCGCGCAACCGCGCTAGATATGCCGAGTTGGCGCGCCTCGCGGCCGAGACCGCCGTCGCGGTCGGGAACGCGATCGTGGTCGGCGACACGGAGATCGTCACGCACAAGCGCGGACGGGCGAACTTTGCGACGGCGGCGGACCACGCGGCGGAGAAGGCCATCGTCGCGCTCTTACAAGCCCACGATGCCCGAGTCCCGGTCCTGGCTGAGGAGAGCGTGCGCAAGGGCCTCGTCGAGTCCGAGCGGCTGTGGGTGGTCGATCCGATCGACGGCACGCTCAACTTCAGCCGCGGTCTCCCCTTCTACTGCGTGCTCATCGGCTACGTCGAGGATGGCAGGGCGCGCGCGGGAGCCGTGCATGCGCCGCGCACGGGCGAGACGTTTGTCGCATCGGAAGGCGCGGGAGCGACGCGAAACGGCGAATCCATTTCGGTGTCGAATGTGACGCGGCTGCCGGACGCGTTCGCGGTCGCGAGCCTGGGGTTCGGTGAGACGAAGAAGAAGGATTCGCGCTTCACGACTCTCAACGCGACCTGCGCGCGGCTTCGGGTGATCGGGTCAGCCGGGCTGGAGATCTCTTACCTCGCGATGGGGCGGTTCGATCTCTTCGTGCATTCGGCGCTCTCGCCTTGGGACGTCGCCGCGCCTGCTTTGATCGCGCGCGAGGCCGGCGCCGCGGTCATTTCGCTGAAGACCGGCAAAGACGCCGCGTGGAACGAGCGGCAGGTCGTGATCGCCAATCCGCGACTCGCGAAGGATGCGGTAAAGCTGCTAGCGAAACCTAGAATGTGATCGAGCCGGAGCGGCGGGACGGTCTTACGCGGCAGACTCAAAATCTGCTGGGCGAAAGCCCATGAGGGTTCGAATCCCTCCTCCGGCACTGACCTGTTAGCGGGGTTTCGTTCTCTTTCGATACGGTCGAGTTGTCACAGGCTGCGCCCTGAAGTCTTCCCAGATGAGCCACTTGCGGCGCAGCCGCGGGCTCTCAGCATTCTCATAGAGCTTCGTTAGTAGGGAGATCGACGCGTACTTGGTGTACTGCAGGGCATACATATTGTGAGGCCGATTCTTCGACTGGTTTACGACGGCGCCCTTGATCGATAGCGCCTCGGCGAGCCGTTTCTGGAGCCACCGCAAATGCTCAGGACTCGCAGAGTGAAAACGGACGGTCAGACGCCGATACAGGTAGCGCGGGTATTTACGCAGAACTGGCCGGTGCACGTAGTGCGAGATGGAACCATCGCCGTCGAACAAGCCGCGGACCAGATCCAAGAACAGCTCGGCAGGTACCTCAACTCTCCCGAGCGTCAAGCTCTTTCGCTGCGTGAGACCGGTTCCTGAAAGCCATCGGTAAAGTTCGACGTCGCCAAGTTGAGCTCGATAAGCGTTGCCGTCTTTGCGAAAGTGTGAGCTCTTCCGTCCGATGCAGGCGAGAAACGACTCCATAAGGTCTCGATCACTTGAGACGAACGCGACGTGACGTCCCGTATTGATGAGACAGCCGTCCGTCGCGGCGAGACCGACCGCGTAGGCAAGAGCCGGCGTCCAAGAAAGTGGCTCGAGCCTGGACCCGGGACCGCGGCGGCGATCGACGGTCGACCTCCGCACATAACTGAGTCCACGGTGTGCTTCAGCTGCGCGCGCAACACGTGCATCTGTCGCCTTCGTGAGGCCCTTCGACCAGTTTTTTGGCACGATCGCATCGTGCAAGAAATCATCGTGCGAGTCTTGTCGTCAAAAGTGAGCATTCCTGTCGTCATTTTGTGCGGGAGGGCCGCAGAGTTCGTCGCGGCTCACTACTTGGCCTCCGACGACAGCAAACGTCTGAGCTCAGCGGCGACCGTTTCCAGCGGTCCGATCTGACCCTCGGCCCGGCACAGGATCAGCGCGCCTTCCATGCCGGCGACCGTTGCGAGGGCGACGCGTGATGCTCGGCGGGCTGGGACACCGACTGCCGCTAGCTGCTCAGCCAGGAGATCGACCCAGGATCGGAACGTCGCGCGCACAACGTCCATCCGTGCCCGGTCGGCCGCGTCCGTGTCGATCGCGACGCCGGCCACGACGCAACCAGCTGCCCCGCCTGAGGCCAGCACGACCTGTCGCCACATGTCGATGAAGCAATCCAGCACGCCCGAGGGCGTTGTGGCCCGGCAGGCGCGTTGGTGCGCGAGAACCCGTTCTGAGGTCCAGCGGATCGCGTCCTCGGCGAGCTGCTCCTTTCCTTGTGGAAAGTGGTAATAGATCGATCCGCGGGGAGCGCCGCTATCCGCCAGAACCTCGGAAAACGACGCCGCGTTGACGCCGCGGGTACGGATCAGCGACGCGGCGCTGCGCACCATGCTGGCTCGACTATCCGTTCGCTCATTGCGCTTGACTATGACGAGCAACATAGAGTAGGGTCACCTTCTATGACAATCGTCATAACTCGTGAAGGAGACTCCCGATGCCGATGATCGACGTCTATGCCAAGGAAGGAACGTTCCGCGACCGCAAGGCGCTCGCCAAGGATCTCGCAGCCGCCGTTATGCGGTGGGAGAAGGTTCCGGATATCTCGCTCTTCAGGAACAACACCGCAGCGTTTGTGCACGACCTGCCAGCCGATGCGCTGTCCAACGTCGCCGGCGACAGCAACTACGTCCGCGTCCAGGTCCTGACTCCGGTCGGGGTGCTCGATCGCGACAAGCAGCTCGGCGTCGTTAAGGAGCTGACCGACATCGTCGCGGCTGCCGCTAGCGACCCAACTCTCATCGACCGCACATGGGTACTGCTCACCGAGTCGCCTGAGGGCGGTTGGGGTGTTCGGGGGCACGCGAACACCGGCGCGGACCTGACCGCGGCTGCGCGAGCCGAACTCACGGCGCTCGCCGCAAAAAAGTCCGCCTAAGAGGCATGTCTGTACGCGGCGTGATCAGAGGGGCAGCTTCACCCTGACAGTCGTTCCTTTGCCGTCGCCGTCGCTCTCTAGGTCAAGCGACCCGGCATGCGCTTCCGCAACGATGCGCGCGACATAGAGGCCGACGCCCATCCCGGCGAAGCTGTTAGCACGGCCCGCCCCGCGGACGAAGGGGTGCCCCAGCTTCGCGATCTCATCGGCGGGGATCCCGATCCCCCGGTCGGTGATCGAAATCTCCGCCGTTCTGTCGTGAGTCACGAGCCGTACGCGGATAGGTCCGCCCGCCGGCGAGTATTTGACCGCATTTCCGACGAGATTCATGAGCAGCTGTTCGACGCGCGACTGGTCGCCCCGCGCGGGGACGCTCGCGGGGGCCTCGACCGCGAAGACATGGCGCCCCTCCTCGAGCGTCGCATCGACGTAGCGCTCCACGACTTCGCGGACAAGGACGGCGAGGTCATACGAGACTCGCTCCATGCTCAACGAGCCCTTCTCCGCACGCGAGACCGACAACAGATCGTTGACAAGGCCGTTCATCCGGTCCACCTGGCGCTCGATCGCCGCGAGGTTTCGGTCCAAAGACTCCATGTCCAGCTCCAGACCCTGCGTTTGCGAACGGCGCATGCGCGAACGAACGAGCTGGGCGAGCGCCTTGAGCGGCGTGAGAGGGGTTCTGAGCTCGTGAGAAACGATCGAGAGGAACTGCTCCCGCTCGCGCTCGCTCGACAAGAGATCGGTGATGTCGTGGAGGGTCATGACCCCGGCGACGATTTCGTCGTTCGCCCCGCGCACGGGCGCTGCGCTGACTTCGACGTCGCGCCGCTCGCCGGTGTCGGGCCGCGTCACCAAAAAGTCACCCTTCGTGGTCTCTCCCTTCATCGCGCGATCCAGCGGGTATGCGCCCGGAGGGATCGGGCGGCCGGTCATCAGGTCTTTGACATCGACGGCGTCGCGGAGCTCTGCCAGTGTCTCGAACTGAGGGACACCAAGAATCTCTCGCGCTCGCGGATTGGCCTCGTAGTGCCCGTTGGGCCAAGCGATGAGGACCCCGTCGCCGAGGGCCTCGAGGAGATGCCGATGGAGGTCCTGCTGGGCAAGGGCCTCGGCGTACAAACGTGAGTTCGTGATCCCGATCGCGGTTGTCGCCGCGAGGAGGTGGGCGAGCTCGACATCGTCCGGCTCGAACGTGCGCTTCGGATCCTTGGTGTAGACGACGAGCACACCCGTCAACTTCTCTTGGAAGAAGAGAGGTATGGAAAGGAGCTTGGCGAGGCCCTCCGCCTGGATCAGCGCGTGGTCGCCGACGCTGCCCGAAGGCATGTCCAGGATGACGTGCTCGCCGGCGGCGCGGACTTGCGCACGCACCTCGTCGATCGGGAGCCGCTGCCCCGCTACGTAGCTCTCGGAGAGACCGTCGTGCGCGCGGATGACGAGCGCGTCGCCCTCGTCGTCTGGCAGGAAGACCGCCGCGGCGTCCGCCGTAAGAAGGTCTCGCGCCGACTTCACGGCGGTCCGCAGCCGGTGCCCGAGGTCGAGCGACGCGGACATCTCGTTGTTCGCGTCATGTAATCGGCGCAAGCGCGCGCGACTGGCCATCGGAGTAGAGGGAGGCACGCGCTATGCCAATCTCCCGCTAGGCGAGCGGGCTACCGGTCAACGCGGGAGGACGACCTCGACGACGTCACCGCCAACCTCGCGCGCGACAGCTTCCGCGAGCTCGCGCGAGGGCTTGGTGCGAAATGAGGTCTGCACGCGACGCATGCCGCCACCATTTCGCGGGAGCTCGAGGACGACCTGCGACACGCCGGCGTGGTCCTTGAGGACCTCCTGGATCTTCTGGAAGAGCGCGATGGAGCGCTCGTAGTCGAGGACCTCCCTGAAGCGAATGACGAGTGCGGGAGGCTCATCGAGTGAGGGAAGGTCCCGCGTTGACGGGGGGTGGGGTGTTTCCGAGGAGGCCCTTTGGGCCTTCGGGATCACGCTCTCGTCCCGCCCAGGCCCAGTGGGCTGACGAGGAAATGCCCCGCCGCCCGTCTGCACGGCGCCCGGCTGCACGGCGGTGCCTCCGCCGTTTCGTGAGGTGAACTTCGCTCGCTTGGCGAGGAATTGCCGCCGCTCGTCGGCAACGCGTTTGATCTCTTCGATCCCGGCATCGTCGAAACGCACGGCGTGCTCGGCAAGCAGCTTCGGATCCTCCTCGCGCTGCTCGACTCGCGCGAGGACGAGCAGGATCTCATCGGTCCCCCAGAGCGGGGCGGTCGCCTCGTACACGCGCGGAAAGACGGTGATCTCGACGCTGCCGGTCAGGTCCTCGACCTGCGCGAACATCATGAGCTGCTTGTTCTTGGTGATGTGCTTGCGTGCGCTCGTGACGACGCAGGCGATGGTGACGAGATCCTCCCCCGCCTCGCTCAGCTCGGCCAGGGCGACGAGATTGTCGACGTCCTTCATGCGTGGAGCGAGCGCATTGAGCGGGTGCGCCGAGAGATAGATCCCGAGCAGCTCTTTCTCCCAAGCCAGCTTTTCCTTCGGAGCGTCCACGAACTTGCTGTTTGGGGTCGGGACGAATTTCACGTCGAGCTGGCCGCTCATCCCGAGCTCGGCGAAGAGACCGACCTGTCCACTCTCCCGATCTCGTTGCAGCCGCTGCGCGGTCTCGAGGACCTGATCGAGACGATCCAGCTGCCAGAGGCGCGGCCCGAACTCGTCGCACGCGCCCGCCTTGATAAGGGACTCGATGACGCGCTTGTTCGCGCGCTGGAGGTCGAGTCGCTCGCAGAAGTCATCTTGTGAGCGGAAAGGGCCTCCCGAGCGGCGGGCTTCGATGAGCCCCTCGACCGCGCCCTCGCCGACGTTCTTGACGGCACCGAGCCCGAAACGGATGCCCTTCGGCGTGAACGCGAAGTCGAGCTCGGACTCGTTCACGTCCGGCGGCAGCACTGCCAGGCCCATGCGGCGACACTCTGCGACCGCGATGGCGATGCGGTCGGGCGTCCCCATCTCTGCCGAGAGCACGGCGGTCATGTACTCCGTCGTGTAGTTCGCCTTCAAGTACGCGGTGTGGTAGGCGATGATCCCGTAGATCGCCGCGTGCGCACGGTTGAATCCATAGCGCGCGAACGGCTCGAAGTCCTTCCAGACCGACTCGATCACGTCGGCATGCACGCCGTTGCGGACCGCGCCTGACACGAACTTCACCTTCTGCGCGTCTAGCTTGTCGCGGAACTTCTTGCGGACCGCATAGCAGAGCACGTCAGCCTCGGCGAGCGTGAAGCCCGCGAGCGCCTGCGTCACCGCCATCACGTCTTCCTGATAGACCATGACGCCGTACGTCTGCTTCAGCACCGGCTCGAGCGTGGGATGGGCGTACGTGACCGGCTCCTCACCGTGCTTGCGGCGGATGTATGTGGGGATGTAGTCCATCGGCCCCGGCCGGAAGAGCGCGACCATGGCCATCACGTCTTCGACCCGGTCCGGCTTGAGCTCGCGGATGTAGCGCCGCATGCCTGCCGATTCCAGCTGGAACATGCCGGTCGTCTCCCCCGAACCGAGCAGCTCGAACGTCTTCTTGTCGTCGAGCGGAATGTCCTCGCGCCGGATCTTGATCCCGCGCTGGCGCTCGATGAGCCGTAGGGCATGCTCAAGGATCGTGAGGTTTCCGAGACCGAGGAAGTCGAACTTCAGGACTCCGAGCTTCTCGAGCTGCTTGTCCTCGTACTGCGTCTGGAGCGCGTTGGCGTTGCCCTTCGAGCGCTCGAGCGGGACGAGCTGCGTGATCGGTTCTCGTGAGATCACAACACCGGCCGCGTGCGTGCCAGTCGACCGCACGAGCCCCTCGACCTTCTCCGCGAGATCGAGAAGGCGCTGGATGTGCGGCTCCTGCTCGAGGTCGCGGAGCTCGGCGGACATGCGGCGTGAATCGATCAGTGTCGTGCCGAACGGGATCGTCTTCGCGACCCGGTCCGCCTCGCCGTACGGCATCCCGAGCACCCGCGCCACATCACGAACGGCGGCGCGCGCGAGCATGGTGTTGAAGGTGCCGATCTGCGCGACCCGATCGGCCCCGTACTTCTGCGTGACGTATTGGATAACCTCGTCGCGCCGGTCGCCCATGAAATCGACGTCGATGTCCGGTGGCGTGAAGCGCTCGAGGTTGAGGAACCGCTCGAAGATGAGCCCGTACTTCAGCGGGTCGATATCGGTGAGCCCGATCGCGTAGTTCACCACCGAACCGCCCGCCGATCCGCGGACCGCAGTAAGGATCCCCTGCTCGTGCGCGAACCGGATGAAGTCCTGGACGATGAGGATGTATCCCGTGTAGCCGGTCTTGGCGATGATTGCGAGCTCCTTGTCGACACGCTCGCGCAGCTCGGGCGTGGCCGCGCCGTACTTCTCGACCAGGCCAGCTTCGGCGAGCGTTCGCAGCTGCTCCTCGGGGGTTTTTCCCGCCGGCACCTCGAAGTGCGGGAGGCGCAGCTCACCAAGGGGCAGCTTCAGGTCGACTTTGTCAGCGATCCGCATCGTGTTTTCGAGGGCTTCGGGGTCGCTCGGGAAGAGCTCGCTCATCTGCGCGGCCGTGCGCATGAAGAGCTCGGGGTTGTCGATCATCTTCAGGCGGTCGGGCGTATCGATCGTCTTGCCGCTCTGGATGCAGACCATGGCGTCCTGCGCCTCGGCGTCGTCGGCGTGCACGTAGTGGATGTCGTTTGTCACGACGAGCGGCACGCCGGTGCGGCGCGAGACCTCGCGGACGCCCTCGTTCACGCGCTCCTGCTCGGCGATCCCATGCGACATGAGCTCGAGGTAGTAGTTGCCTTCGCCGAAGATCTGCTGATGCTCCAAGGCGACGGCGCAGGCCGCGTCAAGACCCTCATCGGTGATGGCGCGTGCGAGCTCGCCCTGCAGGCACGCGGAGAGCGCGATCAGCCCCTCGCTGCGCTCCCTCAGCAGATCCTTGTCCATGCGCGGGCGGTAGTAGTAGCCCTCGACGTGCGCCGCGGTGACGAGGGCGACGAGGTTCTGGTAGCCGGTGAAGTCCTTCGCGAGGAGGACGAGATGCCAGGGCTTTCCGTGGCCCTCGGATCGCGGGTCGCGATCGAAGCGGTTGTTCCGCGCGATGTACGTCTCGACGCCGATGATCGGCTTGATGCCCGCGTCTCGGCAGAGCGTATAGAAGTCGATCGCGCCGTAGAGGGCTCCGTGGTCGGTAAGAGCGAGGGCCGGCATGTCCAGAGCCTTAGCGCGAGCGACGAGGTCGCTGAGACGGGACAGCCCGTCGAGCAGGCTGTACTCGCTATGTGTGTGCAGATGGACGAAGTTCTTGGCGATGACCTGCCCCACGATGTCCGCTCGAGGAAGCGCGGCGGTTTAGCGAAGTCTAGCTGGACTGAGTATCGCTAGGAACCAGCTTTGCTGTGTCGTTGTAATTTCGACCAACCCTGGATCGGAGGCTCGAAGTGACCGATAGAAAACTCGTCGCAGCGCGATTCGCGGTTACCTGGCTCCCTTTGCTGGTCGTACTCGTGGGGACCTCGATGGTGCTCGTCGACTTCACTTTCAATTACATCGACCAGAGGTATGTATCGGGAGTCGGCTGGGTGCGCTTCTTCACGTACGACCGGCTCTACGACCTGGCCCTACATCTTTCGATGGTGGCCGTTGCACTCGCCGGCGCCCTTGTTTTCGCTGCGATGGCGCGATCGGCGTTTCGCGGCTCGATCAGGGCCGCGACAGCTTCGTGACGTTGACCACTACGGCGCGGTGGTCTGACGCGCCGAGAGCCATCACCGTGTGCGGGCTCGACCCGATGACTCCGATACCCCAGATGTAGTCGATCCGCTTCGGTGGGTCGTCCATCGTCGTCGTCGGGCCCGCGGGCTCGGCGAGGTCACCGTATCCCGCCTCCGAGAAGAGTCCCATCTCGAGGTCGCCGGGTTCGGCGTTCATGTCGCCCGCGATGATCGCGACCTTCTCGCCGTCCCACTCGCGCATGATCGTCCGCACCTGCTCCTGGCGGATCGCGCTCGAGTCCGCGACGTCGTCGAGATGCGTCGTAATGATGAGTATGTCGCCGACGCGGACGCCGACCGCGCCGCGCGGCTGGTGTTTTACGGATGGCTGCACAGCGAAGTGGACACGCTTGACGTCGGTCATCGGGAATCTCGACAGGATCGCGTTCCCGTACAGGTCGCCGATATTCGGAGCGAACACGTAGGGCATGTCGAGGCGTTCCGCGAGCACACCCAGCGCGTCGTGCTGCTCGTCGATCATCCAGCCCCGAACGACCTCCTGCAGGACGAGCACGTCGGGAGATTCGCGTGAGATGACGTCGACGAGCATGTCGAGCGATGGGACCTGGCCGGCATTGAAGCCCTGGTGGATGTTGTATGTCATGACGCGGAACGTACTGGTCGGATCCCTCGACGGTGGCGACTGAGGAGTGAGCAGCAGTGCGAGGAACGGCACGCCCACGACGATCGGGACGAGCGCGATCGGAAGCGCGCGCCAGGCCGGGAGCGCGCCGCCCGATACGAGTACCGCGGCGATCGCCACGACGGCCGTCGCGGCGTAGACGGCGGGCAGGTACGCCCAAAAGGCGTAGAACCCAAACGCGGTCCCGACGAACACGAGCCAACCGAGCGCGAGGGCGAACGTCACAGCGACGGGCGAACCGGAGACCTTGAGTGGGGCGCCCGGGATCGTCGCCGCCGCGAGGAACAGCCCGGCCGCGAGAACGAGACCGCCGACGAGCGAGACGACCGGCGCGTGCACGTACCAGAGGAGCGCGGCTCCGACGGCGCAGGCGATTGCGGCGGCGATGCCACGCGGATAGCGCCGCGAAAGAGCGAGCGAGCCGGC
>Ga0209057_1002344_pt1 | contig 14665 bp, 18 predicted proteins | sample GraSoiAngelo_146_FD_185903 | JGI IMG/M metagenome (GOLD analysis project Ga0209057, IMG submission 185903) | Grasslands soil microbial communities from the Angelo Coastal Reserve, California, USA - 14_1009_05_30cm (SPAdes) (version 2) | ecosystem: Environmental > Terrestrial > Soil > Grasslands ... | reverse complement strand
CTCATGGCGCACGTCGACAACGGCGTAGCTGCCGACGGTCTCCTTCGTCTCGGCGAACGGGCCGTCGCTCACCATCGGCAGGTCCTTCTTTCGCACGCGGCCGAGCCGCACGGTCTTCGTGCCGCGGCCGAGGCGGTGGCCCTCCACGATCTTGCCCGCCCCAGCGTGCTCGGCGAACCAGCGCCCGATTTCCGCGATGGCGGCCTCGCGTTCCGGCTTCGCCAGCGACATCCATTCGTCCTCGACCGCGTAGAAGGTGAGCAGGTAGCGCACGTCGAACCTCCTCTGTCGGGTCCGTCCCGGCCCCCACGCTACCGACGAAGCGTCCCGGTCAGAATCGACAAAATGACAGTTGCCGAGCGCGACCTCGTCGCGGCGATCGAATCGACGCTCCACTTTTACCCGCCGGTGCCGGGACTGTCCGAAGACCTCGGCGTGCCAGGCATGCAGGGCCGCATCACGGCGGCATCGCACCCGATCGCCAATCTCGTCGGCATGGCGCGTCTGGGGCAAAGCAACGCGGATACGACGATCGCTCGCGTGAAGGGCATCTTCGCAAGGCGTCGACTCAAATTCGGGTGGGTGACCGGGCCGGGCTCGACGCCGAGCGATCTCGGCGAGCGCCTGGCCGCCGCCGGCATCCACGAAGAAGAGCCGAGCCTCGCGGGCATGGCGCTCACCGATCTGGACGCGCCGATCGATCCGAATCCGTATGTCGTGGTGCGGGAGGTCGACGCTGACGAGGCGCTCGCGCACACAGCGATGATGGCGCGCGCTTACGGTCTGCCCCTCGACGTGACCGAGATCTTCGTTCGGCTGCTGGGAACGAAGACTCCCATCCGGGCGCGGTCGTACTTCGCTTCGATCGAAGATGGCGAGCCCGTCGCGTGGAGCTACCTCGTTTACATTCCCGAGTCGCCGATCGTGCTGCTGGGTGGCGCGGCGACGCTGCCAGAGGCGCGCGGCCATGGCGCGTACACCGCGCTCGTGAAGCGCCGGCTCGATGACGCGCGCGCCGACGGACGCGAGGCCGCGGTCATCCAGGCCGATCGCAACACGTCGGCGCCGATCTGCGCGAAGCTCGGCTTCAGGGAGCTCTGCTCGCTCGAGGTCTACGTCTGGAGTCCGCCGGCGTAGTGCGTTCGCAGCGCGCGGCGTGATGGACTCGCGCGAGATCGCGGTCGCGATGATGCGTCTCGGCGCCGAGTCGCTGCGCGATCTGATGCTCGCCGATCGGCTGCTCGCGCGACGCCTCGGCCACACCGTGGTCTCGCGCGGCGGGCTGTGGTGTTACTCGAGCCGCACGCTCGATGTCGGTGTTTTCAACCACGTGAGCGGATACGGGACGTTCGGCCCGGCGACGCAGGCCTCCATCGACGCGGTGCGTCGCTACTACGCGCACTTCGAGGAGACGCCGAACTTCGAGGTCCTCGTGCCCGCCGTGTCACGGAGCGCTCGCGCGCTCCTCGAGCGCAACGGGTTCCGCTACCACCACACGGCGTTCCAGTGCCACGTACGAACGACGTCGCGCCCGGCACGGCGCCACGACGTCGCGGGCCTTGCGATCGCTCGCGCGCGTCCCGCAGATGCGCACCGCTACGCGAAGCTCGCGACGCGCGGATTCGGGGACGGCGGCGTCATCGCGAACGTCTTCGAGCGCGGTTGGACGCACGAGATCAAGAGCGATCGCCGCGTCGCGTCGTTCATCGGCAGCGTGAACGGTCGCGATGCCGCGACCGGCACGACGATCCTGCGCTCGCGCATCGCCGGTCTCTACTCGGGCAGCGTCCTGCCGCGTTACCGCGGGCGCGGCATCCAGAACGCGATGATCGCGACGCGCGTCGCGTTCGGCTGGACGCGTGGCGTCCGCGTCTTCTACTCGTGGAGCGATCCGGACACCGCGTCTGCCGACAACCTGCGCGATGAGGGATTCCGCACGCGTTTCGAGCTGCACTGGTACGCCGCCAAATAGGCTCTTCGACCGTGGCGCATCTGTCGAAGGCGCAGCGGGAGCGGGGTGGGTCGGCGCGACGCTCGACAACGACCCGGACTGGGACGCGCTGGAGCGCATCATCGCTGACGCGTACGCGCTCGTCGCCGCGCCGCAGAGCCGCGCGAAGCGGTGACGGTGCCGCCCGCCGCGCGCATCGCGTAGCGCAGCAGTTCCACCGCGCGCTTCACGTCAGCCGCATTGCGCACGCGGATGAGGATCCAGTCGAAGCCGGGACCGCGGAGATCGATGCGCGCATCGCTTCGCAGTTCGTCGCGCAGGTCGCGCACGCCGGCACGCGTCAGCCGCACGTCGACTTGACCGTTGTGCGTGTGCGCGATCTCGTGCGTCCCGAACCAAAGCGCGTCGGTGTGACCTCTCTTGAAGCGCGACGCGCGCCGCTCGACACCGCGGACGCGGGCGCCGCGCGCCATGAATTCCTCGAGCACGGGGTGTGAGGCTACAAAAGTGGGCCGCCTTTCGGCGGCCCACTGCGACGACGAGATCGCGTTCGCTCCTACGGGGAGATCTTGGACACGAAGATGTCGCTGTTCCCGAACTGCGCCGGGCAGTCTATCGGGGGCGCGGGCTTGGCGGTCGCGGGCCCGCTGCCGTCAAGACCGTGCTGGTACGCATCGACGGCCGCGCAGGCCTGGCCGCTCCGCGTGTCCGTGTAAATGAAGAGCGCCGCTGCGTTCGTGGACGCGAGGGTGTTGTAGTCACCCCAGAACTGCAATTGCAGGTTGTTCTGCGCCGATGCCGCCGGGTCCGATCCGACGGTCGATACTCGCAGCGGCGTCGACCACGAAAGACCGCCATTGGTCGATGAGACGTAGTAGCTGTTGATCGTCGCGTTGCCCTGGCCGAAGGTCGTCGGGTCCGTCGCCTTGAGAGCCTGATAACCCACGTCGATGCGGCCGTTCGGCGCGACGTCCAGGCCCTGGAAGAAGGCGTATCCCTCCCCACTCGTCGAGACGGTCGCCGCGCTTGACCAGGTCTGCCCACCGTTCGTCGAGCGCGACACGAGGATGCGGCCGCTCCCGCTGCCTGCGTCGGCCCACGCCACGTACGCCGCGCCCGTGTTCTGATCCACGCCCACGCTCGCGAAGCTATCGGTGCGGAAGTTCGATCCGGGTATCGCGGGGGCGAGGTCGGTGATCGCGGAGATCGTGGTCTTCTTCGAGAACGAGTTGCCGCCATCGCGCGAGACGACGACGACCTGCTGGCTGCCGAGCTTGTTGTCGCTGTCCTCGAACACGAGGTAGATCTCGCCGTTCGGTCCGGTACGCAGCGCTGTGCCCTGACGGCCGCCGCGGCTCCTGTTGTTGAACGCGGATGAGACCTGCTTCTGGCCGGACCAGGTGAGGCCGCCGTCGGCCGAGGACACGAAGATCACGGGCTCCGCCGTCTCGCTGATCGGGCGGAACTCGGTGTAGGCGACATATACGCGCCCGAAGAACGGCGATGCCGGATTGCGGTCGGCCCAGATCGATTCCTTGTCGTTGAAGATGTTGCCGTGCGACTGCGCCGCGATGATCGGGTCGTACCACGACCCGCCGAAGTCGTCGGAGATGGACACGCTGATCTGCTCGGCGAACTGGTTGCCGGGACGTCCCGCGGCGCTGAACGCGGCGAGGCTCGCGTAGTAGGCGCGCGCGCCGTTCGCCCAGCTGAACGTGCCGTTCCGCAGCTTCGGCCCGAACGCGATCACCGGATCGCCGTCCGAGACGAGTGACCCGGCCGGTGCCGAGGTCGCGAGCGGCCCCGCCGACGCGGCGACGGCCGCGCCGGTGTCGTTGTAGCCAGGGAGCATCCCGCGGTTCGTGAAGGTCGCGCCGCCATCGCTCGAGGTGTAGACGGCGCTCGTGCCGACGCCCGGGAAGAAGGAGCAATCGCTCCCCGGCGCGGTCGCGCCGCGCTGGGGTCCAGGGCCGCACTTCGGCTGCTTCTGCTCGTCGTTCGCGCCGGCGATGACGTGCGCGCCATCGGGCGCGATGGCGATGGTCGGCTCGTTCTGCTTGTTCGTCGGGAAGCGTGCAGTGGTCCCAGAGGTCGCGTCTCCCGCGATCTGCGGATTGTTCGCCTGTGTGTCAGTGGCTCCTGTGACCGCGACCGCCGAGGTCGCCGCGATGAGGAGTGCGAAGACGGCGATGAGGACGGCGATAGGGAATCTGCGCATGGACGGTTCCTCCCCGTGTTCTCAGCGGCGGGCGCCGCGCGGGGAATGCTAGTCGGTCACTCGGTCACATCGGCGGCAACGGCGAGGATGCCGCGGCGTGTCAGTGCAACGCGCACCCCGTGCTCGACATCGGCGGGGATGCGAGGGCCGAGCGCGCGCAGCGCGTCCTCGGGCACCGCGCCTCCTTCGGACGCGAGCATGTCGGCCGCGTTCCGTCGCAGGTCCGGATCCGGCGACACGAGGTTCTCCGCGATGCGCTGGCCGAACAGACGGCGGATGTGGGCGGCGTTGTAGATGTACACGAGTGAGAGGCCCGTGCCCGCTAGGAGCAGCGTGCGGATGTCCGAGTACTGCAGCCCCGCGATGAGCGCGACCGCCGCGACCATGTTGCCGACCGCGTTCACGCCACCGGAGAGGAACGCACGCGCCCGCGGACGGATCGCGGCGGAGACCTGGCTGTACACGAGCTCAGTGGCGGGCCGGTGCAGCGCCGGGATCCAGATGCGCTCGCCGAGCTGCAGCGCGATGCCCGCGAGGAGCGCCAGCGTCAACGTTCCGCTCACCTCAACGACCGTGGCTGCGGCCCACCCGTACGTCGCGACGTACCAGAGCGGCAGGAGGAACAGCACCCACGCGATCCCGATGCGGCGCATGAGCGCGGTCGTGATGAACGACTGGATGAAGAGCGCCACCAGCGACGAGCTCGTATAGACACCCGCGTACAGCTGACTGAACAGGTCCTCGCCGCCCTGCGAGGTCGCGGCCTGCGATGACTGGTCGAGGCCGAGCAGGTAGAGGAAGTTCGCGAACTGCATGAGGAAGTACCAGAAGAAGACGCCGACGCCGAACGTGCGCATCAGCTTGTCCGACGTCACCGCGCGATAGCCATCGACCGATTCGCGGAGCGTCGCGCGGAGTCCCTCGGGCCGGTGCTTGTCCTCCACCTTGCCGCCGCGGCCCTCAGGCAGCCCGCGGTAGAGCATGAGCGCGACGAAGCACACGAAGAAACCGACGGCCTGCGCGCCGATGAAGTTCTCGGCGTGCACGATCGGGGCGATCCACGCGCCGACGATGCCGCCGAGGATCTTGCCGACGAGCACCGATCCCGCAAAGAAGGGGAAAAGGCGCTTCGACTGCTCGGCGTCGTACAGGTTGCCGGCGTAGACCCAGAAGAGGATGTAGATCGTCTCCTTCACGCCGTGCGCGAACACGTACGAGATCGGCTGGACGATCTTCCCAACGACCTCGGTGGTGATCGCGTACTGCAGCGCGATCGAGAAGATCGTCACAGACGCGACGTAGACGAGCAGCATGGTGCGCCGGCGCATGCGGTCGATGAAGAAGAAGATGAGCGCGGAGACAGCGAGCATCGCGATCGGCGTGATGATGTACATCCCGGGCACGTTCGCGATGCCGTAGCGCTTGACGAACAGGGCGTCCGCGCCGAGTTTGCCGACCCAGTCGGCGCCGACCATGAGCGTCAGCAGGAAGTAGAGGAAGAGCCCCAGGCCCCACTCCCCGCGATGGAGCGGGAGCGCATCGCGAAGCAGGCGTCTCACCGATGAAAGTATGGAGGGCGGTTCGCGAGAGTTGCGGCCTTAGGACGCGGTGAGCGGACGGACGCGGCCGAGGCGACAGCCGCTGTCGACGAGATCGCAGGCGAGCCATTCGCCGTTCACGCGCGCCTGGAACGTGTACGCCCAGGTGAGGCCGGCCTCGTACGCGGCGACGATCTGGCTCGGAACGCTCACCACCACCCACACCAGCGGAGGCATATCGAAGCTCTCGGTGACCGGCGAGTGGCCCTTATCCCCTGCGCGCATGCGCATGCAGAGGCGCTCCTCGACGACGTTCTCGAAGCGATCGACGACCCGTACTGCGTCGGGCACGAGCTGCGTCGTGCCGCCTTCGAGCTGCATCCAATGCTGCTCGGCGCCAGGGTGCAGACAGAAACGGAACGGGACCTTCGGAACGACGCGCGGGCTTGATGAAGATCGGCTCGACGGCGGCGGCCTGCATGACGATCGCTTCGGCTTCGCGCCGCGCCTCGAGCGGATCCATGACGACCGGCCCAGAGTTGATCCAGTCATCGCCCGGACGGACCCAGTCGTCGTGCGCGGGCACGACCTTCACGGCCTCTGAGGCTGGCGCGACAAACGGCTCAGGTGTGATCTCGATGACGACGCGCTCGGGTGCGAACTCGATGATGGGTTCGGGCTCGACGACATCATGCGATGCGACGCCGTCAGTAAGCGCGCTCTCCGCGATCACCGCGGTCGGCTCGCTCGCAGCGGCGCTCTGCGTGATCTCCGCGAGCGGCAGCGTCGCGCTCGGCACGAGCGCGCGGACCGCATCGGCGATCTTGTTCGCGACGCCGTGCATCGCGGGGTGCCCGCCGAGCATGTTGACTCCGTACGTCAGCTCGAGCATCGCGCGCGTGAGGTCGCCTATCGGAATGACGAAGTCGATGTACCGCGCGAACTCCTCAGCGGCGCCGTCGATGTCACCGCCGGTCGCGAGTGTCGCGGCGAGACGGCGATGCGCGGTGAGGTCGAGTGGATCGATCGCGACGGCGGACCAGAGGAGCGAGAGGGCGGCGACACGGTTGCCCGCCGCGCTGAGCATCGCTGCGCCGTCCTTCAGCGCGTCTAGATCGCTGCGACTAGGGCCGAGCTCTCGTACCGGAGCCAGCTCCTGCTCCTCGTCCATCCGCGGAAGTGTCTGCCCGCGCTGCCCCACGCACTTCCCCCTCGCGGGGGAAGATATCTCCCCCTCGCCCGGTCACTCCAACGTCGCGGCGTGGACAGACGTGACGTACGGCAGGTATTGCGCGATCCGCTCCCAGGACTTGCCCTCGTCACGGCTCGCGTAGACGTCGCCGTTCGCGGTGCCGAAGTACAGGCCGACGTCGTCGAACTCGTCGTTGTCCATGCCCTCGCGGAGCGACTCGAGCGGGGCGCCCTTCGGGAGGCCCTGGTCGTGGCGCGTCCACGTCGCGCCTTTGTCCGTCGTCTTGTACACGGCGATCCCGTCCTCGGCTGTGCGCTTGGTGTCGTGCAGCGGGATGCACCACGCGGTCTTGGGATCGCGTGGGTGGATCGCCGCGGCGAAGCCGAAGTGCGTCGGTAGACCGGTCGTGCGGTACGTCCACGTCGTCTCGCCCGGGTCGCGCCAGTACACCTCGAGGTGAACGCGCATGAAGCGAACGCCGGACACGCGCGGATGCGCGAGCAGCTTGTGGATGCAGCCGAATACGTCGGGTCGCGGCGTCTCACCGCTCGCCTGCTTCGGCGCGCCGACCTGCGTGTTGTCGCGCGTCCACGACGCGCCGCCATCGTTCGTCGTGTACACGCCGCCGACGCTGATGCCGACCTGCATCTTCTTCGGATCCGCTGCGTCGATGGCGATCGAGTGGAGCCCCATCCCGCCGAAACCCGGGACCCACTCCTTGCGCGAGGGCTGATCGTCGAGCGCCTCGTTCAGCTCCCATGTCTCGCCGCGGTCCAGGCTCTTCCACAGCGCCGCGGGTTCGGTGCCCGCCCAGATCACGTTCGGCGTCTTCGCATGTCCCGGCTCGATGTGCCAGGTCTGATAGAAGGTGCGATCGGATCCCTGCGGGAACGACGGATTCTTGCTTACCGTCCAGGTCTTACCCATGTCGCGGCTGTACTCGATGCGCGATCCGCCCCAGGTCGAGTTGATCGCCGCGTACATCGATCCGTCGCGCGGGTCGTAGGACGCGTGGTGGATCGGCGCCGGTGCGCCATACGATCCCTCGAGCAGCGTCCACTTCTTGCGGTCCGCGTCGCTTTGGATCTGGTACAGGCCTTTCTTTGTGCCGAGCAGTAGTCTCACGGTCCTCACTTCGTTCGTCCCTCCGTTTGATTGCTACTTCTATTGCGCATGTTGTTCGTAGTCGCCGTTAACCGCCTGACAACGCTGGAATGACATGGAGCACGTCGCCATCCTTCAACGAGGCGTTCTCCCAACCGAGCAGGCGCGCGTCCTCGTCGTTCACGAAGAGCGCGAGGTGGGGGCGCAGCTTGCCGTGCTCGTCGCGAAGACGCTCCTTCAGTGACGGATGGCGTTCCGCGAGCGCGTCGAGCGCCTCGCGCAGGGTCGACGCCTCGAGCGTGACCTCCTTCGCGCCGCCCGCAAAGCTACGCCATGCCCCATGCAGGAGCACCTTCACACCCCTTTGACGCGCGGGCGCGGCAGAACTCATCGGTTTATGAAAGCCTCCGCTCGAGGAGCGCCCGCTCGGCCGGGTTCTCCGTCAGCTCGAGCGCCCTGCGGTCCGCCGCGCGTGCCTCGGCCGGACGACCGAGGTCGCGGAGCAGGTCCGCGCGTGTCGCGTGATAGAGGTGGTACCGCTCGAGGTCGCCGGAGAGCGCGTCGACCTCCGCGAGCGCGCGCGCCGGGCCGGCCAGGTGCCGCACCGCGATCGCGCGATTGAGGCGGATGACCGGCGAGTCGCCGTACTCGAGGAGGCGGTCGTAGGCGCGGACGATGTCCGGCCAGCGCGTCTCCTCCCACGATGTCGCGTCGGTGTGCGCCATCGCGATGACCGCCTGCAGCTGGTACGGCCCCGGACGATCGAGTGCGATGAAGCGCGAGACGACCCGCGTCGCATCGGCTATCCGCACCCGGTCCCAGTTCGTGCGGTCCTGGTCACGCAGCAGCACGATGTCGCCGTGCTCATCGAAGCGCGCCGCGGCGCGCGCGAGATGGAACCGCATGAGCGCGAGCAGCCCGAGCGCCTCGGACTCTTCAGGCATGAGCTCGGTGACGAGCCCGGTGAGCCACTCGGCTTCGGACGCAAGGTCACGATCGGTCGCGCCGCGCCGGCCGGTCGAGAGGTAGCCCTCGTTGAACATGAGATAGAGGACCGCGAGCACCTCCTCGAGGCGCTCGGGAAGCTCTGAGCGCTCGGGTACGCGGAACGGGATATGCGCGTCGACGATCTTCCGCTTCGCGCGCACGAGCCGCTGCGCGATCGTCGCTTCGGGAACGAGGAACGCGCGCGCGATCTCGGGTGTCGTGAGCCCAGCGACCGAGCGCAGCGTCAGCGCGACCTGCGACTCGCGCGCGAGCGCCGGGTGACAGCAGGTGAAGATGAGCTCGAGACGCTCGTCAGGCAGGCTCGCCGGTGCGCTCGTGGTCATCTCCAGCTGCGCCACCTTTTCCTGATGTCGCTTCTCGCGCCTGAGCCGATCGATGCCTTTGCGCCGCGCGGTCGTCATGAGCCACGCACCGGGGTTGTCCGGCACGCCCTCGCGTGGCCAGTGCTCGAGGGCCGCGACGAGCGCGTCCTGCACGCACTCCTCCGCAAGATCGAAGTCGCCGAGGCTGCGCACGAGCGCGGCCGTCAACCGGCCGGCCTCCTCGCGGAAGACGCCGGCGACGGCCTCGCTCGTGATCGTCGCGCTCGCGGTCAGCGCTCCACGACAGGGCGGACTTCCACGTCGCCCATCGGCCAGATCTTCGCGAGCTGGATCGCCGCATCGAGATCGGAGACGTCGACGAGCGCGTAGCCGCCGACCTGCTCCTTCGATTCGATGAACGGGCCGTCGACGACCTTCATCTGACCGTTCACGCGACGCACCGTCGTCGCCGTGCGGCTGGTGTCGAGCCGCTCCCCGCCCTTGATCACGCTCTGATGGTCGCTCCACCACTTGCCGACCGCGGCCATCCCGCGGTCCATGGCTTCTTTCGAACCCTCGCGACGGTTCTCGTCGCCGACGAACATCAACATGTAGTGCGGCATCTCTTCTCTCCTTCTTACATGTCGAGCACGGGTCGGACCTCGACCGCGTGCCCCGGCCACGTCTTCGCGAGCGCGATCGCCGCGTCCTTGTTCGGCAGCTCGAAGATGGTGAGGCCGCCTACCGATTCCTTCGCCTCGATGAATGGACCGTCGAGGACGCTCACCTTGTCGCCGCTCTTCCGGACCGTGGTCGCCGTGCGCGTCGGTTGGAGCTCCGCGCCGCCGTCGGCGATCTTGCTCCCGTTCGTCTCGAACCACTTGAAGATGTCCGCGTAGACCTTCTGCTGCTCAGGCGTCGGGTTCGTCTGGTACTCGACGCCGTCGTCGATGAAGAGGAATGCGTACTTCGCCATTTCCGCCCTCCCAGGCTGTTCTGGCATTACGACGAACGGCCCTCCCCGGGATAGACAGGGTAGTCGGGACGAGTTCGCTACGACCTCTTCGGCCAGCCTCCCGCCGGCACCTCGCGTCGTTCGAGCCCGAGGAGCCGCCGCTTCGCGTCAAGGCCACCGGCGTACCCGCCGAGCGTGCCGTCCGACGCGAGGATGCGGTGGCACGGGACGACGATCGGGATCGGGTTCGCACCGAGCGCCTGACCCGCGGCGCGCGAGGCTCTCTCGCTGCCTGCCTGTGTGGCGACCTTGGCGTACGTCGAGACCTCGCCGAACGCGACGCGTGCCGTCGCCGACAGGATCCGCCGCTGGAACTCCGTGAGCGGCGTGAGGTCGACCGCGATGTCGAACCGCCGGCGCGTGCCGCCGAAGTACTGATCGAGCTCACGCGCGACGGGATCGACGCGGCGCGCATCGGGCAGCAGGCCCGGCCCGTACGTGCGCACGATGCGCGCGAGCTCGGCAGCGGACGGCTCGCCGCCGTAATGGATCGCGAGCACGCCCTTCGGACCGACTGCGATCCAGAGTGGCCCGAGCGGCGAATCGACGACGCGATAGCCCACCGTCTCGAGTCCCTCGCGCCGTGCGCGCGCCAGAAGATGCTCTCGCGCGTCCGCCAGTTGCACGTTCATCGCATCGCCTCCCGCACTTTCTTCATCGCCTCCGCGACGCGCTGTCGCGCCGCGTCCTCGCTGCACTCGAGCGCCTGCGCGACCTCGGCGTACTCCAGACCTTCGACCTTGCGCAGCACGAACGCCGCGCGCTGACCTTCGGGCAGGACCTTGATCGCCGCCGCGAGGTCCGCGAGCGACACGCCGTCTCGCTCCGGCGCCGCAAGACGCAGATCGCTCATACGCACCAGATGCTTCCGCCGTCGCGCGCGGTCGATCACCTTGTTCGTCGCGATCCGGTAGAGCCACGCGCGCTCCTGACCACGGCGCGGTGGCGGCCACGCACGGAACGCCGCGAGGAACGTCTCCTGATACACATCGTCCGCGTCATCACGGTCGCCGACGAGTCGAAGTGCGTACGCGAAGATCTCCTTCTCATGACGCTCGAGCAGCGCGCCGAAAGTAAGCAGGTCGGCCATCTCGCACATATAGAACGCCGATACCCAAGCGCGCGTGAGAACCGGTAGAGTGCGCGCGATGGATGGGAAGCGGGCGGTCCTTTTGTTGCTGTTCTCTGTGCTCGTGGCCTGCGGCGGTGCGGCGCCCGCGACCGGCGGCGCCAGTGCAGGCGCGAGCGAAGGCGCGGCGGCCGCGACGAATGCGGCGCCTTCTCCGAGCTCGGCCGCCAGCGCCGCGGGAGGCTCCGCCGTGTCCGGACCGAAGCTCACGGATCTTCTCTCCGCCAGCAAGACCGCGCAGTACAAGATCACCTACAAGATCACTACAGCGGGCGCGGGCGCCGAGGGCTTCAGCGGCGAGCAGACCTGGTACTTCAAGCCACCGCAGTCGCGCTTCGACTTCTCCGTGAGCCAAGGCAGTCAGAAGCTCACGTTCTCCTTCTTCAACCGCAGCGATGGCAACTTCTACTGCTTCAACGCCGGTCAGGTGCAGTGCCTGCGGGTCCAGGGGACCAGCTCGCCGCTGGACCAGAACGCGGCGGCACTCGCGCAGCGTTCGCTCATCGATAACCCAGGCTCGTACGGCGCGACCTTCACGTCGACGAAGACCATCGCCGGGCAGGCCGGTCAGTGCTACGACGTGAAGGCCAACGCGACCTCGGGCGGCTTCACCAGCGGATCGTTCTGCTACACGAAGGACGGCGTTCCACTCCTGTCCTCGTTCTCAGTCGCGGGTCAGTCGTGGTCGATGGAGGCAACGAACTACTCCGCGACCGTGCCCGACGCCGACTTCGAGCTCCCCGCCAAAGCCGCTAACTAAGTCCGCGGCCGCAGCTCGCGGCGCTTCTCAGGCCGCGGCGCTTTTCAGTAGCAGGCCGCTCCGCACAACTGGCTAGTCTCGGGCACGTGCCGCGCTGGGACCTGCACACGCATTACTACCCGCAGTCGTACTTCCGCCTCATCGAAGAGGTGGGCGGAGATTTCTCGTTCGCGAAGAGCCCGACGGGTCAGACGATCATCCGTTTCCGCGGCTCGCGCTTCTTCGGCATCACGCCGCCGATGACCGATCCGGCGAAACGTCTCGAGGACATGGACCGCGTCGGCATCGACGTCGAGGTGCTCTCGCTTTCGACGCCGAACGTCTACTTCGCACCGTCGCAGCGGCAGGCCGAAGTCGCGCGACTCGCAAACGACGCGTACGCCGATCTCGCCGCGAAGCATCCGAAGCGCTTCAAGGGATTCGCCTCGATCCCCATGGATGATCCGGACGGCGCGCTCCGCGAGCTCGACCGCGCACTTGGCGAGCTGCGCATGCAGGGCGTCGTCATCCTGTCGAACATCAACGGCCGCGCGCTCACCGACCCGCGCTACCGGCCGTTCTTCCAGGAGTGCGACCGTCGCGCGGTCTGCGTCTTCGTCCATCCGATGATCCCCGCGAACGCGGAGGCATTCGGCGAATACGTCCTCGGCCCGATCGTCGGCTTCCCGTTCGACACGACCCTTGCGGTCGCACGCCTTTGCTACGCCGGCTATTTCAAGCAGCTGCCGCGCATCCGCTGGATCCTCGGCCACCTCGGCGGCGCGGTGCCGTACCTCTTCGAGCGCCTCGACAACGGCTGGCGCGACTTCGCGGAATGCCGCGCGAACATCGACGAGCTACCGAGCGTGTACCTGCGGCGCCTCTACTACGACACCGTGTCGTTCAGTGCGCCGTCGCTGCGGCTCGCGATGGAGCAGGTCGGCGCGGAGCATCTCGTCATGGGCAGCGATTACCCGCACTTGCTCGGCTCGATCGAGCGCAGCGTGTCGAGCATCGAATCGCTCAGCCTCGGCGCAGGTCAGAAGGAGGCGATCTTCAGCGGGAACGCGCGCGCGATCCTGAGCGGCCTGTAGCGATCATCGCGTTGAGATCGACAAGCGTGCGGCGGAACTGCGCGAAGCGACGCGGACCGATCTGCGCTGCCCAACGCTTCTCGAGCCGCTCGATGATGACCTGCATCTCTTTGTCGACCTTCTGGCCGCGGGGCGTCAGCCGGATGATGCGCAGCCGGTCGTCGGCCGGGTCGGGCACGCGCTCGATGTAGCCCTGCTCCTCGAGGTAGTCGATGAGGTACTGGGCGGATTGTTTGGTCACCTGCGCCTGCTTCGCGACCAGCGTGAGGTTGCACGGCTTCTCCCCGCCGGCGATCCGTAAGAGACGGAAGTGCGCGCGCCGGATGCCTTCGTACCCGGCGGCCGCGAGTTCGTCCTCGATGTGGTGGACCATCGCCCGGAACGGTGCGCGGAGCAGACCGAGGAGCCCGCGGGAGAATGGCGTGTCGGTCGTCGGCTGCGAGCCACGCGCGCGTCGCGCGACGGCGCGACCTTTCGGCCGCGCGCGCCGGGAACTCGTCAGACCAGTTCCCACGGGCGAAGGATAGGGGCGCGACCGCGTTGGCACGCCGCCTGCGTCGAGACGGGTTCGCGATGGATAAGAAGGAGCGGCTCGAGGCTGAGCGCTCCAAGGAGCAGGCCGAAGGCATCAGCGGCGCCCGTCGCGGCGCGCCGGCAGCCGAGAGTGACAAACCCGAAGAGAACCTGCCGCATCCTCAGGACGTGAACGAGGTCGACTACGGCAAGCGCCGGCCGGGACCCGAGAGGGACAGGCTGACCAAGTCGTAGATGACGCGTACGAGACAGCACCCCCTGACTCACTCGCGCACCAAATGCGCAGGCCTCACGTTGGTGTGGTCGTGAAGGTCGGCAAGGCGCTCCTCTATCTGGCGACGGTCGCGGCTCTTGCCCTCGTCGCCGTTGCGAGCGCGTCGGCTCACGCGGCCAGCGCCGCCTTCTAGCGCCGCCGCAGCTTCCACACCCCAACGCCAGTCCCCAACCGGCTTCGGTGTCAGCGGCGTAGCGGCGCGCCCGGCGTCTAGCGGGAGGCGATCGTTCTCGTTAGGAGCTCGTCAGACACGCGAAGCGGCCGAGCCGTCCCGCCGTAGCGCTCCACCGACAGCTCCGCGAGGACGCTGAGCGCGATCTCCGAGGGCGTGCGACCACCGAGGTCCAGGCCGATCGGCGCGTGCACCGCGCGGATGCGCTCTTCAGAGACGCCCTCGTCACGCAGCATCTTCGCGACGAGCACCGTCTTGCGCTTACTTCCGAGCAGACCGACGTAGCGTGCGTCACGCTTCACCGCTTCGCGCAGGCACGATGCGTCGAGCTTGTGGCCGCGCGTCGCGATGACGATGAACGTGTTCCATCCGATCGGCAGCGTGCGCAGCGCCAG
>Ga0209057_1002342_pt1 | contig 14679 bp, 12 predicted proteins | sample GraSoiAngelo_146_FD_185903 | JGI IMG/M metagenome (GOLD analysis project Ga0209057, IMG submission 185903) | Grasslands soil microbial communities from the Angelo Coastal Reserve, California, USA - 14_1009_05_30cm (SPAdes) (version 2) | ecosystem: Environmental > Terrestrial > Soil > Grasslands ... | reverse complement strand
ATTGACTCACTCCGCTTGGTGACTGGCGAAGTACAAATGCGTTTACGGGTTTGTTCATTGTAGAGGCGGCGAAATCGGCTGTTTTTTCTTCATGATTCCTCGAAATAGTCGCTGTCGATCTTCTTCACGCTGTAGGCGTGTTCTTCGGAAACGCCGATGCCATGCTCGATCATTAGTTCTGCCAAGCGGCGACCGTCGATGAGAATAATTTTCTGATGGAGTCCAGCTACGTACTCGCGCGCGTTGTCGTGAAACGCGCTGGTCGTGATAAAGACTCCTTTCGCTGCTTTCTTTCCCGCCAAAGCTCCCACGAAATTTTGAATTTCCGGCCGGCCAACATTGTGCTTCCAGCGTTTGGCTTGCACATAGATCACGTCCAGCCCTAAACGGTCTTCATTTATCACGCCGTCGATCCCTTCATCACCGACTCTCTGGGTTACCGCAGCTGCTTCTTTGCGCGATCCGCCATATCCCATCGCAACCAGCAAATCGAGAACCACCTGCTCGAAATAAAATGGATCGACGTTCGCGAGCTTGGCACGTACATCGGTGATCAGCGTGTCTCGTAATTCCGCGAACGCAGATTCCATCCGTTCCTCGGGAGTAATCTGATCATCTGCCCCGTGCTCGGGCGCAGCTGGTGCTAGCGATCCCGACTTCTTTGCCGCTGCTGCCGCACGCTCCTTCATTTCAGCGACAAATTGCCTGAATGGCTCGAACTGCATCAGAACAGAGCGGGTAAGTCTGCCACTCGGGTTAGTCGCAAGAAATTTTCTGCCTTCGTCAGTGATCTGGAGTGTTCCTTCGACTGGATTTGCAGCTAGCCCTGCTTTCCTCAAACCGAAGCCAGCCCAGCCTGTTCTGTGTCCGATGTATGTTGCTCTAGTGCTCGGAAGCATCTGTTGCCGCTCTTCAGGCGTGAGCTTGAAATGGTCCGCCATCTTTTCGGTGAGTTCTCGCTTCGTATGTGTCTGCCCGTCACTCAACACGTTGAGTAATGGCAGCATGATCTCGTCGTACTTCGGATGCGGACTGCAAGAAAACACGAAGGTTAAGGTTAAATCATCTCGTGTTCAGATTTCAGACGCGAAGCTTTCCTCGTCGCCTGTTTACTTGCGGATTTCCGTTCCTTGTTAGCGCGTTCAGTATTTAAGGCGAGGAGTTTTTCGAGGATTTGCTCATCTTTTAAATCAGCAGCGAATCCGTAGGCAGCAGCGACGGCGGCGTCGAGTTTTGCGTGTGCATTCATGAGCCAGGCCGGGCGCTCGTTGTAAAGATTCGTGAGTGTCCGCTTGGCCAGTTTCTTCGCGCATTCCTCGTCGCGCGCTTCGGCGCGTGGATAACGAACAGTTCCGATCCCACGCGCATTGGCATCGATAATGAAGCGCGACCACGGACCGTCACTCGATCCGGGAAACTCAAGCACCCGTGTGATTGTCCACTCGGGCGGATTCAACCAGTTTTCGCGCAACTCGTTCAATTCTTTCGCCGCGGCGGAGATGTTGATCTTTTGTTGTTCGTTAGGCTCAGGCAATGGAAATGTTTCGAAGCAAGTCGTCGGAGTATAACGCGGGCGAGTTTCCAATCGCGTGCCGAGTTTCAGCGCCCAAACTTCATGAAAGCGCGAGTGCAAAACGCCAAAGAAATAATCATCGTCCCGGGCGAAAGCGACAGTTGCGTCAGAGGGCAGGTACTCTGGTGAAATCCAGACGAACACGCGGTGCTTACTCACACGCGGTGTCGCCAGAAAACGCGGCAGCGGTCGCAAACTCTGAAGCATAGCCGGTCGCGCTTCTCCGTGAACCCACCAGCGTTCGCGATAAATCTTCCTCTTATTTTCGGCGCGCACTGGTCGAACATGTTTTTCGACATAACCGAACGGCATCTCGTAAAGAGCTGATGCTTGCGCCGTGGAATCTGGATCGAATGCGATGATCCAGCGCGGTTCAGCGCGTTTAGTGATTTCAAATGCGTTCAATATCGGCCGCACAACATCTGAGTTCGCGTAACCAGTCGGATTTCCTCCTGCAGTGCAGAACTCGATCGCTTTCGCTTCATCGATATCCAAAGGCCCGTGCATTGAAACGCCAATAAATCCAATCTCCGCGTTCGCTTTGATGCGAGCAGCGGAGCTAATATCCGCTTCGGCTGTAAGGTTTGCGTTGGTGCGCAGGACCAATTTGGAATCCAGCATGCGCACATTGTCGGAACCATCGTCAAAACCAATCATCGACACGTGGACGTTCGCGCCGTCGAGAATCCACTCGCGATCACTGATTGCGAAAAAGATGTCTCCTGTTTGCTTGATTCGCTTAAGCACTTCGCGATTTGCGCCGCCACGAATGCCCTGAGTCGCCAAAAGTCCAGCGCGTTTGCAGTGTTTGTGTTCGATCGAATCACGCGCTTTCTCGAACCAATAGCAGCAGAGGTCTGATTGGCCTGGAATCCGATCGCCATACGTGCGACGAAGTTCCTTCACGTAATCATCACCCATTTCGCTGCGCATCAGCTTATCGCCCAAAAAAGGCGGATTGCTGACGATGACATCACACGTCGGCCATTTGCGTTCTGTGTAAAATTTGAGCGCGTCATCAGCAGCGTGTTCGCCCGCCTGAGCTTCTTTCAGTGTTTTTGCTTTGCTCCGAAAATGCGGAACCAGGAGGGCGTCTTCGTTTTGGAAATGGTCCAGCTCCTGGAGCACGGGATCGCGTTCGTTTGGGAAACCGTTGTCGCGTCGCCATTTCAAATAACCGATTTGCACGGAAACCTGTGCGAGTTCGAACGCGTAGGCGTTGAGTTCGATGGCTTTGAGTTGTTGCACGTTCACGCGCGATTTGAAATCGAAGCCGAGCTGTGTCGCGAAGGCGATGAGTTCCTTTTCAAGATCGAGAAGCAACTGAAGCGAGACATAAAGGAAGTTGCCGCTGCCGCACGCGGGATCGAGCACCGTGATGCCGGCGAGCTGGTCATGAAAGGAGGACAGCTTCGCGCGATCCGACGCTTTGCCTTCACCGCGCACGAACGAGGACGCGAGTTCGCCTTTGATCGTGCTCCACTCACGACGCAACGGGGCCATCAGCACCGGCTCGACTAATGTTTTGATGTCCTCCTCGCTCGTGTAATGCGCGCCAAGTTGCGCGCGGTGATCGGGATCGAGCCCGCGCTCGAAAAGATTTCCCATGATGCTGGGTTGGATGAATTGCCAATCGGCTTCGCCTGCGACAGCGAGCTTGCCAATTTCCTCTTCAGTCAACTCAAACACCGTCGCCTCTTCGAACAGATGGCCATTGAAATGACGAATCTTGTGCGCACCGAACGTGCCGCCCTTCGCCATTTTTCGAAACAAATCTTCGAGCACTTCGGCGAAATGCGTTGGATCATCGACGCCCGTTTTAAAAATTTCGGTCACCACGTTTTTCGGCAGCAATCCTGTGTCTTCGGCAAAAAAGCAGAAGACGATTCGATTGAGGAAACGAGCGATGCGCAGATTCTTGCGTTGAGCGACGGCAAGCTCGCGTCGCGACCGCGCATCAACGAGCTCAACTGACTCGCGCTTCTGCAATAAGCGGGCAACTTCACCGATCTGTTGCGCGAGTTTTTCGGTGACCTCATCAGTCGTACGCTGTGGCTTGAGGAATTCCGGGTTGGTAAAGACGGCCCCGAGTAGCTGTAGAAACTTCGGATCGTCGACGTTCGCGTTGGTGAACTCGTATGTCTCCTGGACCGTGCCGTTGAAATTTGTGCGAATGATGTAGCGATCGAAATCGCACACGACGAGTAGCGGTGGGTTTAGCAGCGACTCCCGATAACGAAGCAATTGCTGGTAAGCTGCATCGAGATTTTTCTTTTTGCCCTTGTATTCCCAAGCGAAACAGCCGCGCTTCCAAACGTCCGCGAAACCGCGCTCGCGTTCGGGCTCCGGCTCTTCTGCTACGCGGCCGGACTCTGCAAGCGCGAAGAGCTCTTCGTCTTTGACGACACGCTTTTGAAAACAAAACGACTCGTTCCCGGTTGGATCAGCTGCCGCCGGCGTTGGTTCACCGAGTAACGCGCAAAGATCGTTGAAGTGCTCTTGATACGCGGCGGTCTCTTTGCCCGAGTAGCGAGCCCACTTGCGTTTGAATTCTGCGGGCGTCATTGCATCGGTTTTACACGAAATTCGGGGCAGAGACAATTTTCCGCCGGGTTGCGCGTCTTCGTATGGCGAAATAGGCTCATCTGCGATGTCCGACCGCGGCTGTTCTCATCTCGACGCAATCGGAGCGGTCACGCAACCGAAGATCCGCGAATGCGCTGAATGCGTAAAGATCGGCGCGTCCTGGGTTCATCTGCGGACGTGTCAGACATGCGGCGTCACGCTGTGTTGCGACAGCTCACCGAATCGTCACGCAAGCAAACACGCGCACGCCACGGCACATCCGGTGATCGCGTCTGCACAACCGGGAGAACGCTGGTTGTATTGTTATCCTGACGACGCTTTTACCGAATACTGAAGCTGTGTCTGCGGCGATCGTCTTTATCGCTGTGCTTGTTCGATAAATTTTCGAATCTGCGGCGCGGGCATCGCTCCGGCCTGGCGCGCTATTTCGAGACCGTTTCGGAACAAGGTCATTGTCGGGATCGCTGTGATACGAAAACGAGCAGCCAGGCTGGGAACTTCTTCGGTGTTTGCCTTTGCCAGAACGAATTGACCGGCCGTTTCCTGTGCTACTTTCCGGAACTCCGGCGCAACCATTTTGCATGGGCCGCACCACGGCGCCCAGAAATCGACTAGCACAGGCAATTTTGAGCGACTAATCAGCGCGTCGAACACGAGATCGCTTCGGGCATCCACTGGCTCATTTAATGGCGGGAGCTCGTTCTTGCACTGGGCGCAATGAAACGTTTGTCCAAGCCCCTCATATCGCATCCGATTACGCCGCCCGCATTTTGGGCAGTTCAATAAAATTCCGCGCTCATCGAGTTCGCTCATTCCAATTAGAATAACGCATCCAGCTCCCGACGAGGCTGCGTCGGCAAGAATTGAAACGATTTGTGACGTCCTGCGAAAGCGATCCGGCTTTCGCAATGCGTGAATCTCAATCGACGCGTGGCAGGAACTCTTCGCGGATGATCTTTCCATCCTTTACCGTGTAAACGCCGACTTCGGATAATTTTCGCCGCTGTTTCGAATTTTTGTCCGTAACATCGGCATCGTATTGCACGACAAAACGATCGTGGCCAACAAACGGATCGCTGGCGTCGAAGCTGTGGATTTCCATCGCGTTGACCCACCAATCGATTTTGCCGCGCACAGCTTCTTTCCCGCGCGTTTCCGGCGAGCCTCCGCTCATGCTGAAGGCTTCTACGCTTACAATGTTGTCGTCGTAGAGTGTGTCGAGTGCTTCGTACCACGCCTGTTTACGAACCAGCTCCACCACTTTCTTTGCTATCTCCTCCGTATTCATCTCACCTCCTTCGTTTCGATCGAGAATTACCTGGTTACGAATGTTTCCAATTTCTCGAGCACACTGTTCCAACCCTCATGGTGACTATCGCGTGATTCTTCGCTCGGCAACTGAATGTGAGTCAGGCGTACTTCCGTGCCGCCTTCGCGATCTGACAATTCGACAGTGACTACACTGCTGTGGTTTTTCCAATCTTCATCCTCTTCCAATTGCCAGGTGAACACGATCTTCTTGCCGGGCTGTAGCTCGCGGTATTCGCCGGATATGGTTACCTGTTTACCTTCCGGGTCCGTGCAGTCCCAACGGAACTGGCCCCCTACCCGCGCGTCGGCGATCAAATTACGACTCTGAACATTTTCCGGACCGAACCACTTCTTAAGTTGTACGGGATCGGTCCAGGCGGCGTAAACGCGATCTGGCGACGCTTTGATGAAACGTTTAATTTCCAGTGAGAGCTTTTCCGCTTCAGCCATAGGTTCTCGTTTGTAGATAAGAATTTGTTGTTTAACGTCGGCGGGAACTGCGCGATCACGTGGCGTCGCCGGTCTGTGCGGCTGCGCGGCCCCGGCGGACCTGTTCGAGGACCTTGGCGGAGGCTTCGTCGTTGCCGTACTCGTCGTGCCACCTCCACCACTCGTACGGCGACGTCTGAGGGTAGCCCTTCGGCGAGTCCTCCCACTCTTCCTGACGCCCGAGGGCAGTGATGTCGAAGTAGTTCCAAGTGTTCCCCATCTGCTCGTCACCGCGGCTGTTGATGAAGTAGGTGCGGAAAACGCGGTCGCCGTCGCGTATGAACGCGTTCGTGCCGTGCCACTCATCCACGCCGAAGTCCTTGTCGAAGCCGTCCGTGATCGTGTACCAAGGAATGAACTGCCAGCCCATTCGCGCCTTTAGGCGCTCGATATCCGTCTGCGGCCCGCGAGAGGCGAACGCGAGCGTGGTATCGCGGGCGTTCAGATGAGCGGGGTGAGCGACCTGGTCGGCCACCATGGAGCAGCCGACGCATGCATGTTCGGGCCAGCCGACCACGCCCGGTTCGAAGAAGGCCCGGTAGACGATCAGCTGTCGGCGACCGTCAAACAGGTCGAGCAGGCTTGCCTTGCCCTTGGGCCCGTCGAACTGGTACTTCTTCTCCACGGCCACCCATGGCATCCGCCGACGCTCGGCGGCCAGCGCGTCACGGGCGCGAGTCAACTCCTTCTCCTTCACGAGCAGTTTCCGGTGCGCAGCCTCCCATTGCTTCGGCGACACGATTAGAGGTGTGTTCGTTGTGACATGCCCTTTGCGGTGCTGCGGGGCTCTCTCCTTGTTCTTGTCCATGTTTGTCTCCTTGTTGCGGTTCTTCTTGTCTTTTCGCAGATGCTTTCCTGATTTGGACTTCGTTGCTTTTGTGCTCATGATTTTCCTTTCTTCGATTGTTCAACGAATTGCTTGAGTTCGGTGCCAATGATTGCGGTCCAGCCGGATTCGAAATTCTTCCGCGCATACGCCGGCGTTTTCGGGAAAGTTTCGATTCCCGTGTGCGTCAGCTTCACTCGTGTGTTGTCGTCCTCGGCGAACAATTCAAGCGTTACCAGCGAATCGCCTGGCTCTCCTTTGTAACGCCAGGTATAGGCGATCTTCTTCTGCGGAACTACCTCAGTGACCCTGCAAAGATGATGGTAAGTCATGCCTTCGTGCTCCACACTGAATTCGAATTCAAAGCCGACCTCGGGCTTGAACTCTTTCAGATCGAAATACCAGGCCCGCATTTGATCGACATCGGTGATTGCTCTCCAAACTTTCGCTATCGGCGCATTGAAAGTCCGCTCGATCACAACCGCTTCCCCCAGATTCGTTTTCATCGTCATATTGCGCGTACTCCGGTTAGGCAGCGTACTCGTCGTGCCGGCGAACCCAATCCCATCGGCAGTTGAAGCCGCGCCGCGCTCAGTGCGTCCCGCTGACGAGGGAATTCTTTTTCTCGCGTGAGCAAATCTTTGCGCGCAACGAGCCACTCAGCTTCCAACACGACTTCCGGATGATCCGTCTGTTTCGTCTTTGTTTTGGATTCCATTTCTTGCAGTTTCATTTTTAGCTCCTCTGACTTGGTTTGTTCCCTTTCTCCTGTGAAATTTGCTCAACGCGAGCGCAGCGAGTCCGCCGCTTGATGTCGTGCCTGCCGCGACCAGCGCCATGTTTGCTACGCAGAGGGGACACATGACCTTACTCCTTTCCTTTCTTGCCGGCACCTTTGCTTGTCTTTTCCAAATACGCGGCCAGTCGATCCAGCGATCCCTCCCAGAATTTGCGATACTCCTCCACCCATTGCGCGGCCTGTTTCAGCGGCCTGGCCTCTAACTGCATTTCGTGCACGCGGCCGTAACGGCGTCGCCGCAACAATCCTGCTTTCTCCAGAACCCGGAGATGTTTCGAAACCGCAGGCAGCGACATGTCATGCGGCTTGGCCAAATGCGTGACACATCGATCGCCTCGCGCGAGATGCGCCAGGATGCTGCGGCGGGTTGGATCCGCCAGGGCAGCGAATGTGCGATCCAGGGTGCTGGGCGCATATTTAACCATCTAGTTAAATATTTGGCACGAGGCCGTTTCAAATGCAAATCAAAAAATCTGCGCTTTTTTTGAAGCTGAAAAATGAAACGAACGGCTTTCCAATCCCCATGCGAGGGCCGCGGCGCTCTGCTGACGACGCCCTTCGTCGATATTAATAGCCGTGCCGGTGCGAGGAGCCTGGACAATAATGAACCGTAACCATGTCGCCAATTCTCCGGGAACCGTGTGACGAGAGCGTAATTCGCTCGCTTCCGGCTGCTGCACCTTGTTCGAAACGTGCCGGACGCTGGGTGCTTGCGGCCACCACTCTCGCTTCCAGCATGGCGTTCATCGACGGCACAGTTGTGAATGTGGCGTTACCCGCGCTGCAGGCGAACCTGAACGCCACGATCGTGGACGTGCAATGGGTCATCGAGGCTTACTCGCTCCTGCTTGCAGCGCTCCTGCTTGTCGGAGGATCTTTGGGAGACCATTACGGACGACGCCGGATTTTTCTGATTGGTACCGCGCTGTTCGCGTTGGCATCCGCATGGTGCGGTCTGGCTCCGAACACAGCCCAACTGATTTCAGCGCGCGCAGCGCAGGGACTTGGCGCAGCGCTCCTGGTACCGGGAAGCCTGGCAATCATTAGCAGTTCGTTTCCGGAGAATGAACGGGGACGCGCGATCGGCACGTGGTCAGGTTTCAGTGCGATTACCACCGCTGTTGGACCAGTGATCGGTGGTTGGTTAATAGAACATATTTCGTGGCGCGCCGTTTTCTTCATCAACATTCCAATCGCGCTTCTCGTGATCTTCATCTCACTGGGATCCGTTCCAGAAAGCTCCGACAAAGAGAGCGCAGGACTAGACTGGCGGGGCGCAATTGTTGGAACGCTTGGGTTAGGCGCGCTGGTTTATGGATTGATCGAATCGTCGCGACTGGGTTTCGGCGATCGATCATTGATCGCGGCGCTCGCAGTCGCGATCGCCCTCCTTGCCCTCTTCTTCATCGTTGAGGCACGAATTCCTCATCCAATGTTGCCACTCAGTCTTTTTCGGTCGCGAATGTTTGCCGGAGCAAACTTGCTGACATTCCTGCTTTATGGCGCCCTCGGAGGAACGCTGTTTTTCCTACCTCTCAACTTGATCCAGGTTCAGCATTACTCTGCCACCGCAGCAGGCGCGGCTTTCTTGCCGTTCATCTTGATCATGTTTCTGCTCTCGCGCTGGGCAGGGGGACTTGTTGAAAGATATGGACCGAGGCTTCCGCTTGTTGTCGGGCCGTTGATCGCAGCATGTGGCTTTGCCCTTTTCATGTTTCCGAGCGTGGGCGGCAGCTACTGGACAAATTTTTTTCCAGCTACCGTAGTGCTGGGGCTTGGTATGGCGATAAGCGTGGCCCCACTTACTACGACTGTAATGAATTCGGTTGCACAAAACCGCGTCGGGATCGCCTCGGGCGTCAACAATGCGGTTGCAAGGTCGGCTGGGCTGATCGCCATCGCTGCTCTCGGAATCGTGATGCTCCAAGTTTTCAATCACGTGCTCGATCGGCGACTGGCGGAATGGAATGTTCCGGCATCGGTATCGCGATCGCTGCAGGTCGAGCGTACAAAGCTCGCCGACATCGCGCTTCCCGACGATCAAGATCCGGCCATGCGACAGCTAATTCGGCGCGCGGTCGAGGAATCTTTTGTTTCCGGTTTCAGGGTAGTCATGATCATTGGCACGGCGTTGTCGCTCGCAGGCGCGGGTACCGCATTAACGCTCATCGGAAGGTCGAACGCCTGATAACATTTCTGTCGTAATTTGCACGCGTTGCCGAATTCGCGGATGGCTGCGCTATGGATGCGGCCACAGAACACATCGTCTACATCGTAACGTTGCGCATAATGCGCCATAGCAGCTAAAACTTTCTGTTACGTTTGTGTGGCAAACCCGATCGAGTCCCGTGGACAGAAGACGGACTAAGGCTTACGGAGTAATCATGAAGTGTGCGGCCTTGTTGTTACTGATCGTCAGCACCTTCGCTGGCGCGGCTTAAATTCCAAACGTGGGGAAATGCTGTCTCGCAGAATCACCCTAGCAGTCGTTCTTGCGCCGATCCTTTGCAGCGCCTCTGGATGGGCTGGTCGCGGAAGCACTGGCGCGGAATCCGGAAGCTAACGTGTATAGGGGCGGAAATCGCCGCCAATGTTGACGAAACCGAGAAAGAGAAAATAGAGAAACACTTCGCGCCATGATTGCGTGTGCTCTCCCAGGTTTGCGTTATTTTCTTCGACCATCGCAGTGAGTGACCTGAGCTCGCCCTGCGCTCGCGTGGCTCGGTCGCATTAATGTATTTTGAAATTTAGCAGCGATTCGAGGATTAATTGTTCAGTGAAACTGCTTTTTTATAGACGCTGGTTTTCTCCGATGAGTTCCGGTTTGGGATTCGCGACGGCCGCCGCAATCGCATTGATGGAAATCGCTTTGGCCTCAGTGACAGCGACCGAAGACGGCACAGCGGATATCAATTACGAAGTTAAACCAATTATTCTGCCCGGCGCGACCGGGGCGGTAGCGCTGGACTACTTCGCCCACGATCGCGCAACAGGAAAAGTATGGGTGCCGGCAAGCAACACTGGCAGCGTGGACGTGATTGACGGGAACACGGACGCCGTGTCACAAATCACAGGGTTTCCGACTGGTGAAATTGAGCGGCGTGGACGCAAAATTACCGTTGGGCCTACAGCGGCCAGTATCGGAGACGGAGTTATTTACATCGGCAACCGCGGGAATGCGACGCTTTGCGTCGTCGATGCGAAGACGCTTACACGCGGCGAATGTGTACCTGTGTCAGCGGATCGTCCCGTGACGCCGGACGGAGTTGTTTACGTTGCAGCGACGCGCGAGATCTGGGTCACACTTCGACCCAAAGCAGGCGACAGCACGCCGGCCAAATCGCTCGAAATTCTCGATGCTTCTGATGCGCATCATCTCAAACCGAAAACAAAAATTCCATTGGAGAATTTGGCTGAAGGGTATGCCGTCGATAATCAACACCGACTCTTTTACACTAACATCGAAGACGCCGGCGCCACCGTTGCCATTGATGTCCGGACGCACAACATCGTCGCGAAATGGAACCCCGGCAGCAGTGATCTACAGGGATTAGCGCTCGATACTGCTCGACGTTTTCTCTTCGTCGCGTGCAGCGATCATGTTGTGAGTTTGGATGCCGCGCACGACGGAAAGATTCTTGATTCGATTCAAACCGGTGCCGGTTTGGACAACATCGATTACTCGCCGGATGTAAAAGTTCTTTATGCCGCGGCTTCTCAAACTGCGACGCTGACCATAGCTGAAGTTGGCGATGACGGGAAATTTCATCTGAAGGCGACTGTTCCGACTGTCAAAGGCGCACGCGGTGTTGTCGCTGGTAAGGGCGAAACGGCATATTTAATCGATCCAGCCGAAGGGCGCATGTTGAAGCTGACACGCAAATCGGACAGCCCTCTTTCTATATTTTCGAAAAACAATTGGTTTGCCGATTCACGGCAGAGGCGGTTTTGGAGCTTGCTGGCCGTGGTGAAAAGCACCCACCCAATACCATTCGGCTGAATCTTTGAAAGCCCCAATCACAATTAGCTTCGCAATCGCGCTCGCGCCGATTGTTTGCAGCGCCGGCGACACAACTTCCTTGGACGGGTTAGTCGCGGAAGCTCTTGCGGGAAACCCGGAAATAAAGGTCTTCAGTGCCGAAATTGTGGCCGCTAAGGGCGAACGGCGCACAGCCGGCGAATGGCAAAATCCCGAAGCGTCGACCGAGACCGGCGCGAAAATCGTTCGTGATTATCAGGGCAATACGCTAGGTGACGGGATTATCTGGACGCTAGGAGCCACGCAAACTTTCGAATATCCCGGACGCGTTACTCTGCGCAAGGCAATTGCCAACCACCAGATTGCCCTGGCGGAGCTGGGATTGGAAGGATTTCGGACTGCGTTGGCAGCACGAGTGCGTGCCGCGGCATTCCGCGCTGCATTGGGCAAGGCGAAAGCCAGTGCCGCAGATGAGATCGCCAAACGGTTCGACGAGCTTGCGACGGTGTTGTCGCAACGCCCAGCGGCTGGTGTCGCGCAACAGGCCGATGTGCGAATCATTGAGGCGAGTGCGATTGCGCTAAAACGCAGACCGCTGGAGGCACAGCGCGAGACGCAGAGCGCGATTTACGAGCTCAATCAATTGCGCGGCGCGCGGGTTGATTCACCGCTGGCGCTTCCCCATATCGATTTAACGCTTCGACCACTTCCGTCAGTCGCGACACTGCTGGCGACGGCGCGCGAGCGCAATTACGGCGTGCGCACACGCGTGCTCGAGTTGGAACAACAAGGCTACAAGGTCAGGCTCGCGCTCAATGAACGCTGGCCGGCGGTGCGCATCGGTCCAGTTGCTCACAATGAGCGCGCCGACACGAATGAATACTTGTTTGGCATCACCGCGTCCCTGCCATTACCACTTTGGCACTTGAATACAGGAAAGATCGAGACGGAGAGAGCGCGCGCGGCCAAGGTTGAGGCCGAGCTGATGGCACTCATCCGCGACGTAGAACGCAAGGTCGCAGACGCTGAGTTCGTTTACCGCTCACGGCGCGAAGAGGCGAACGATTTGCAGAAATCCGTCTTGCCGCAAATGCGCGAAGCCGCGGAAACGGGCGACCGCAATTACCGGGATGGAGCGATTCCAGTTTCCACTTATACCGAATTGCAAAAGCAGTATCTCGATTCGATCGATGCATTGACTGCGGCACAAGCGGCGGCGGTTGAAGCGCGTCAGCAATTGGAACAGCTCACGGCCATGCGGTTGGACTCGGAGAAGCGGCGATGATCGACAAGATCCTCGAACTATCGCTAGGACATCGGGCCTTTGTGTTACTTGCCACGCTCGCTCTGGTTGGCGTCGGGCTGTGGTCGGCTTCTCATCTCCCGATTGACGCAGTTCCAGACATCACTGGCGTGCAGGTTCAAATTAATACCGAAGTGCGAACGCTGGCGGCGGAGGAATCGGAACGGTTCGTCACTTGGCCGATCGAAATCCAGATGGCCGGACTTCCGGGCTTACAGGAAATGCGTTCGCTGACGAAATTCGGTTTGTCGCAGGTCACGCTGCAGTTTGATGACAGCACGGATATTTATCGGGCCCGACAGCTGGTTACCGAGCGGTTGCAAGCTGCGATGGAGCATCTGCCACACGACGTCGCGCCGAAACTCGCGCCGATCAGCACCGGTTTAGGCGAAATTTTTTACTACAGCGTGTCTTACAAAGAGGGAGCGAAAAAGCCGGAGTCGCTCCAGGAGCAGTTGTTTCAACTGCGCGAGGTTAACGAATACACAATTAAACCGCTGCTCCGAACTGTGCAGGGCGTTGCCGAGGTTAACGAAAGCGGCGGCTACGAACGACAATTTGTGATCCAGCCGCGCCCGGAAGATTTGGCACGGAGGGGGATGACATTCAGCGAGCTTGCCGACGTCGCGGCCGCGAATGTCGAAAACGCCGGCGGCGGCATCGTTGACCGCGGCGGCAATCAATTGAGCATCCGCGCGGTGACTCGCGCGAACACTCTGGAAGATATCGCGAATCTCCCCGTGAAATTCGCCGCCGGCGTCAAACCGTTGCTGGTCAAAGATCTCGCGGATGTGAGTTATGGCTCACGCATCCGCACCAGTGCCGCGACAGTCGACGGCCAGGAAACAGTGATCGGCGCAGCGATGATGCTCACCGGCGAAAACAGCCGCGAAGTCGCCAAGCGAGTCACAGCGCGGTTGACCGAGATTGCGGAGAAACTGCCGGACAACGTGGAGGTTCGAACGGAGTACGATCGCTCGATCTTGATCAACAAAACGATTCACACCGTGCGAAATAATCTTTTCGAAGGCGCGATTCTGGTGATCGGGGTGCTTTTTGTGTTATTGGGGAATTGGCGCGCGGCGCTCATCGTTACCGCAGCCATTCCCCTCTCCTTTCTCTTTGCCTTGACCGGCATGGTGAAGCTCGGCGTGTCGGGAAACCTGATGAGCCTAGGCGCGGTCGATTTCGGACTCATCATCGACGGCGCAGTTGTGATTGTTGAGAACGTGGTGCGTCAACTCGGAATTCGGCAACACGAACTCGGGCGCAGACTCAACAGCGACGAGCGACGCGAGATGGTGCTTGCGGCGAGTAAACAAGTCGCGAACCCGATGTTTTTCGGCGTCGTCATCATCACGATCGTTTACATCCCGATTCTCGCCCTCACCGGCATCGAAGGAAAAATGTTTCATCCGATGGCGATGACGGTGATGCTCGCGCTTACCGGTGCGCTTCTTCTCGCGTTAACGCTGATGCCGGTGCTTTGCTCGTTCCTGCTCCGCGGCCGGATGAGCGAAGGCGACAACTTCGTCATCCGCGCAGCGAAAAACATTTACGAACCGCTCTTACGTCTCGCGCTCGCGGCGCGCTGGCTCGTCGTGATAGCTGCGATGGCGGTATTCGCCGGCTCACTCTGGCTGTTCACTCATCTCGGCGCCGAGTTTGTGCCAAAGCTCGACGAAGGATCGATTACAGAGGTGTTCTACAAACCGGTTGGGACCAGCTTGGAAGAATCCGTCCGGATCGACATCGAACTGGAAAAAACGCTGCTCCGCGATTTCCCGGAGATTACACGAGTCTTTGCGCGCAC
>Ga0209057_1002340_pt1 | contig 14685 bp, 15 predicted proteins | sample GraSoiAngelo_146_FD_185903 | JGI IMG/M metagenome (GOLD analysis project Ga0209057, IMG submission 185903) | Grasslands soil microbial communities from the Angelo Coastal Reserve, California, USA - 14_1009_05_30cm (SPAdes) (version 2) | ecosystem: Environmental > Terrestrial > Soil > Grasslands ... | reverse complement strand
TCACCAACCAATGGAACTCGAAGACGGACGAGATCGGCCGCCAGTCACAGCTGGACGCCTACAGATCTAGCCTGAGCATCACGAAGTAAGCCCACGGGCGGCGGGGTCACGCACCTCGCCGCCCCTCTCCATCCCATTCAGTGCCAGGAACTGGTGAAAAGGATTCCGACTCCGTGAGCATCCATGCGTCGCCGCGCGCGGTGTCCACCTCGCGGTGGCGTCCGGTTGCCGCGCGCGTCGACCGCTTTGCGGGCGCCGTGTTCATCCTCCCGGCGGTCGTGATCATCCTGGCTTTCTCGATCTTTCCGCTGCTCACGTCGCTCTATGTCTCGCTGTCACGCCTGGGCTTCTCCGAGGGCGGAGTGCAGCTGAAGTTCGTCGGCTTCGACAACTATGCGAAGCTGCTGTTCGGAATCGACCGTCCTCACTTTCTGGGGATAGGCGGCACGCTGACGCCCATCGGCATCGCGGTGTTGGTTGCTATCTATGGACTGTTCGCCTTTCTGCTGTATCGCTACGCGCGCGGACCGAACCTCACGGTTGGAGGACTAGTTGGCCGGGTGCTGGCAACGGCCATCGCAGGCACGCTTGTCTGGCTGGTCGTCAATACGATCCTGAGCAGCGGCCGTCCGGGAACGCTGGTCGTGACGCTCGTTTACGTCGCCGTCGATGTGTCCGTCCAGTACTTGCTCGGACTGGGACTGGCCTTGCTCGTCGTGCAGCATCTCCCGGGCAGGCGCTTTTTCCGCGTGGTCTTTCTGCTCCCAATGATGATCACGCCCGTCGGAGTTGCCTACCTGTTCCGGATGCTTGTGGACACGAGCAAGGGCCCGCTGTACCCGCTGTGGGCGCACTTCGGATTGACGGACATTTCGTGGGTCACCAATCCATGGGGCGCTCGACTGGCGATCATGGTCGGCGACGTCTGGCAGTGGACGCCGTTCATCTTCATCGTGCTGCTGGCCGCGATCGAGACGCTGCCCCATGAGCTGGTCGAGGCGGCGGTCGTCGACGGAGCCAACCGCCTGCAGGTGTTCTGGCGAATCACATTTCCCCAGATCCTGCCCGCGACGATCACCGTGGTCCTGATCCGCATCATCGAGGGGTTCAAGATCGTCGACCTGCCCAATGTGCTGACCAACGGAGGGCCCGGCACAGCGACCGAATCGCTCACGCTTCACGCCTACACGATCTGGCGGGCATTGGACATCGGTGGCTCGGCGGCGGTCGCCTACATGCTGCTCATCGTGGTGACGTTCGTCGGCGTCTCCTACGTCAACCTCTTCCGCCCCCGCGCGGCGGCGGCGGCCTGACCGCTATGGCGATCATCCGGAGGCGCGGTGGTTCGGTCTCGACGACCTCGATCTCGTTCCCGGCGATGACGCTCTCGTACATCGCTCTTTTCGCCTGGACCTTCGTGGTCCTGTTTCCTCTCTACTGGCTGGCCGTGACCGCGCTGAAGACGCCACTGGAGGTAAACGGCGGGCCGTTCTACATCCCGTGGCGGGACTTTCAGCCAACGCTCGACTCGTGGCATTACATCTTCTTCGACCTTCGAGAGGACACGTTCCGTCCCTACACCAACACGGTCGTGGTCGGGCTGACGAGCACGGCGATCACCGTTCTGCTCGGCTCGATGGCCGCTTACGCCCTCGTGCGCATGCGCTACCAGGTCGGTTTCGGCGCGATCGGGTCCTTCGTGGTCGCGCTCGCGATCGCCGTCGTCGTCGTGGTTGCCGGCGGGCCGTGGCCGGTCGGCGTGGTGGCCGGGATCGCAGTGTTCGTGTTGCTGCTGCAAACAGTGGCGCGACGCTTCAAGCGTGGCGTCGGCAACGACGACATCGCGTTCTGGATGATCTCCCAGCGCATGCTGCCGCCAGTCGCGACCGTCATCCCCATCTACATCTTCTTTCAGCAGCTTCAGCTGCTGGACACATGGGCGGCGCTGATCATCACCTACACCGCGGCACACCTGCCCATCGTGGTCTGGCTGATGCGCGACTACTTCCAGAGCGTGCCGGTCGAGCTCGAAGAGAGCGCCGCCATCGACGGCGCATCGCCGTACCGCATCTTCCGGTCGATCGTGCTCCCGCTGGCCGTGCCCGGCCTCGTCGCGACGTTCCTGTTCGTCCTCGTCTTCGCGTGGAACGAGTACCTCATCGCTCTGTTCCTGACCAGCGCGAACGCACAGACGCTCCCACTAACGGTCGCGGCGCAGAACGCAACCCGCGGGCCGCAGTGGTGGTACATGTCGGTGCTCATCCTGATCATGATCGGACCCGTGATCGCGATGGCGATCGCGCTGGAGCGTTTCATCGCCCGCGGCCTGCTGGTCGGCGCGGTCAAGGGTTAGGCATGCGCCGCATCATCAGCGCCACCGCTCACGACGTGCGCTTCCCCACCTCGCGCACCCTGGCCGGTTCCGACGCGATGCACACGACGCCCGACTATTCCGCCGCGTACGTCGTCCTGCGGACCGATGCGGGCGACCACCTCGAGGGCCACGGCCTCACGTTCACGCTCGGCCGCGGGACCGAGGTGTGCGTGGCGGCGATCAACGCGCTGGCGCCGATCGTCGTCGGGCGGACGCTCGAGTCCATCACCTCCGACATGCGGGGCTTCTGGCGCGCGGTCACCGGCGAGCAGCAGCTGCGGTGGATCGGTCCCGAGAAGGGCGCCATCCATCTCGCCGCGGCCGCGCTCATCAACGCGGTCTGGGACCTGTACGCGAAGGTGGAAGGCAAACCGCTGTGGAAGCTCCTGGCCGACATGACCCCCGAGCAGCTGGTCTCATGCATCGACTTCCGTTACATCAGCGACGCGCTGACGCCCGAGGACGCGCTGTCGATCCTCGAGCGCCAGGCGCCGACCCGGGCCAAGCGCGAGGCGGAGATGCTGCGCGCGGGGTTCCCGGCGTACACGACCTCGGCGGGATGGCTCGGCTACTCGGACGAGAAGCTCCGCGAGCTATGCCGCGAGGCCGTCGCCGCCGGCTGGTCCCACGTGAAGATGAAGGTCGGCCAGAAGATCGACGACGACGTGCGCCGGGCCCGGATCGTACGCGAGGAGATCGGCCCGGACCGCCGCCTGATGATGGACGCGAACCAGGTCTGGGAGGTGGGCGACGCCATCGCCAACATGAAGCTGCTCGCCGAGTTCGATCCGTACTGGATCGAGGAGCCGACCAGCCCCGACGACGTGCTGGGCCATGCCACGATCGCGCGCTCGATCGCGCCCATCAAGGTCGCGACCGGCGAGCACTGCCAGAACCGCGTCATCTTCAAGCAGCTGTTCCAGTCGGAAGCCATCGGCTTCTGTCAGCTCGACGCCTGCCGTCTCGGTGGGCTCAACGAGGTCCTGGCGGTCCTCCTGCTGGCGGCGAAGTTCGGCGTGCCAGTGTGCCCGCACGCCGGCGGCGTGGGGCTCTGCGAGTACGTCCAGCACATCGCGCTCTTCGACTACATCGCGGTGAGCGGGACCCTCGAGAATCGCGTGGTCGAGTACGTCGAGCACCTGCACGAGCATTTCCTCGACCCGGTGATAATTCGCGACGGATGCTACGTCGCACCGCGCGCCCCGGGTTACAGCATCACGATGCGGCCGGAGTCGCTGCGTGAGTTCGAGTACCCGACGGGGCCGGCCTGGAGGAACCCCTGAGCGTTGAAGTCGTACCGGCGGCCGGTCGGCACCTGGTCCAGCTCGACGGCGCCACACATATAAAGAAGGACGGGAGCTGGAGCCGGCTGGACGGCGCTTCGATCGACTCCCTGCTGACGCTTTCGCTCGCCGAGCTCCGCCGATTCCTCGACGAGAAGCGCCAGGCGATCACGCCGGCGGACGGCGCCGTCATCGGCGCTCCGATCCAGAGCCAGGAGGTGTGGGCCGCCGGCGTGACCTACAAGCGCAGCCTCGAGGCGCGCACCGATGAGGCGGTGAGCTCGGATCCGTACGACCGTGTCTATGTGGCGGCGCGACCTGAGCTGTTCTTCAAGGCGACCGCCAACCGCGTGAGAGGACACGGCCAGGCGATCTTCATCCGATCCGATTCAACCTGGGACGTGCCCGAGCCAGAGCTGGCGGTAGTCTGCAACAGCCGGATGGAGGTAGTGGGCTACACGATCGGCAACGACGTGAGCTCGCGGAGCATCGAAGGCGAGAACGCCCTGTACGTGCCGCAGGCGAAGGTGTTCGACGGCTCGTGCGCGCTGGGCCCGGCCATCGCGCTCGCGTGGGACTACTCACCCTCGGACCGGGCGATCGAGCTCGAGATCAGCCGGAGCGATTCAGTCGTTTACCGCAACAGCACGTCGACCTCGGCGATGCGACGGCAGATCCCCGAGCTGGTCGACTATCTGGCCCGCGACCAGCGCTTCGACGCGGGCTGCGTGCTGCTGACCGGGACCGGGATCGTGCCGCCGTCCGACTTCACCCTCCAGGAAGGCGACGTGGTGACCATCCGGATCGATGGCATCGGCGAGCTGACCAATCCGGTCCGGCGCCACATCGCCAGGTAGCTACTGAAGGTTGCCTGGCGACGAAAATCGCCTCTTGCAAACTTTTCCGATGGGTGCGACGATCAAAGTGGCCAGTGGTTCGAAGGGCGCAAGCCGGACGGATCGCTGGTCACTTCTTTTTCCAGGACGTTCAGAGCCACCCCTCGCGGGTCGCCTTGCGCGCCAGCTCCGTCCGGTTGACGGTGCCCGTCTTTTCGAGAATCCGCCTCACGTGGAACTTGATCGTGTTCTCGCTTCGGTGCACTTTCACGGCGATGTCGCGGTTGGTGCGGCCCTCGACGATCTGGCGCAGGATCTCCATCTCGAGGTCGCCCAGCCTGGGGGACGGCGCACCGATCGCTCGCCTCTCACCAGCACCCGCCGAGGCGGCCGCGTAATCGATCGCCACGGCCGCAATACCGCCCAGGGTCTCGAGGAAGTCCAGCGACGCCTGGTCCCAACCGACAGCTGAGCGGTTATGGATCTCCAGCACGCCGACGAGCCTGCTGCGGGCGTGGAGCGGCAAGCCCACGTAGGTCTGAAATCCCTCCCTCGCAAAAAGGGAGCGCCGTGGATTCGAAGCCATCCGGTCCGGATCCCTGGTGTACTCGACGTGCGGCCGCCAGTCGGCGGCTCCTGTCTGCCACGGGCCGGAAGGCAGCCTGTAGTTCGGTATCGAGGAGGTGTGAAAGCCCGCGCTGGCCGCGACGTAGAGCTCGTTGCCCTGCTCGGTCATGAGGAGAACGTCGGCGGCATCGACGTTGAGCCTGGCGGTGACCTGTTCGACGACGACCCGCAGCGTGAGCGGCAGATCCTGGCCCACCCTGATCGCCAGTGCGATGGCGCCGATGACCGCGACCCGCTCGGCCTGGTCCGACACCGCCGTCTGAAGTCGCGCGTTCTCCAGCGCCAGCGCCACATGATCGGCAACCAGCTGCACACGAACGACGTCGTCCTCGGACAGTGCTGGTTGCTGCTGCCATTCGAAGATTCCCAGCGTGCCGATGATCGCGCCTCCCGCACGCATCGGGACCACCAGCACGCCGACAGCATCCAGCGCGTGCGGAGGAGGATGGCTCGAGAAGTAACTCTGGCCGGCAGGCGACAGCAGCGAGATGAAGTCTGTGAAGGGCACACTGGGAATCAAGACGGCGTCGGACGTCTCGACGACCTGCTGCGACAGGGTGAGGGTCGGCGTGCCGGTCGGTCCGGCCAGCGTCTTCACGAAGCCGTCGAAGTACGCGGACATCGAGCCGTCTGAATCGCCGGCGACCACGACGTGGGATGTGCTGGGGTCGAGATCCAGGAGCACCGCGAACCACGTGCCTGACCTGATGCGGCTGAGGCTGCGCGTCAGGGTAGTGAGGATGGACTGTACGTCCGGCTCCGTGCCTGCCAGCTCACCGCTGATCTGAGCCAGGATCGAGTGGGCGGCGGCACCGGAAAAATCCATCGCATCGACCGTGATGCCCGCGATATTGCGATTGCAGTGACCCAGGGCGCGGCGTCTGCCGACTTAAGTCACAGACAGAGCCGCCAGACGAGACAGGACGTCCGGGTCGAGCACGGTGATGCCGTCGTCCGCGGTCGCGACGGCGCCCTCCTGGCGCAGCTCTCGGAGCGCCCGGGCCACAACCTCGCGCACGGAGCCCGTGGCGTCGGCGAGGGATTGCTGGGTAACGGCCAGGTGAAGTCCGGCCACGAGGGGGCCGGACATCTTCGCGCGCTCCAGCAGGTCACGCGCCACACGGACGCGCACGGGCATGAAGGCGCTCGCCGCCAGTGCCCGAAACGCAAAGCGCAGCCTGCTCACGAGCTCGTCGATGAAGGCCTGCGAAAGCTCGGGCCGGCGCTGGGCGAGGGCCTGGGCGCGGTCGACGTCCAGGTGGAGGACCACGGACGGCTGCAGCGCCTGCGCCCGCGTGTCGAGATCGGAACGCTCGCTGATCAACGAGCCGACCAGGTCACCAGGGCCGATGTACCTGATCGTCAGCTCCCGGCCGTCCGACCCCGCCATGTAATAGCGCAGGAGCCCAGAGACGACCAGCGCCGCCGTGGTTCCGTTGCCAGGCGAAAAGATAATGCTGCCCGGGGGGTAGTAGACCGACGGCGCGCCGTCGATGAGCTCAGCCGCGATGGCCGGCGCGAGGCGAGCTATGAACCCCCGGCTTGGGATGTCGTCCAGCTGGACACCGCCCAATCCCGTTCCGCCTCGGCCGCCCCCCGACGAGGCCTTCATCTCCATCTGAGTTATCTATCCGACTATACGAGCTATCATTCAATATATCTCCCTGAGAGATATGAGTAAAGGCTGGCTGAGCACCCTGCAGGCGGCGAAGCGCCTTGGCGTCAGCGAGGCGTCAGTGCGGCGCTGGAGCGACCGCGGCCTCCTCCCTGTCCAGCGGGTCGGCAAGCGTCTCGAGCGGCGGTTCAAGCCGGAGCACGTCGAGCGATTCGCGGTGCCAGCCAGGCCCGGGCCCCCGGTTGCATCGGACCCGACTCGCGTGAAGCTCGCGGGTCAGCTAGTCGAGCTCGGCACCCACCTCGCCACTCTCTACGACTCCGACGCCGGCCGGACCCGTTTGACGGCTCCATTCCTCGCCGACGCCATCCGCGCGGGCCAGCCTTGCTTCCTGATGGCGAAGGGTGAGGACCTCGCCGGCTACATGGACGCGCTGGACGCCATGCCTGGCGTCGACGTCGACGCGGCCATCGCCTCGGGCTTGCTCACGATCGCGGCTGCCCCCGGGTCAACAGCGCGTGAGGCGCTCGACCACTTTGAGAGAGTGTTCTGGTCGGCCGTCGACCGCAATGCCACAGTTATCCGCGTGGTCGGCGAGATGGCGTCGGTACGAGACTCGTTCACGTCAGAGCGGGAGATGCTCGACTTCGAGGCCATCTTCAACATGGTGTGCAAGCGCTTTCCCTGCGTGGCGGTCTGCCAGTACGACGTGAGGAAGTTCTCCGGCCAGGCAGTGCTCGCGGCGCTCCGCGCGCATCCCGATATCTTCGACGTCTCGATGGGGCTGCTGCTGAAGTAGCCCTCTTGGCCGGCTAGGCCCGAAAGGCTGACGGTGCGCCCGGCGGAAGGTAAGGCGCCGGGTTGACAGGGCTCTGGTTGATCCGCAGCTCGAAATGGAGGTGCGCACCCGTCGAGTTTCCGGTCGACCCTTCAAGCCCGACGGGCGTGCCTTGCGTGACCGATTGGCCGACCTTGACCAGGCTGGTCGAGAGGTGGCCGTAAAGAGTGTTCAGTCCGCCCGAGTGCGCGATCACGACGTAGTTGCCGTAGCCGCTGCTCGAGCTCCCGACCAGCGCCACGACGCCGTCATCGGCCGCCAGGACTGGCGACCCGAACGGCTCGACCAGGTCGATGCCCGTGTGGAAGTGCGCATAGCTGCCGTACGGCGGTTCGAACCAGTACGTGCTCGGCCCAAAGGGTTGCGAGATCTCGGCCTGGGGCTCGGGCCAGATGAAGCGGTATTTGGTCGAGTGGCCGCTGCTCGTCGGAATCTGGCCCACGTTGTTCGATTGCACCCACAGTTGCAGCTGCGTCCAGACCGACTGCATGGCGGCCGCGATGATCGCGTCCTGCTGCTCCTGCAGCATCTGGGTGACCGCCTGCGCCAGCCGCGCGGACTGATAGTTCAGGCGCACCAGCTCAGCTCGCGTTTCGTCGATCTTCGACTGCAGCTGATCCAGCGACGCCTCCTGCTGTGCCTGCAAGGTCTTCAGCTGCGACAGATCTGAGTTGAGCTGATCGCGCAGCTTGACCTGCTCGGCGCGCGCGGCCTCCTGCTTCACTCGCTCTCTCTGCTGCGCTTCCAGATCTTGCTTCAGAGATTCCTTGATCTCCGCCGCTTGCGCGCCGGCCACGTTCAGGTCGGAGATACGGGTCAAAAGGTCGCCCAGGCTCTGCGATTCGGCCAGGATCACGAGCGCCGACTCCGGGGCGGCGTAGGCCGCGCGAGCCAGCTGCTTGAGCTGCGTGCGCCTGGCCTCGATGCGCCTGGCCAGGAGGGCCTCGCGCCGTTGCGACTCGGCGACCTGCATGTCGAGATCCGCGATCCTCGCCTCGGCGGCGGCGATCTTGCCCTGCACAACCCGCTGCTGGGCGGCGTTGTCCTCCAGCGACTGCCGCAGCTGCTGCTGGGCGGCCATGGCGTCGGCCAGGTTGCTTCCCAGCTGGGCCCGGACCTGGTCGATGATCGCCCGCTGCTGCGCAGGGTCGGAAGGCGTCCCATCCGCGGTCGCCGCAATGCCGTCGGCACCGAGCACAAGAACGGCAAGGACGAGAGCGATCAGCCCGCCTCTCACGTCTCCATGTGCCTCCGAAGGCTGATGAGTGATGACCCTGACCCAAGACCCAGACCCACCAGGAGGACGATCGCGGCCGCGGCGGCCGCCACCGTGATGGTGATGCCGGGCGCAAACCGCGTGAAGGCGCCTGACGCCGCCGCGATTCCGGCGAAGGTCAGACCGAACGTGATCAGGCCGGCGACCACGCCCGCCACGGCACCCGTGATCGCACCCTCCACGACGAACGGACCGCGCACCATCCATCGTGGCGCGCCCACCAGCTGCATGATCGTGATCTCGTCCCGGCGGGCGTGAATCGCGGCCTTGATGCTGTTCATGGTCACGGTCACCGCCACGAACCCCAGCAGGCCCAGAAGTGCGAAGCCCGCCACCGCGGTGCCGAACAGCACCGCCTGGATGCGCTGGTACGCGCCCTTGTCATAGGAAGTCGGATAGACAGGATCGACGGCCACGTCGTAGCGGACCAGCGCATCGATGGCCGCCACGTCGTCGATCTTCTTGACCTGCACGTCGAGGCTGGCCGGAAACGGATTGCTCTCGGTGGCGTCGGCCAGCTGCGGCAGTCCGGGGATGCGCTGCGCGCGCTCGAGGGCCTGGTCTTTGTTGACGTAGGTGACGCCGGCCACGCGAGCGTCGCTCAAAAGATGACGCCACAGCGAGGCGACATCGGGCGGCTTCGCGTCGTCCCGCAGGTAGACGTGAAGCAGTGAAGCCTGGCCGGACTCGACCTGCTCCAGGTTGTGGAGCGCAAAGCCGGCCAGGCCGACCAGCCCGGACATCAGGAGCAGCAGCGTCATCGAGCCGAGGGCAGGCGCCGTGCTGCCGATGTTTCGTGCCCAGCTCCGGGCCGCGCCTCCGAACAGGTGACGCACAAGGTTGGTGGCCACGGCCTGGATGAGCCTGCGTCGCGGGAAGCGACCTTTCACGAGGACGCCAGCCACGCCATCCTCCCCGTCCGCCCCGCCGGCTGGTCGCGCACGAGCCGGCCCTGGACCAGGGTCAGGACGCGCCGCTGAAGCCGGGTCACGATCTCGACGTTGTGGGTCGCGACCAGGACGGCCGTGCCCCACGCGGCGATGTCCTCGAACAGGTCCATCATCTGCCAGGCCGTCTCCTGGTCGAGGTTGCCCGTGGGCTCGTCCGCGATCAGGAGCTGCGGCTGGCCGACCACCGCGCGGGCCACCGCGACGCGCTGCTGCTGCCCGCCGGAAAGCTGGTGCGGGTAGGCATCGCCGCGGTCGCCCAGACCGACCGCCTCCAGCGCGTCGAGGGAGCGGTCCCTCGCCTCCTCGTCCGAGACGCGCAGGTCGCCGACCTGGAGTCCGAAGGCGACGTTCTCTCGGGCGGTCAACCGCGGCAGGAGCTTGTAGTCCTGGAAGACGACCCCCACCCGGCGCCGGAGCTCGGCGACACGCGATGCCTTGATCAGATGCGCCGGCATGCCTGCCACCCAGAGCCGGCCGCTCGAGGGCCGGATCTCGCGGTTGATCAGCTTCAGGAGGGTGGTCTTGCCGGCGCCGCTGGGGCCCACCAGAAAGGTGAGCTCACCCGGCAGCAGCTCGAAATGAACGTCATCCAGGGCGACGCGAGCGCCATAGGCTCGCGTGACGGCGGCAAACTCGACGATTGGGCGCACTTCTCCGTGAGCGGTAACGGCGAACTGCAGCGAATCCTGCTTGTCATGGGCCTGTCACATTCGGCGCCTACCGTCGCTTCATCTGAATCTCGCGGAGGTGATCCGATGGACGCTGTATCCGGACTCGCGCAACGCGGAGCTCGTATCGCCGCCATCTCTATTGTTGTGGCCGGCCTTCTGGTCGCCGGCCTGTCGCAGGTCGCTTTCGGCGCTGAACCCGGCTTTGGCAAGCTGTTTCTCAACGGCCAGGTCGTCGGAACGGTGGTGCCACCGGCCCAGGTTGCGCCCGGGAGCGGCCGGGATCCGTTCTACAAGGTCACCAACGGCGTGAGCGGACAGCTGGGCGTCGCCGGAGTAGGCCCGGGAGGACCCGGCTACCACGGCGGCGACTGGCAGGTCTTCACGGTCACCTTCAACAAGGCGCCGTACCTGCTGACGTCTGGCAGCGCGGTTGCGGCCGCCGAGGCGAGAGGCGACGTGACGGTCGCGCGCCATCCGGAGCAGGACTTCCGCTGCCCGATCACATCGACCGCGGTGGGCTGAGAAGATTTGGACCGGGAGCCGGCCTCAATCCGGCTCCCGATCCCCGTTATGCGTGATTTGAAATCCGTACCAAGTCGCCAGGACCTTGTGCTGGTCGTCGACGACGACCCCAAGATCGCGGACCTGGTCCGGCTTTATCTCGAACGGGCCGGCTTCCAGGTGGTGGTCGCCGCCGATGGTCTGGCCGCGCTCAAGCTCATGCGGGAGACCCAACCAGCACTGATGGTTCTCGATCTGATGCTGCCACACGTGGACGGCACCACCGTGGCCAGGATTGCCCGCGAGGAAGCCGGCATCCCGATCGTCATGCTCACGGCCCTGGGCTCGACACGCCAGCGCGTCAGCGGGCTTGAAGCCGGGGCCGACGACTACGTGGCCAAGCCGTTCGCACCATCGGAGCTGGTCGCCCGCGTGCGGTCCGTCCTCCGTCGCGCGATGCCCGCTCGACAAAGCACGCGGCTCCAACGTGGCGACCTCCTCCTTGACCCCGCGGTGCACACCGCCGAGCTGGGTGGCCGCCCCGTGGACCTGAGCCCCGCCGAATTCGAGATCCTCACTGCTCTGTTCGAAGCGGGAGGCCGCGTGGTCACCCGGGAACAGCTGATCGACCGCCTTCATCCTCAGGGTGAGGGGATCGACTCCCGCAGCATCGACGTATATGTCAGGCGTCTTCGTTTGAAGCTCAGCGACAGCCCAAGCCACGCACGATTCGTGGTCACCGCGCGTGGGGTGGGCTACCGACTGGGAACCGGCTGATGCGCGGGCGCGTCAATTCGCTTACGGTCCGAATGGCCCTGGCGGGCATTCTCACCGCGCTCATCGCGGTGGCCCTGGTGGCGGCGGGAGTGCTGCTCGTCGGTCGCGCAACCTTCGAAGCTCTGATGGCCCAGCACGGCAACGCGGCCGCCGCCTCTTACGAGATGTTCGACTACTCCGTCACCCGCGTCTTGATCGGGGCTTCGGTGGCCGGGCTTGCATGCGCGATCATCCTTGCGGTTCTGATTGCGCGCGAGATCCAGCGCCCGCTGGCCGAGGTGGCCCGGGCAGCCCGCCGGATCGCACAAGGCTCATACGATGCCCGCGTCACCCGGCCGGGCTCCCACGAGCTCGCGTCCCTGGCGGATTCTTTCAACCAGATGGCGGCGAGCCTCCAGGATCAAGAGCGCCAGCGCAACGATTTGATCCTCAGCTTTGCGCACGAGCTGCGGACTCCGTTGACCAACCTCCACGGCTACCTGCAGGCACTGCGGGACGGTGTGGTGCCCGCCTCCTCCGATGCGTACTCGTCGCTTCAAGAGGAGATCGACCGGCTTCTGCGCCTCTCGAAGTCGCTTGACGTGCTGGTCGCGGGAGGCGCGATGGGCAAAGAGCCCCTCGAGTTCGACCTTGCTCCGATCATCGAGGCGCTCGTCGAGCTGCACAAGCACTCCTTCGAGCGACGCGGCCTCAAGCTGCATGTCGCGCTCGGCGCCAACCTGAGGGTTCGCGCGGACCCCGACGCTCTCGCTCAGGTGCTGGGCAACCTGCTTCAGAACGCCGGACGCTACACACCGGACGGCGGCACTGTCTGGGTGCGAGCATCGGCCGAGACCGAGAGCGTGCTCGTGTCCGTCGCGAACAGCGGCGGCGGCATCTCGGCCGGCGACCTGCCGCACCTGTTCGAGCGCTTCTATCGCGTCGAAAAATCGCGCGACGCCGCCCAGGGCGGCGCCGGCATCGGCCTGGCGGTCGTCAAGGAGCTGATCGAGGCGGCGGGTGGCCAGGTCGGCGTGGACTCGGAACCGGGGCTGACGCGCTTCTGGTTCAGCCTTCAACCAGCATCGAGGTAGCCTGCGCGAGGATCACTTTTTCGTGATCGCGTTGCCGCTCGGGTCGACGACGTACCAGGCGGCACCGAAGTTGACGATGGCCTGGCAGTTGATCTCGCCGGGCTTCTTGTCGTCCACGAAGTAGTACAGCGGGTGGCCGTTGTAGGTCACCTGGACTGTGCCGTCCTTGCGTGTTGTGGTGCCGCTCAACGAAGCGGTCACACCGTGCATTGCATCGATCGTCGCGCCCTTGTCCGCGAGCATCGGCGGCCAAGCCGTCGCGCATGCGTCATAGCAGGTCGAGTCTTTGGTCTTGTCAGCGGCGAAGAGATACAGCGCACGACCCTGGCCGTCGACCAGGATCTGGCCGAACCGCGAGCTCTGCACATCCAGCGCTGCGTGGTGCATCGAGGAATCGGCCGTGGTCGCGGATGACGGCGAAGCGGTGGCGCCTCCAGCTGTTCCACAAGCGGATACCAGGAGCAAAAGCCCAAGCGATTGGATCAGTTTCATGTGGTCATCTTGGCCTGCCTTTGTGACAGGACTGTGACTGCGACGGTTCAGGCGACCGGGACGAGGGCGCCGGCGACGATCTCGGCCAGCGCGCCGATGAACTCCGGCCGCGCGTTGAAGGAGGCCGTGCGCCGGATGCGGATGCCCTTCTCACGCGCGAATGCCTGGGCCTCGACGTCGAGGTCGTACAGGATCTCGAGGTGGTCGGCGACGAAACCGATCGGGCAGACCAGCACGTCGCGGGCGCCCGAACGTTCCACCGCCTCGAGCAGGTCCGGCCCGAGCCATGGTTCGCCGGTATGGCTGGCCGACTGGAAGGCGAACTCCCAGTCGGGCAGATCCTCGCCGGAGGCAACGAGCCGGCAGCTCTTGATCAGCTGGTCGTGGTACGGATCGCCAGTCGCGATGATCCAGGCAGGGAGGCTGTGCGCCGTGAAGAACAGCCGCTCGGGTCGCCCTTCCGCGAGCGCCTCGCGCAGCAGGCCTTGGACCGTCCGGATGAACGCGGGATGGTCATGAAAGCCGGGCACGAAAACGAGCTCTCGGTCCCACGCTTCCTGGAGCGCGCGCTGGTAGCCGCCCAGGCTCATGCGCGCGTAGTGGGGAGCGAGCGGCAGCCCGACAAGCCGCTCGACGCCGGCCCGCCTTGCCTCATTCGCGGCCTCGTCGATGAAAGGCGGGGCGTGCTTCATGCCTGCAAACACCGGCAGCCCCGTCTTTTGCGACAGCGCATGGGCCTGCAGGCGCGTGATCTCCGTGAGCGGCGACCCGTTGATGGCGCGGTAACGCTGGGTCAGCTCCTCGAGTGCCTCCGCTGACGGTCGCCTTCCGCCGCGTATGTGCGTGTAGTACGCCGCGATGTCCGCATCCGTGGCGGGGCTGCCGTAAGCCATGCACAGGACGCCGGTCTTGGGCTCAGGCGACATTGGCGGGCACCCACGAGTGCACGGTCTCGACGAGCAGCTGGAGGTTTTCGACGGTCGACTCGGGCAACACGCCATGACCGAGGTTGAAGATGTGACCGGGCCGGCCGCCCGCCCTTCGCAGCACGTCATTCGTCCGCGCTCGGACCAGGTCGGACGGTCCGAGCAGCACGGCGGGATCGAGGTTGCCCTGGATGCCATGCTCGTGGCCGACCCGATCCCAGCCCTCGTCAAGCGGGACACGCCAGTCCAGCGAGACGATGTCTGGCCCCGTTTGCACGATCGACTCCAGCAGGTGAGCCGTATCGGTCCCGAAATGGATGCGTGGAACCCCGGTCGGCGCGAGCGCGTCGAAGATCGATCGCGTGTGACGCGCGACGCGCGTTTCGTAATCGTCACGTGTCAGCGCCCCGACCCATGAGTCGAATAGCTGGACCGCCTGCGCGCCG